>Ga0180009_10001373_pt1 | contig 29996 bp, 26 predicted proteins | sample OS_PC_MetaG_FD_123537 | JGI IMG/M metagenome (GOLD analysis project Ga0180009, IMG submission 123537) | Groundwater microbial communities from the Aspo Hard Rock Laboratory (HRL) deep subsurface site, Sweden - OS_PC_MetaG | ecosystem: Environmental > Aquatic > Deep subsurface > Groundwater...
CGTAGTAATAGCACCAGGAACAACCTTCTCAACTCCCCCTGCAGCAACCTTCTCAACTCCCCCTGCAGCAACCTTCTCAACTCCCCCTTCAGCAACCTTCTCAACTCCCCCTTCAGCAACCTTCTCAACTCCCCCTTCAGCAACCTTCTCAACTCCACCAGCACCCCCACCACCATCACTAAGGGCATCACCAATTGCAGAATCTTTTGCTACTTCCACACTTGGGGCGTCCACAGTAACTGTCTCTGAGGCACCACCAATTTCAGACATTCCAGTAATCATTCCAAATCCTCCAGCAACCAATCCAGTCATAGCCGCGACAAGTCCAGTAAATCCTTGACCTATCTTCTCCATAATACCTTCTTCCTTAATCTCTTTTTCCTCCCCATCAAATCTCCATAAATAACCCTCATCCGAATATTCTCCTTGATAATTAATATAACCTCCACAATCACCAAGCGCCACACAAATCTGGTTTGCACTTACTGCCCAATCATCTTCTAAACATTCACAATTCTCGATACATTTCCAGCTCCCCCCAATCAAACCCTTCTCAAAAATAGCAGTACATTTCGCATTAGCAACACCACACATCTGCTTTGCGGTGTTTTCCTCCCAGAATTCCAATCCCGGAGGAAAATTAGGAAGACAAATTCCTCCTCCCCGATTTGTCTTAGTCTCTTCAGTCTCTTCATCACCACCACCCCCAAAGAGCGCATTACCGGTTATCGGAGAAATAACACTTCCTGTAATCGAAGGATCCCCACTTGCCGTAGGATTACCAAACGCCTCTCCACTTCCACTTGCCGTAGGATTACTAAATGCCTGACCTCCACCGTCCGCACTCACACTAAAGACCATTCCAGTCACAGAAGGCAACCACATACAATCAACTTTATCAATATTAGTACAATCCTCTTCATCAGTAATTTGCGCACAAGTCTGCCATCTATTCACCCTACATGCTGCAGTCCCAAAAGACCCAGATCCAATCTCTATCGAACCACTTATACATACTTCCTTCCTAAAATCGGCACACGGCTCAACTCGAACTTCACCATCCACACAAACTTCCTTATAATATCTCGAGCCAACAGTATCACTTCCTTCTCCAATCTGCCCGTCATTAACACACCACGATTCCCCATTCAGCCTCTTATTACCATCCCGGTCCACACATTCGGTAGTCTGACAATAATGGTCGCTTCCGGAAGGCTTTCCGATTCCCAAAATTCCATCCCACTCTGCACACCGCGAGCCCAAAAGATATTCACAGTTTCCACAATTTTTATTTGAACCATCATTTTCAGCACAAACTTCTCCTGGCTCCGCGACCATACCCTTATTCCAACTCGCATCTTTATCTGAAGAATAAACATTCTCCCGGTTCCCACACGAGTCAAACTCATAGACCTTCCCATCATAACACCCGGTAGAAGTCTGCTTAGCACAAGCAGTATTCAACTCTTCTGCCGAACATAAATAATTTTCATAAAACTTTTTCTCAGTTGTAGTTTCTATTGCTCCATCACTAATATTTCCACCAACCGTTTCAACTTCCTGACTCGCCCCACATTCGCCCCGAGTCGTAAATTTACAAAGTCTCTCAAACTCTTTTTCAAAAACACAAGCTCCCATATCCTGCGATTGAGCAGTAGCAATACAAGCAATTTCACTAGTGACATCCATCCGATAATCATTCTCAACTCCAAACAATGTGGACAATCTCTTACATCGGACCAACGGAACAAACGCCGCCTGCTCCGCAATAATACAACATCCTAGCTGGCATTGAGGAACTTCATTAATCTCTCTAGCATCCCAAGTTCCACCGTTAGCATCACAAACTCTTTGAGGTGTATTCGCCATACAAATTCCCTCCCCAGATTCATAACAAGTTCCTAATCTACAATATGAAGTCGTCTCACAAGAAGAGGGCGCAGATTTAAAATTATCCACACAATTTGACTCATCAGTATTTATACAATAAGATCCATCACTCGTCTTCTCACAACAATAACTCGGTTGAGAAACCACAGCCTGAGCAGAGACAACTGGAACCATCGGCTTTTTCAAACGATTAAACATCCCGGACAAAAGAATTTTTATTGCCGAATCTCCATCCTGAACTTCATCAACAACCGGAATGGTAGCACCAATCAAAAAACTAAACGCAAATAAAGACACCATCATCAAAATCAATTCAAAACTTGCAATAACTTTTTTACCTCGCAGAGGTTCTCGCCTGTTCACAGGTTTTCGTGCCCCGAGGGGGTATGACCTTTGGTTACTTTTCATCTTTATTGTCCTCCTTTTTGGATTTATCATCTTTATAATCTTCCTTGATAAAATAAACAACCAAACTAATTAAAGTATATGTTATCACGATAAATCCGGCCATCACCGAAGCTATAAGTTTTCCGATTAATCTACTTCCCGACGCACCAAGCTCTTCTGGAACCCTCAATGCATTAAGGTAATTTGTCCCAGGCAAAATATAATTCCAGACGACATATATTACTACCACCAAGAATATAGTCACAATAACGTTCCACTTATTAGGTTTCAAAAATTCAAATATTTCTTTTGCGCTCATCATAGTGAATATCCTACTGGCCAAACAAGACTCTTGCTAGCAAACTGAAATTTAGTTCCAAAAACTTTATCTTCCAAAATATAAACTGTCGTCCCATCGCTCCGCTTAATCTTATCAATAATATAATCCGGATAAAGTACCATCATAGAAGTCACATCTGAATCTCCCAACTGCGCCTCATATTGCAAAATCGAAGTAGAAATCATAAGCATATCATATATATGAGAATTCAATTCAACATTAAACCTCGTAAACTTCTGAGAACCAACCGTCGTAGGCGCCTCAATCTGAACCTTCGCAACTCCCGGCTCAAGAAGAATTTCATAATCTACAGTTCCAGAACTAACCTCATAACCCTGCGCCCTCAAATCTTCAATAGAACTAGAATAACAAGAATCAATTTTCTCCTTCAATGCTCCCTTCGCCTGCGCTTCAAAAGTATTCTTCAAAAAAGGAACTTGCACAACACAGGTCTGATAGTATTCTTCAGTATAACACAGATAGGTAAAATCTTCCCCATTGTAAGGATAAGTAAATGTTGGATTAACAAACCCTGCATTCATACCCAAGTCATCGATAGATTCTTCAAGTGCATCTCGCACACAACCTTCAAACTTCAACCCCCTAGATTTCTCGAGAAAATATTCCGGACGTATCCACAAAAAGAAAACAAGAATTACGGAAACTATTATCACTGCTATCAAAATAAACAACGTAACCTGCCCCTTTTTTCCCATATTTATTCCAACCATCTTTTCTTTATAAATTCTATTATATTCCACTAAATAGCATGAACACTTATTGAACATCCCAATGGAGCATTTTCGAACGCGTCTTTACATTTAATATGATATTTTTTACCCGGAATAACACTAATCGTATGCTCTTCACCACCCTGAGTCGAAGTTCCATCTTCCCATTTGAAGTTACAGTTTTCCGTCGAGTAAACACATTCCGAATTTTCCACAGTGATAAGATGAAGGGTGTTTCCAATTTGCCAAACTCTCGCAATCTGTGGAGTTGAAGTATCATGAATAATTCTAAACTCGGTACTGCCTTGAACGGAGTCGCCAGATTCATCAACACATTCAATATAAATTTTATCCGTCCCCGCCGGCCGTTTTAATGGCTGAACATGAGTTCCAACCGTTCCAGTCTCAAACATCTCAACCATATTTGTATATCCCGAGAATGAGTAAGAGCAAGTATGCTCTTCACCACCGTTAATCGTCCGAACCTTTAGTTCTATTTCAGTCTGCGCAGTCGGGCTTTCAAAATCACTATCCGGACTAATCTTCTCAATACCAATCATTTCTTCCGGAACTCTCAATCGATAAAGCGTACTTTCTTGATTAGGATTTCTATCACCCACGTCGGCAGTTCCTTCTAACCACGGCTGGTCCATACATCGGATATAATAAGTATTAGTCGTATCAACTAATTCTAAAGTGTCGGTACAAACATATCCTTGAGTCGATGAAGGGGAATTGAGAACATCCGCACAAACCATTTCATTTTCCATATTCCCATATGCCACATCGCCAAAACTCCATCGACAAGTTGCAAGTTCATTTGTGATTATACTAATATTCGCCTGGGTTGTCCCAAATCTAAAAAGAGTATTATCTATCGGGTCAAACCTTCGAATCAAAGGAGCCGCGTTATCAGGACCTTCTATCACACACATGTCAACAGTATAAAATTCTGGAGTCTCATGTCCAAACCTATCTCGGCATTTGATATAGAAAGTCAAATCTCCTTCCCAGTCTAATCCTTGACTCTGCCCATGACTCGGGTCCGGCAAGGTAAATATCGTCTTATGGTCATAAATATAATTATTCCCCCCAAGGTCGTAATCCATTTCTTCATACTCCACCATTTCAATATCAAACTTACACTGCGCCAATTCATTTGTCACTATTCCAAATTCTATCGGAGTATAAGCCGGGATACATCCCCCATTCTTCGAAGTCAAATCAAACCCGTTCTCTCCAACATTACTATACATTTCATTATCTGAAATAGTTTCCAACGAAGGTCCAAGGCTCGGGGGCATCCCATCATCTTCCCCTGAATCACACATCTCTTCTTCAGTTCCTTTGTTAACAATTTCACATCCCGCACCAAGACTTTCGCAACGGTAGTTCGAACACGGCCTCAAAGGGTCATTATTACAGTTTGTACAATCGCTTCCCCCTACCGGAGGCTGCCACGGTTTACAAGTAAATGTTGACTTCACACTTTTAATGTCTCCCCATAATCCAATACCTCCTAGAAGTTTTTGTATAATGTTTCTTTCAGGATACCCCCCACCAGAACCACCTAAAGATCCCTCCCCCTTCGCAGTTGCATTGAGGTACTCAGACATTACGATAAATAATCCTGGAACCGGAATTATATTATTCTTGTAAGAAGAAATCAGCGCTTCACCAATCTTCCCCCTATTTGAATCATATCCCTCATCAGTATAATTACCTTGATAATTCACATAACCTCCACAATCTCCCAACCCAATACAAAGATCATTCATTGATTCTACAAAAGAGATAGTTTCACATTCACAATTTACTTGGCATTTCCACACAAAACTCGTTCCACTAAATACTTTAACATAAAAGGAAGTACATGTTCGAGTCGCTAATCCACAAACTTCTTCATTATCTTCTTGTCTTTTTTCACTTACATTTATGAAATCAAATCCTCCCGGATACTTTGGTCTACAGATGCTAACTCTAAATTCGTCAATCGTAACTTCCCGAATCTCACAAAACGGATTCTTATTACAACCATCTGCATCTGATTCTTCATTATAATCTATACATTCTCTCCAATCATTCTTCACACACCGAGCATCAACAGCATCCTCTCCCGCATTCTCTTTCAAAAAATTCTGAACACAAATATCATTCCTATAATCGTCACAAGCATCAATTTGGATTTCCCCATAATTACAAGTATATCTCCAATGTCTCGAACCTGCCGGATCCAATCCATTTCCAATTACACCATCATAATCGCACCACGACTCTCCATTGTCATAGGTTGTCCCATTATAATAACACGAAAGGTCTTTACAATAAAAATTTCCAGAGTTCACATCAAAATTATTCTCTATCGCTGAACGGCACATACCTCCTGCAAAACGATCACAATTTCCACAACTAGTCGAATTAGCATTCCCATCCACATCACCAAATCCACAAGAACTTTCCACCCGAATTACCTGGCTCCAATAATCTGGGTCATTTAATTTTGAAGAATCATAGATATTTGCAATGTTTCCACAAGAATCCACAAAGTAAACACCATCCCTACCTTCGACACAACTTGTTTCTCCAGTCATCTCACAAGAAGTATTAAGGCTGGGAGAAGTACAAAGATAATTTGTACTAAACTGTCCTCCCTGTTCCCAACATTCACTCTCAGTCACAAAAGTACATCCCTGATTGTCTGTAACACACGCACCACGACTCTGATATTCCGCAATTCCAAAACATGTCTGTCTATCTACCGCCCTCCAGTCCACTTCACTATTCGGGCCCAAAGCTCTCTCGACGGTATCGACCCAACATTGCCCTTCTGTTTCATAAATAGTCTCTTCTCCAAGAACACAACAGCCTCGCTGAGCCGCCGGTAAGTCACAGGTAGGATTCTTAACCCAATCGACATCACATGCAGTTTTCAAAACTCGCGAATCAAATACCCCAATATCTTCGTCGTAACAACAACCTTCCTGACAATAGGAAGTAAATTCACAATCCGCCCCTTCTGAAAAATCTGCCCCATCAGCACATTCAAAATGAAGAGTATTCACACATTGCGCTCCACCATTTGTGAGGCTACAGCATCCCGAAGCTACAATTAAACTAAATGAGAAAACTAAGACAAATAAAATTCCTAAAAACAAAATTAAATTTTTCTTCATAATCCCGGCGCAAATGCACAGCCCCTCACAGCAAATTTAAATTCATCCCTAGTATTTCTGTCCTCGATAATATATATCTCCGAAAAATCATAATTCGTCTTCGAGATTTTATATTTCGGATACATCAACACATATTCATTATAATTAACATCACAATTACTCGCCTCATCATTAATAATATCTCGGGCAATCATCGTCAACCAATAAAGCGGAGTATTAACATAAGTATCAAAAACATCAACCAGCTCCGAACTTCCTTCCCGACTAATCTCCACATTTTTCCTCAGACGAATTTCAATCATTCCCGGCAACAAATCAATTGAATAATCTGTCGAACCGCCAGAAACATCAAACCCCCGACTTTCATAATCTTCCCTCATCGAGTCAAAACAATATTGAACAGCTTGTCGAGTATATTCCTTTATTTCTTTTTCTATTCGGCTCTCCAGCATCGGATGTGTATTAATACAATGCTTATAATACTCCGCCTGGTAACAAAGATAATTATATTCTTCATCCTGATATGTAACTATATTTTCCGGATCAATTACTCCCCCATTTTTCAAAATTACTGGAAGTGCATCCTCGACGGCATCAGCGACACATTTCCGGATAAATTGTTTGGGGTCTTCAATATGAACCTTTCCAATTTTTTCGCCGCCCCTAATGAAAATTAAACCCAAGATAGCTACGACTATTAGCATCGCAACAATAATAAAAATCGTTAGTTGTGCTTTTTTTCGAGAGTTTCCTCGAGAAAAACATGAAAGTTTTTTTAAACTTACTTTTTTTTCCATTTTATCACTAGACGGCATGAACCGCAATTGAACATCCCGGAGGAGCATTTCCGAACTCATCCTTACATTTAATATAATATTTCTTACCTGCAATCGTAGTAATCGAATGTTCTATCCCATTACCCATCGCCGTCCCATTAATCCAATTGTAACTACAACCAGTAGTAGTATAAATACATTCTGCAGGCTCGGTTGTAATCACATGCATCGTTGCACCCGTTTGCCAAACTCTCGCAATCTGCGGAGTTGAAGTATCATAAATAATTCTGAACTCTATAGTACTTTGGACAAAGTCTCCAGTCTCGTCCTTACACTCAATATAAATCTTGTCCGTCCCCGCCGGCCGGTTCAATGGCTGAACATGAATTCTCTCAGCCCCCGTCTCCAACATTTCAATCAGATTATCAAAGCTTTGGAATGAGTAGGAACAGAAATGCCACTCGCCCCCACCAGAAGTCTGAACCTTCAATTCAATCGACGTCATCTCCGTATTCGTCTCAAAATCCTGACTCGGCTCAATCCAATCAATCTCAATACTTTTCTCCGGCTTTCTCAATATGTAAACAAGGCTCTCTTCATTTGGATTTCTCTCATCACTTCTATTCAATGCGTCCAACCACGGCTGATCCATACATCGAATATAATAAACATTCTCTGCTCTCGAAGTTGGAAGAACGTCCGAACAAACATATCCTTGATTATTAGACGGGTGTCCAAATGTATCTGTACATTCCATGGAATTAGCCATTGCTGAATAAGCCAAATCTGAAGAATCCCATCGACAAGTCGAAAGCTCATTAGTCATAATACTCACATTTTTTTCCGAAACAGCAAAACCGACAATAGCATCATTACCCGGATTAGTTGCTCTTATCACCGGTCCCATTTTATCAGGACCTTCTTTAACACAACTATCAATTTGATAAAACCCAGGATTCTCGTGCCCAAACGCATCCCGACATTTCACATATAATGTTATATCTCCAGTCCAATTCGCGCCCTGACTCTGCCCATGACTCGGATCCGGTAAAGTAAACGTCGTAGTATGATTATACTTGTAGGAATTTCCCCCCAAGTCGAAATCCATTTCAGCAAAATCCTCTGCTATCATATCAAACCTACATTGCGCCAATTCATTAGTAACAACCCCGAAAATCAACGGAGTATAAGCTTCGATACATCCCCCACCAACAGAGGTTATACTAAATCCTCCACCAGTAATGTCATCATATTCCATATCCTCAGAGATGACTCCAAGTTGAGGATTCAAAACTGGTGGCTTTCCATCATCTGCTTTAGAATGGCACATCTCATTTTCTTCCCCAACATTCACCAATTCACAAGCCGCTCCCAAGCTTTTACAACGATATTCCGAACACGGCTTTAACAAATCATCATTACATTTCTCACAATCACTTCCTCCTGTCGGCGGTTGCCATGGTTTACATTCGAAAGTTACATCCGTATTCATAGCCTCACACTTCGCCTTGAAATACATCGCAATCAAAATTAAAAATAATGCGATAAAAAATAATGGTGTGAATAACAATACATTCCCTCCACCCAGTAGGACACTCGCTATCTTAACCCCCATAAGTGCTCCTCCAATTCCCATAAGAATCGAACCACCCGGGCTTAAACCCATTTGCTTCGCAACCATAAATCCTACCATCAATCCGATTCCAGCTCCCATCATCGCTCCCGCGAAAGGAGCCATTCCTGCAGATGTTGCCGGTGTTCCTGCGGATGCTCCCCCCATCCATGCTTGCCCTGCGGTGGCAACTTGGGATAGGGAAGTGGCCCCATAAATACCTGTAGCTGGAGCGGCAGCGACAGTAAATGCCGAAAATCCTGCAGCATATCCTGCAAATGCAATTCCAGCCATCCCTGCTCCAACCATGTTCACATTTTTAGAACTTATAAGTCCTTCATCATCCTCTCCATCTCCCGGATCTCCCGGACTTCCAATAAGCCCAGCAGCTTCCAAAAATTCTGTATAATCTTCCACTTCAGCAAACTGCCCCTTAATCGGCGTCGCCATAGCCACTAATTTAGCAATCGCTCCCGCGCCAAGCATTGGAGATTCCTTGACATTATAATTCTCACTATAAACTCCTTCGACATTAACCGCACCCCCACAATCTCCAAGGGCCCGGCATAAATCATTCATCCCTTGAGCGAATCCTTCTTCAAGACAATCTTCATTAACCGCGATCTCACAGCCCCCCCAAGTCTTAGCTTTGTAAATTACCTTACAAGTCTGATCCGCCATTCCACAAATCTTCTTAGCCGTCTCCTGATATCTCTCGTCGCTAAAACTAAATCCCCCAGGATATTTTCCCGTACATACACTAAAAGCAAATTTATCTGCAATCGCAATTTTTTCGATTCTACAATTCAGCGTCTCCTCACATCGTTCTAGCCCTCCTTCCTGGCTATTCAAGTCAACACATTCCCTCCAATTATTTGCAATACACGCTGCATTTCTAAATTGGGCCTCAGTCCCATTCACTTCAAAAGTGTTAGATTGAACACAAATCTGATTTCGATAATCTGCACAAGGTTCTACCTGAGTCACCCCTTGTGAACAAACATATTTCCAATGCCTCGACCCAACGATATCATCCCCATCCCCAATCTTTCCATCATAAACACACCACGATTCCCCATTCTCATAATGGTCTCCATCATACATACATCCTGTATCCTTACAATAAAACTCTCCAACATTTACATCAAAATTATCCTCTGAAGCCGAACTACAAATCCCTCCCAAAAATCGATTACAATTCCCACAACTCTTGGATTTGGCATTTCCTCCCTCAACATCATTATCTCCACAAATATCCTCCGGCGCGACAATCTGGTTCCAATAAGTCGGATCATCTTTCCTTGAAGAATCATAAACATTCGCATAGTTTCCACAAGAATCCAAGAAGTAAACACCATCCCTTCCCTCGACACAAGTCGTTTGCTCTGTCATCTCGCAAGAAGTATTAAGGCTGGGAGAAGTACAAAGATAACCTTCATTGAATTGTCCTTGATAACTTAAACAATCAATTTCCGTCCCATATTTACAATCTCCTCCTGCCAAAACACAAGCACCTTCGGTCTGAATAGATGAAAGAATCAAACATCCTGCCTCATTCAAATCTTCTCGCCAATCGACGACAGCATTAGTTCCGAGTGCCCGTCCAAAAGTATCGACCTCGCATTGCCCTAAGGTCTCAAAAAATGAGGACGTCCCAAGCATACAACACCCCAATTTCGCCGCAGGCATATTACAATTAGGATCCCTAACCCAACTCTTCGGACATTCTGTCTTCAAAACATTCTTATCATAAGTTCCTGAACTCTCATCGTAACAACAACCTTTCTGACAAAACGATGTAGAATCACATAACGCTCCCTCGGCAAACTGCGAACTGGCCCCACAATCTTCGGGAGATACCGTCGCACATTTCTGTCCTCCCGTCGTCAAACCACAACAACCGGACCCGAAAGAATTAGATGAAATCTCAAAATTCGTTATTGTTGTTTCTTCCGTAAGAATAATTGGTTGACCAAAGTCATCATATCCAATAATCGTTTCCGTAATTTCCGCAGACACTTGAGGAATCATCGGCTTTTTCAAATAACCAATTATCGAAGACAAAATAGTTTTTCTCGGAATAGTTTTTTCAGGAGTTGCCATATCAGCAATTTGTCTAGCATTCTCTGCTCGTGCTTCTTCATAAATATCATCCAATTCTTCAAAAACCCCTTCCGAGGCATACATCAAATGGGAGAACGCGAACAGCGAAACTACCAACAAGGCCAATTCAAAACTCGCAATCGCTTTTTTATTATTCATTAGCAAAAATCCTCCGATTTTTTGATTACCAGATCACCTACGGGGTGATTCGCAAGGACTTGGTCATTGCATAATCTAAATTTATTATTCTCCATTTATGTATCCTCTTTATACTCCTGGCGCAAATGCACAACTCCTCACTGCAAATTTAAATTCAGCTTTCGTCCGACGGTCAATCAAACGATAAATTTTACTATCGCTGTAGTCAATTCTCCTAATCTCATAATCGGGATATAAAAGCATATAGCCATTGTATTCAAAGTGACAATATTGTGATTCAGAATTTACCACTTCCCGCGCAATCCTCATCAATTCATAAATCGGAGACAAAATCTTCGTACCAAAATCTTCGTAACTCTGCGACGAATCTCCCCTAACAACATCAATTCTTTTCTTTAAATTAACCTCGACCATTCCCGGCAACAAATCAATTGAATAATCTGTCGAACCACCAGAAACATCAAAACCCTTACTCTCAAAATCTTCTCTCATCGAGTCAAAACAAGCTTGAACCTCCCTCTTTGTGTCTTCCTTAATTTCGTTCTCAATCAAAAATTCCAACATCGGATGCAAATTATAACATCCCAGATAGAAGTCTGCTTGATAACAAAGATAATTCCATTCAGTCCCCTGGTACGAAATCGCTTGGCTCGGCATTCGCTGTCCCCCATTTTCTAACATCTTCTCAACCGAATTCTCGACGGCATCTCGCACACATTTCTGCACAAATTGTTTTGGATTCAAGTTTGCTGGGGTTTCAGTAGTTCTCTTTCCAATGAACCAAAACGCCGCGATGATAGCCACAACTAACACAACAGCGACGATAATAAAAATTGTCAACTGTCCACGCTTATTATTTATTTCAGTAACCATAAATTCACTCCTATTTTTTTAACCTTCTCAATTTTCCCATCAATAACCAATTCTAGTAAATATTTTTCTGCAGTATTCCATGAAACCCCTATAAAACTGGCTACCTCTGAACTAGTTACAACTTTTTCTTTCCTCACTAAGCTTAATATTTTATTATGAATCTCCATAGGTCTATTAATAGGGATATTAGTAAGTATATTAATAGGTATAATACTCCTTATCTTATTATGTATATTCATAGATATATAAATGTTTTGAGAATAAAAATGCCATCAAAATCATACGATAAATTTCTTTTCTAATTCTCTATGAATTTCTTTTCTTTCTTTGCTCGAGACTTCATCAAAGACTAGAGCTGCATCTGCAAGATCTTCTATACCTGAATCATAAGGATAAAATTCTTCCCGAGCGATAAAGTCAAAACCTTCCGTTTCAGGGACATTATCTCCAAGACAGATAACCTCAATCTTCTGCCGTTTATCTCTTAGATAAGTTTTATACAAAAAATTTCCATTATCTGAACTTAAAAAATTTCCCCCCTTAAAATCATGGAAACTTAAAAATCCATCAAGCCACGTCCTGAATTCCCTACGATTTTCTTCAGGAACTTTCAGAATCCCCAGAACATATTGAACCTTGTAACTTTCCTCAATCTTTGGTAAGTCATATTTTCTCAAATCCTTAACTAATTCTTGCGCAATGTTTTCAGGAATCTCTTTCATCCTAATAAATATCCCACATTTCTCTTCAGCTCCGGAATTTTTTCTAAGACTCAAAAGAGATTTTCCATCTTCTCTCGCAGGAAATTTGCACACCAAAAATTGATTATTAACCCCTGAATAAGTACGAACTTTCACCGCACCGTTTTGCTCTTCATATCTTCCATCAAGAGAATATCCATACTGCGCCATAACAACATCAACCTTCTCCCTGAAATTTATAACACTTTCTCCCGTAGCCCTTCTCAGACCTAAGATTTTATTTACTTTAATCATTTTCAACACGTGGCGCCAAAACGAAACCTATACCCATTTTCTCCCCCGGGAAATCCAATCTTAAGGGATAATCGTCAGAATAATTAATCACAACCTTGTCAGAAATTTTCGTTGCTTTGATAAACTTCATTAAATATTCCAAGGAATATTTAGATTTTCCGATCCCAGAAATAACTGCTTCGTCCCCAGAAAACTCGGCTCGAGCAGAATTCAAATTCCCCGAACCTTCAACCATAAAAAATCCCTCTCCCGCAATTAAAGAACAAGAATCAGCGACAATATGAGCATCCTCAACCGATTGTGAAAAATTCGAAGAATCCATCTCAACCCTACAAGCAAAACTCAAATTGGGAACATCTTTATCCTCACTTTCAACATTAATCAAGGCCAAAGTAAAAACTCTCTTAATCTTATCAAAAATAGAAATCTTCAACTGATTATCTTCCTGCTCAAAAACAATACTAGACGAAGTCGAAGCCCTTTTCAAAATTCTCTTCAAATCCTCAAGATTAACACCCCAAACTTCATTCCCACATTCATATTGACTAAAGCTCTCCTTCGGAAATTTAAAAATAACTAACGCAACATTCGCTGGATCGACCGCAACAATTGACATCCCGTCTTCAAGCAATTTAATCCGAACCTCATTCACCAACTCAGAAACAATACTCACTGCGTCCGCAAGCAACTTCGGATTGTCCAATTTCAATATCATTAGCAAAAATCTAAAGATTTTTTGATCACCAGATCACCTACCCGGTGATCCGCAAGGGCTCTGCCATTGCATAATCTAGAGATTAATTCCTCCAATAGTTTAAGTATCATAATAAGAACAACAACATTCCGTTTTTAAGCATTATTATACTAGAATCAAACTTAAGGAGTCTGCCCAATACTCGTAATAGTGTTAATATCCGTCACATTCAAAATCAAAAAATAAAGTCCAATCGCACCAACAATAATAGCCACAAATATCCAAAACCACATCCAAAGACCGCCTTTCTTTCCAAACCTCATATTTATTAAAATAAATCTTCCTTTATATAATTTTCTACCTAAATCCCTAAAAACCTTTATCTCCTATATAATCTATGGAGGATTATAACAAATCTATGTCAAAAGCGCAAGTCACAGCACTGTCTTACTATGCAAGAAAAGAAATCCGGCAAGCAATGTTCGACTTCTGTAAACACCGCGAAACCATCGGAAACTTCAACAATAAATTCTTCGCAAAACGACCAGACACTTTCGATTATCCGACAGACATAATTAACGCCGTACGACAAGGCGCAACATCTTTCCATTGCTCTGAAGAAATCTGGGAAAACCCGCTAGACATAAACACCGATATGACGCCCGAACAATACAACAAAATAAAAATCGGCTGGGACCTTATAATAGATATCGACTCCCCATATTTAGATTACGGAAAAATCGCCGCAAAACTTCTAATCAAAGAATTCGAAAAACATGGAATCAAAAACTACGGAATTAAATTCTCCGGGTCAAAAGGTTTCCATATCCTCCTCCCCTTCGCAGCTTTCCCCCCCGAAGTCTCCGGAGAATTAACAAAAGACCAGTTTCCAGAATGGCCAAGAGCAATCGCACAATATTTATTTAACCAAATCAAAGATCCTATGAACCGAGAAATTCTAAGATTATCAAGTAGGGAACAACTCGAAGAGAAAGGAGAACTAGTCTCTGAACATCTCTGCCCAAAATGCGGAAATCCTACTGAAACAAAAAAAGTAGGAAAGTACGTTTGCCCAGACATCCGATGCAGATCTGAGGTAGAATCAATGAAATCAAATAGAAAAGAAATGCTCTGCCCATCTTGCAACGGAAAAATGGCTCGAGTTTCCGAGAGGGAAATCCATTTCTGTGAAACTTGTAAAATCAATACTGCAAACCTCGAAGCTGCAAGTTCCTTTGGCGGGGAAATCAGAAAAAATCAAATAGAATTTAAAGAAGAACTCACAACAAAGTCTACAGAGAATTCAGTAGACTTCGTACTTGTAGCTCCCCGACATCTTTTTCGAGCCCCTTATTCGCTTCACGAAAAAACCGCATTCGCATCAATCCCATTAACAAAAGATCAAATCGAAGATTTCAAACCTACCGACGCGGATCCCCTAAAGATAAATGAAATAAAATCTTTCATGCCAGAAGTAATTCCGGGTGAAGCACGAGAACTTTTACTTGAAGCTCTGGAATGGGCACAAGAAAACGCGCCAAAAGAACGAACGAAAAAATATGAAGGGGCTGGAATCGACATGAAAGGCCTAACAATCACCGAGGACATGTACCCCCCTATAATAAAAAAAATCCTCGAAGGAATAAAAGACGACGGCCGAAAACGAGCACTTTCCCTAATGCTATCTTTTTTCACCAGCCTCGAATTCCCAAAAGATTTCATAGAAGAAAAAATAGAAGAATGGAACAAGAAAAATTATCATCCTCTGAAATATGGTTATATAAAATCTCAAATCGACTGGAATGTCAAAAATAAGCGACTCCCCCCCAACTATACAAATCCAATTTATAAAGAATTTGGAATCCGAAATCCTCCCGAACCCGGGATGAAAAACCCTATAAATTACACTATCAAGATGGCGATGCGGGCGAAAAGTAAGACAGAATGGAACAAACCGAAAAAATCCTCTCCAAAAAAAGGTGGTTCTGAAATTTAACAATCTTTATAAACAATCGACCTCTTTATTCTATATGAAAAAAACGGGTGTATTCATATTCTTATTATTAGTTTTCTCATTAGTCCCGCTAGCATTCGCGGCAGAAGGAGACGCATGCGATTCTCTCAGCGATTGTGATTCTGGAGAAACCTGTCAAAATAGCGAATGTACTTCAAGTAGCACCTCTAGTTCTACAACAACTGCACAACAAGATCCAAATAAAATAGTAGCAGGTTACGATTGTCTCGAAGAAAAGGCCGCAGATTGTTCCGGATTAACAACTCAAGAAATTGCATACACAATTTTAGCAACCCCGGACAATATCTTCGATGAATGTGTTAAAGTATTAGAGGACAGAAAATCTTCAGATAATTGGGGAAACGTCCGAGACACAGCATTAGCAATCTTAGCATTAGACCACGCAGGAAAAGATACTGAAGCGTCAGAATTATGGTTACTCAGCCAAGTGCGAACTCCAACAGAATTAATCTGGTACTTAGAACAAGATTCTAACGAGGCAGTAACTTGTAATATCGGATACCAAACAAACGATTACTCTATCAGCATAGGAGAAAATAAAAAAATAGACGTCAACGCCGGGTCATGTTTAACGCGGGCACAATCAAATTTCTGGCTAGAAGTTAACCCCAGCTGTTATGACGAAGAATTCAACATCGAGTGTGACAAAAATTTCATCGCCACATTATTATACAAAAATAAAAACTCTCCAACAATCTATCCAATCGAGGGAACAGAATCTTCACCTGCATTTGGTTCAATAAAGTTAAAGGTAAATTCAAAATGTTTTGGAACAACTTCCTGTGAATATGAGGCAACAGCCTGGGCAACACAGGCATTACTTGAAAAAGGATATAACGTAGACGAATTTATTCCATACATCATCGCAATGGCCGAAAGCAACAAGCAATATTTACCTTACGCATTTATTTACATGTCCACTAATTACGAAGATTATGCAAGCCAACTTATCGCAGACCAAAGATTAGGAAATTATTGGGAAGCGCCAAGCTCGGCATACAATAAGTTTTACGACACATCCCTAGCATTAATATCCTTAGGAAGTTCATCATCCGCAGAACAAATTACTAAAGCAAGGGACTGGTTATTATTTTCACAAGGCGCTAATGGTTGTTGGCAAAATTCTGTAAGAGATACTGCAATCGTGCTCTGGGCATTAGAAGGAAGGGCTGGAAAAAACTCAGGAGGAAGCGGAGTAAACTATTGTTCTGCAGCAGGTTACTTTTGTATTCCTAAAACCGACTGTGTTCCTTCATCAAATGATGTCGGAAATAACTTTTTCTGCGCATCCCTATCTGACACTTGCTGTATGGCCGAAAGCCTAAAAAGCTGCACAGACTATGGAGGATCAGAATGTGACTCTGGGGAAGTCTGTTCTGGAAATACTCGGAAAGCAACAGATACAACTTCTTGTTGTACTGGGACTTGTATCGAAAGAAGCGACACTACTCCCTGTGAAGATTATTTCTATACTTGTAAAGACTCTTGTTCAGATAACCAAGAATCCGCAGATTACGATTGCGATGGGGTCCAAGTTTGTTGTAAAACCAAATCAGTAACAACTAAAGGGGGGGGCAGCACATGGTGGATCTGGGTTCTAATAATCCTAATCCTCGCAGTTCTCGGAGCAATCGGATGGGTAAAAAGAGAAGAGCTAAAATTATTTTGGTTCAAGATGAGATCCAAGTTCAAAAAAGATAAAGGGAAAGATTCATCTTCACCCGCATCATTCCAAGGACCAAGACCGGGAATGCCGCCAAGACCTGGATTCCCTCCGGTGAGAAGAATGCCTCAAAGAATAATGTCTCAAGGAAGAGGGGCTCCTCCTCAAGGAAGACGTTATGACCGAAGAGATGCTCGTATGTCTGATACTTTCAAAAAACTTCAAGACATGTCTAGGTAAGCAAACTTTATTAATCCCCTGGCCTTAATGAAATTATGAAAGGTGATGCAATATTATTTTTATTATTCCTAGGATTATTCTCTATATCCCTAGTATCTGCAGGCCCAGAGATTACGTTTCAATATAACGAAACTCAACCCGGGGAAACTATCTTCGCGACAATTTCTATTCCCGGAGAATTAACAAAAGAAATCCTGGAGTCAGATATAACTTTTTTAGAAGGCCGAAAAAAAGTATTCTTCGAATTCGATTTAACATATTTCAATGGAACCTATTATTTCTATACTTACACGACACGAGAAGGAAACTTCACATTGGAAATCTCTGATATTCTCTATAAAGAAGATGGAAACCTTCAAGCCGCAATATTGAAAAAAGATTTCCAAGTTCAGGAAGAATTAATCATAGAAGAGAACGTTACCAGAACAGAAATCCTTTCAATCAAACCCGGGTTCATAAAATTCTCTAATGAATTAAATATAACCTTCACAAATAAAGGAAATTCTTCATTTAATGTAACCTGCCAAGACCAAGAAATATCCCTAGAACCTTTAGCGTCAGAAAAAATATCCTTCGAACAAGAATCCCAATTTGAATTCTTATCTTGCTTGGCATACAAAGAATTCCTTATTCCCGTAATACGGACAAAACCTGGAGAGATCATAGTTCTCCCAGTAAGCCACAATCTAAAAACTAATCCAGAATCAATTTCACTAAACATTACTCTCGGAGAACCGATAGAAAAACAACTTCAATTATTTAATTTTGGCGACGACAATTTTACTGATTTTGAAATAGCATCAGATTTTGATTTCATAGAATTAGAAAATCTAGAAACCCTTGAAGGAAGAGAGATTAAAAATTTATCCTTAACTATCGCACCAAAACTCCCTGGACATTTCGAAGGAACTATTAACATCTCCTATCTCCACAATAACGAAACGAAAACTCTTTTCCTCCCCTTAGATTTTTTTATACTCCCTGCCGGAAGCGAAATCTCAGATTTCGCAATCTCCAATTTATCCTGTGCTGAACTCGGTGGAAGCGTTTGTAGTTCTGGAATCCAACTATGCAATGGTACTATCGAATTTACTGATATCGGAGAATACTGTTGCAAGGGAAATTGTATTGCTAAACCTTCGCAGAAAAAAGAAGGTGGCGAAGGATATGGCTGGCTAATTGCACTCCTAATCTTCGCCGCACTCGGAGCCGGGGGATATTATCTTTACAAAAGACAGAAAAAAATAGGACCACAAAAACCCGAAGATCAATTGAAACAAACTTCAGAAAAATTCGAAAAAAGAATGAAAGGAACCTTCGAGCCAAAACGAGTCAGCGGTAATCTCGAGAGGAGTTAGTGGTGTGGAACCCAACATTTTTAAGGTCCTTTCATATAACTGTTCTAATGGAAACATACAAACTCTCCCCTTCAGCCCTAAACCTCATAAAAGATTGCCCTCGTTGCTTCTGGCTTCATCAACATAAGGTTTGGAAGAGACCTAGCGGGATATTCCCGAGCCTTCCGAGTGGAATGGATCGAATTCTCAAAACGCATTTCGACAAGTTCATGGAAAAGGGGAAACTTCCTCCCGAACTCTGTGAGAATGATAATTGCACAGGCATGAAGATATTTGATGACAAAGATAAGATGAAAATCTGGCAATCTAATTTTAAAGGAATCTCTTGGACAGATAAAGATGGCAATGAACTTCATGGGGCAGTAGATAATATTTTAGTCAAGGGAAAGAAATTAATTGTTTTGGATTATAAAACGAGGGGATACGCCCTAAAGGAAGACACGGCCGAACATTATAGACTTCAACAAAATATCTACAATTTCTTATTGGGGAAAAATGGTTATGAAACGGAAGATTTCTTTTTCTTGTTATTTTATGTCCCTAAGGAAGTAATGCCAACTGGAGAAGTTATCTTCGATACCGACCTAGTCAAGATGAAAGTAGATGTTAAGATGGCCGAGAAAGCATGGAAAGATGCGCTAAGGTTGTTGGAAGGAGAGTGTCCGAGGGAGGGGTGTGAGTGGTGTGATGGGAGACGATGATGGATAAAGAAGAAATAGAAAAAGAAGGGCTTAGAAGCATGAAAGAATTTGATATGGCTTGGACAGAATTCTTTAAAGACAAACCTAATCCTAAAAATGATGAAGAAGACAAAAAACAACAAGAAGAATTTCATCATTGGTATAATTATATGAGAAAGCAAAGCGATACAGGAAAAACTCCTGTTGAAATGCACAAAGAAATTTATGGAGAAGAACCGAAAAATATCTTTGATGAAACAAGGCCAAGCAGATTTATGAATTTTGAGTGGGATGATTATGATGACGAAAATTTTGAAGAAGATAATGGGGAGAAAAGGCTAAAAGAACTGGCAGACAATATGTTTGATAATGGAGTATGGCAAAATTCTAAAGGGTAAATGAAAGATATGTCAAAAAAAGATTCATCAAGGCACATCAGCATAAGAGGGGATATTTTGCAATTGTAAACTCGCAAGTTATAACTTCCGGAAAGTCTGAAAATGAAGTTAAAAAGAGATTAAAAGAACCTTGCCTGAAGATAAAATAAGCTCTGCATATATTTTTAAATATGAAGAAAAAGAAAAAATCCAAAAATAATCCTGAAAACCTTAGTGAATCAGAACTTAAAATTTTAAAAGGCAGTCGAGAATTATATGAATTAAAGCAGGAAATCCATCAAACACTAAATAGATTAATTATTAAAACCGGACTTGGAGAAATTGAAGAGGGTTATGCCGATGACCTAAATTTTGATATTGGTGGTTGCTCTATTTATTCCGGTGGATATTATCAACAATTAATGATAACAGACGAAGAAGGAGAAGAGCACGAGCTGGATAATGATTTAATAAATGTAAGATATTTATCTGAAAAAATAAAAAAAAGAGAAAAAGAATTTGATAATCTAATTAAAGATAATGGTTTGAAAAAAGCAAATAAAGTATTTGAAAAACCTCTTGAAATGAAATTTGAAAACATTTCAGATTATCGAGATTAAAATGAAACTAACAAAAATAATAAAATATAAATTAACTGAAGAAACTTTAGAAAAAGATATAGATAAATTTATTGAAATTTCTAAAAAAGGGCAGTTTCATATGGATAAGATGTATGATAATGAAGGACTAAAAATAATAAAACAATATTTCAGAATATTGAATGAAAAATTTAAAAATAATGAATTAGAAGAATGTAAAAATTGTTATCATAAACTCATACCTTTTTTATTAAAAGCATCTACTGGGTCAACAGATCTCTTTGATTACAATGATTTATTAGCAAAAATCAAAGATGATTTTGACATTTATATTAAAAATTACTTCATCTGCCTTGTTAAAACTTGTAATATCGATGAACTAGTAGATAAAGTTTCTGAATATGCTTCTTCATTAGATATTTATGGATTTAATTCTGACAAAGAAGTTTTGTTAAATAATCTAAACAAAGAACAATTAAATCAGTTAGAAGAAAAAATGATTTCTAAAACTATTGGTATGACTTACAAAGATGAAGAGAAACATGAAATTATCTATTTTTTAATGGATATAGCAAACGAAAGAAAAGATAAAGAAAAGTATCTAAAAATGTGTGAAAAATTTAGAGGAGTGTTAGAAAATTCAGAAGTAGACTATATGGTGGAGGAATATGGTGGAGAATAATTAAAATGGAAAAATGCAAAACCTGTAAAAAAGAGATTAATAGCGGGATATGGTTAGCCCCACAATTTAGAGATGAAAAAGTTTTATTATTTTGTTCAGAAAAATGCAGAAAGGAATACATAAAAACAAAACTCAATAGAATAAAAGTAAGTTATCCCAAGTATTATGAAAAGGTGATGAAGGGAGAAGTAAAAGATTGGATGGGTTAGGAAGAGAAAAGAAGTATTACCACTTATGCGGCTAATTATCCTACCACTAAAACTACTACATTAACTACCACAAAGCTTAAATAAGCTTATACATTAAAATGTATAGGCATTTATAAATAGATATACATAAAAATGTATAAGAATAAAATGGCAGAACCAAATGAAACTGATAGTAAGGAAATACTATTGAAGTATACTCTTGCAAAATTAGCTGAAGCTCCACAACTAGTTAAAAATCATCTTGAAGAAGGGGGAAGAATCCTGAAACACAGAAGAGCTTACCTAAGAATAAAAAAACATGTTGATGACTTTCTCATGGGTGAACGACTAGGAAATATAACAAAAAGATTAGTTGTTCTTCCTGGATTAAGAGGCGTAGGAAAAACTACTTTGGTGTTTCAGATTTATGACTATCTAAAAAATGAGAAAAAAATTGAACAAGATAGGCTCCTTTATTTTTCAGCAGATGAACTTAAAGCATATTTAGGGAAAAAGATTTTAGATGTTGCAGACACTTTTATCCAAGAAGTTCATAAAATCTCTCCGGTTCATTTGGATAAAGAAGTATTTATTTTTGTAGATGAAGCACACTTTGATCATAATTGGAGTGAAACCGCAAAAGTGTTTTTTGATAAAAGCAAAAAAATATTTATGATTTTCACTGGATCTTCTGCATTAAGCTTGGAGTTAAATGTTGATGCTGCTAGAAGAACAACTAAAGAAATTATTTTCCCAATGAATTTTTCAGAATATTTAACTCTAAAATATGAAAACTGGTTCCCTCCTAAAGACATGGCTGAGAGTATTAGGAATTTAATCTTTAAAGGAGATAATGAAACTATTTTTGAACTTGCTTCATCAAAAGAAAATGAATTAACTAAAAAAATATTAAAAATAGAAAGACCAATTGAAAAGGAATGGGAAGATTTTGTTTGTTATAAGGGATTTCCATTTACTCTAAATATGTCTCAAATAGAAGCTCATGAAAAAATATTTAGCATGATTGATAGAGTAATCGAAAAAGACATATTTTCAATACAATCATTTAATACAGATACAAGAAATATGATATCTAGAATATTAACTTTCTTAGCTTTGCAATCTCCAGGAGGGACTTCTGATTCAAAACTTTCAGAACGATTGGGCATATCGCCAACACTGGTTAGAAGTATTTTAGATGTTTTAGAAAAGACTCATCTGATTTTTAATGTCAAACCTCATGGCGGGGCTGGAAAAATAGTTAGAAAATCTTGGAAATATTATTTTCTTTCTCCTTCAATAAATACTGCTATAAGATTTAAACTTGGAGCCTTTGATAGAAATAATAAAGAAATGTTTGGTGTTCTTGTAGAAAATATGGTTGCATCATATTTCATAAGAATGAAAGAAACAGTTAATCAGCCAACAGGAATATTCTATGATTCTAATGATGGGGGGGTTGATTTCTTAATTCAAGATTCAAAGGAAAATATCATTCCAGTTGAAGTAGGTTATGGTAAAAAAGATAAAGGTCAAATAAAAAGAGCAATTAAAAAATTCAGTTCAAAATATGGTATTGTTATCTGCGATTGTCAAAAAATAAAAAAAGAAGAAAATGTTATTTATATTCCAATAACTACTTTCTCATTTATATAAACAAAAGAAAAAACAAAAGAAAAAACAAAAGAAGAAACAAAAGAAGAAACAAAAGAATAAACAACATGACCCAAACCTGCAAAACCCGTAAAAAAGAATTTAACAGTGGAATATGGTTAGCTCCACAATTTAGAGATGAAAAAAACAATGTAGCAGTTGTTTTTAGGATGCTCGGAAATTAAAACAACTACTTCCACATTCTAAATAATGTGGTTTAATTTCCGACATGAAAAAGTTTTGTTATTTTGTTCAGAAAAATGCAGAAAGAAATACATAAAAATAAAACTCAATAGAATAAAAGTAAGTTATCCCAAGTATTATGAAAAGGTGATGAAATCTTTAAGAGAAAAGAAAAAGGATTTTGGGAAGAGTTTGTTATGCTAAATTATGCTAAATTATGCTAAATTTAATGCAAGAGGAAGAAAAGGAGTTTTAGATGATGATGTTATTCAGAGTGTTGATATTGTGAAGGGTGTGAAGATAAGTTTGAGTAAAAGGGGGGGTGAAGAAGAAGAGGAATAGGGAAGATTTAAATAAGATAATATTTAATTAAATTAGAGGTGAAAAACCTCAGGGATTTCTGAGAAAAATCAAAATGAATCAAGCAGTATATTGTAATGGAGTTAAATTAGAAAAACAAACTTTCAATCTTGAAGAGGATTTTGAAAGAGAAGTTAAAAATAATTCTAAAAAACTTTTTGGAAACAAAACAATTTACTTAGATACTAAAAAGAAAATAGAGTCTATTTCACTTGGGGGGTCTATCCCTGACGGACTTCTTTTTGATTTAGAAGACCCAGAAGATATAAAATTTTATTTAGTGGAGGTTGAACTTGCAAAACATCCATTTTATGAACATATTTTTCCACAGATAACTAAGTTTTTTGCTTTTTATAAGAATCCTGTAAGCCAAAACAATCTTATTGAAAGAATTCATTCATACATAACTAGTAATCCTGAAATAAAATCTGAATTTGAAGGATTGTTAAATGGACAGGAGTTATATAAATCAATAAAAGATGCTGTAGAAAATAATCAGAAAATTCTTTTAATAATTGATAATGAAAAACCAGAGATTGAGGAAGCACAAAGAGTTTATACAGATACTTGGGACAAATTGGTAATTCCAGAGATTCTTAGTGTATACAAAAAAGAAAATAAAGAGGTCTTTATTTTAGAGCCAGACTTTTCAGAAAAAGAATTAATAATAGAATCTGAAGAAACACAAAAAGAACCGGAAATGAGAATAAATTATACTGAAAATTATCATTTTAATGAAATTAATCCTTCAATTGTTTCATTATACCAAGAAATAAAAGAGTTTGTTTTGAACTTAAATTCCCAAACAGAAATAAATCCTAGGAAATATTATATTGTTTTTAGAAATAACATCAATTTTGTTTATTTTTATCTTAAAAAAGGAAAAATAATTATGGTCCCGATGGTTCCTTTTGAAGAAGGAGAAAAAATAATTAAGAATCATAAATTTAAATCTTATAAACTAGGGATACAGAATTGGTATAATCGGCCTTGTTTTGAATTAACTATTGAGAATAATGAAAATTTGGATGAAATTTTTGAGTTGATTAAAGAAGCTTATAAAAAACAAGAGGGATAGGTAAACTTAAAATCTTAGGATTTCTTGATAAAATACTATAAACTTTCAAAAAAGACACTTTAAAATGAACATAAGTAAACAAGAATCTTATTTAATGGGACTAATGTGTGGAAGGGGACATATATTCAATAAAGAAAAGAGGATTATTATTGAATTTGCTCATAAAAATAGGTTTGTTTATGGAATAGCTACTTGTCCAAAATGTGGCAATCTCGCAACTGAAAAAAAAGAAGATAATGAAGATAAAAATCTTATTTGTAAAACCTGTGGAACTATTGTATCAAAAGACTCAAAAAAAGAATATGAACAGAGAGATTCTACAATCAATTCAATAAATAACAGCGTTATGCCTTTTCTTTTAAAAAAATTCAAAATTGATTATGATATTATTGGGAATGACCATATGACTTTCTTAGTTTTAGAATTTAAAAATGATTTAGAATCTTATAGAAAAATCACTTCTTTATTTAATGGTAAAATAAATTTTGATTCTTTTGAGATCCCTAATACTATATATTCTTCTCCTAAAGAATATAAAATTGAATTTGTTAACGGACTATTAGATACTGCAGGTTTTTTTAATCGTGGCGGATGGCTTCCAAGAGATGGAGAAAATGGAACTGGGAGAATGAGGGCTTATTTTCAGATTGTTAGAAATTGGAAAATGCCTGTATTGATTTGTAACTTTCTTAAAAAAGAATTATCTCTACCAATCCATACAATTGACTGGGGGCATCCAAATATTAGAGATTCTAATTTGGAAGATTATTATAATACAAATCCTTTGAGTTGGGGGAGAGAACATCAAATTAAGTTTTTTCCAGAATATTATAATGCTTTTAAAATAAGATTGAAACATAAACAAGATATGTTTAATGAATTAAAAAACTATAATCTTAAGGTAAAATTTTACAATTCTGATGATTGTCAACCTCCGAGCCCTATCCGAATAAATCAAATAAAAGCTTTTCATCCTGGTGAAAAAGATATAAGACTACCTTTAGAAATAAAGGGGCATTTTGATTCATATTGGCAAGTTTGTTGCAAATTGGGTTGTATTTATTGTAAAAATAAACTGAACAAATCCAAGAATAAAAATATTTTATTTATAACTGGAAAAGATGAAAAATTAGATGAAAAAAAGATTTTTAATGAACTTAATAAAAAAAGAAGGGTTCTTACAAAGAATATTATCAAAGCGAATTATGGTAAAACTAAAGGAGCACAGAAAAAGATTATTATTAATCAAAGAACAAATCCTGAACAACAATTATATGCGCCAATTACTATTTATTTTGAAGGATACTTGAAAAGATTATTAAAAACTGAGGTAAAGGCACATGATACATCCCCAGTTAATTTAGATAATTTTATTATAAGAAATGGTCTATTTGATGATTTTGATTTTTGTAATCAGTTCAAGATTAGACCCGATATTGTAGGTTTTATTCTAAAATCTCATGAGTTAGGATTTATTGAAGTTAAAATAGGAGAACTAACCATCCAAGATATAGGTCAATTATTAGGTTATTGCCTTGTAGCAAATCCAAAAATTGCTATACTAATTTCTCCAAAAGAGCCCTCAATGAATTTAATTAAAATATTAAAAGCTCATCCTTATTTGTTATCTTATCATCATGATAAAAAAATTTTAATAGCTACTTGGAAAGATAATAAATTTAAATTTTTTGATTTAAAATGACAACTGAAAAAGAAAATTTCACAAATATCCTAAAAACCTGGTTAGAGAATTTTTTAAGAAATAAATATTCTCCAGAATATGAAATAAAAATAATTATCCCAGAATCAAATCTATCAAAATTAGCAATTCCAGAGATAAAACAAGTTGAGGATTATTCTTCATTAGAATTCAAACCAGATATATTAGGGATATTAATAAAGAAGTCTACAAAAAAGATTGAACTGGTTTTCCTTAACAGAGAGGTTAGCGCAATTGGTTTAAAGAAAATAGGAGAAATGCATTGTTATAGCAAACTAGCAAAACCAAAAATATCTTTTATAGTTTCTTCTAAAGGGTTACCTGATGAAGTGAATCTTTTATTATTAAATGAAGATATTGAGAATTCCCTATTAACATATAATAAAGATAAAAAAATATTGGTTTTTAAATATAATATTAAATCAAAGAGTGTAGACAAAAATTCAATCTTTCCAATTAACAAAAAGGGTTTTTTGTTAGAATGATTATTTTTTCTTCTTTTCTTTATCTCTTTTCCAAAAAACACAGATAAATTCATGGACCTTGTTTACCCTAAAAACCCAAGGATATCCTAATGTTTTCATGTTATTATATTCATGTTGTCTATCCCAAATTATAAATTCCTCTAGTTCAAAACCTATTTCTTCCATAATTTTTGTTATATCTATATGCAATGGGAAAAATTTATCTTTTTTTCTTATATCCATCACTATTACGCAACATCTCTTATTAGGTTTTAACAATTCATACACTCCCGAATACACTTCTTTTAATTCAGATAAAAAATCCTGATAATCTTCTATGTTTCCGATGTCATCTTTTGAATCTGAATAATTAATAGAATCTTTTTTATCTGCAGTTCTTCGTTGATTTAAAATATCCCAATAGGGTGGAGAATTTATACAAAGATCTATGCCTTCATCAATAAATTTTGTTAGATATTTCGAATTTTTATTATATATCTTAACTTCAGATCCTGTTTTAGTTCTTTCTTTAGAAATTTTGCAAAATTCTTTATTCAAATCTACTCCAATCCCCTTTCTACCTAAATTTTGTGCTGCAATCAGAGTAGATCCAACCCCTACAAAGGGGTCTAGAACAATTGCATTATCTTCGTCTTTTGTATAAATTTTAATTAATTTTTCAGCGAGGGTTATTGGGAACATTGCTGGATGTTTAAGTGCTCTTTCTTCCTTACTTTTTTTTATATCTCTCCAAATAGAAAAGGAATTTTGAAGCCATTCTTTTCCATTAAAATCATTCATTTTTTCAGCCATGGTGTTTTTTACTCATAGCTCCCTTTAAAAATTCTTCTATTGTCTTAATCTCAGCACCTGTTATTTGATAAATCTGATATATTATTTTGTTTAATTTAGCATAGGTTTCATTAAATTCAGGAGAGTATTTGTCTTTAATTCCAATCAACTTTTCAACATGTCCTTGAATTAAATCTTCTTTTTGTTTATCGGGGAGTATTACTGGTATTGTTCCTATGTAAAGTTTATCCGTGTGCATAGTAAAATTTGAATTAAGGTAAACTACATTAATTAAAAAGAAATTTGATAGTTTTGATCCTAATATCCCCATTAATAAAAATGGATTTATATCTTTATTTGGAATGATATTTGTTACAGTATCTAAAGAAACTTCATCAGAACTACTAAAATTTAAAAAAACCCCTCCTTCTTTTGAGAAAATGTTTTGGATGACAATTTTTTCTTTTAATAATCTTGATAATTTTTTTATTTCTGTTGGGATAAGTTTAGATTCGTCTAAATAAAGATAATATTTTAAACCAAATCTTTTAATTGAATCCCCCCTATAACATTTAATTAAGTTGGGCCCATTAGATTTAGATAAACTAAGATGTAATGAACCGATTGAGATTCCCCTAAAAATTTGAGAACAATCTTTTAAGGTTTTACCTATTTTTATTAATTTATCTGCTATTTTTTTAACTTCTAGATCATAAAATAAGGGATAAAAAGCATAATTAAAAAATTCAGATTGGATGATACCATATGCTTCCTGCTTATTAAGTTCTATTAATTTTTTATAAGGTGTGATACTTACAAGGTTCTTTTTTAATTCTTCTTGTGTTAATCTTTTTTTTTGAAGTATCATTAAAATTTGGTCGCATCTAACATCTTTGAAATGATGGTCTACATCAATTATAGAAATTATCCTAGTATTTTCTAATAAAAATTTTCTTATATTTCTAAAAGAATCAACCCTAATAAAATTCTTAGGCAAAACAAATCCTAAATATCCTCCCTCTTTTAATAATTCATAAGATTTTGCTAAAACTAATGTAGATGAATTTGCAATTCCTGAAGTAACTTTTTGATAAATAGGATAATAAGGATCATAATCTAAACCATCAGCCCTCAAATTTTGAAAGGGGGGATTCCCAATAATTACATCAAAAAATTCTTTTTCAAAGATTTTTTCTTTTATAAAATTTTCTTCAATTAAATTTGTAGATTTAGAGCCAAGATTCATTTTGCAGGACTCTAATGCTTTTTTATCTATGTCCACCCCATAGATATTGGTAATATCTCCCTTCTTTAAAGCTTCCATAAGGAAGGCCCCAGCCCCGCAAGTAGGGTCTAAAATTTTACTTTCAGAAGTTATGGGGACTTGATCAAGGATCATCTTCACAAGTTCTTTATGAGTAAAGTATTGACCCTTTTCATGCCTAGTTTCAACAGAATTATTTTTTTCAAAAGTATAACTAAAAAAATCTTTTTTGAGTTTCAGTGCGGGAGAATTTTCAAGAAATAATTGTGGTTCCATCTTAACCTTTTGCTATCTCCTCTTTTAATTTTTTAGAGTTCATTAAATCTTTAAAGTTACTTAAAAAATCTTTTGCAGCTTCTAAAGGAATAAACACACTCCCTTTCATTATCCATTTCTCTCCTTCTTTTATTTTTTGTTGAACTAATAAAGATTTTCCATAATTATTATCAATTAAATCAATATAAAATCTTTTTTTGCCAAAATCAAAATACTTAAAATCTAAATGATGATATCTGTGATTTGGATAATAAATTCTTGCACTCCCAACTTGTTTCATATAAATATCATTAGAAAATAAAAGCATTTGTAAATGTTTTTCAACAGCCTTTCTAGAAATTCCTGTTTGTTCTTCGATATCTTGAGTTGTTAATCCTCGGGGATGTTCCTTTAAATGGATGTGAATTTTTTCATGAGTTTCACTCTCTCTTACAAATGGAGAACCAATTTTAACCCCCTCTTTTTTCATGATTTATATAAGAAAATATACTTTATAAATGTTTTGATTGCTTGGTACTAGGGGAAAGGTTTAAAAGTTTGCCGCATCAAGAAATCTCCTTAGTTTAGTGAGGAGATGAATTGTGCTTCTAGTTGGCAAACTTCGTCGTCAATAAATATATATTCTAAAAAATATTAAAGAAAGTAGGGAAG
>Ga0180009_10001374_pt1 | contig 29981 bp, 36 predicted proteins | sample OS_PC_MetaG_FD_123537 | JGI IMG/M metagenome (GOLD analysis project Ga0180009, IMG submission 123537) | Groundwater microbial communities from the Aspo Hard Rock Laboratory (HRL) deep subsurface site, Sweden - OS_PC_MetaG | ecosystem: Environmental > Aquatic > Deep subsurface > Groundwater...
AGGGCAGGCTATTGGGGATGATAGAATGAGTATTGCCTTTAAAGGAGGACTTCCAGGTGGCCGAATAAGACTAACTGGGAATTGGCCGGCTCTCTCGGAATGCTATCCACAAAATTTCTAAAACGGAAAGGCCATAGTAAGATCCACCCTATCCCTTTACCTTAACTTTTTAAGTAATATTTTCAGCTCCGACCTTAGCTTTAAGGGAAGAGTACTCTTCCTTTATCCGCTCTTGAATCTTGGCGATAATCTCGGGGGTCAGATGGCGAAAACGTCCCTGTCCCTGCAGATAATCACTTACTGGCCTGAGTTCCGGAAAATCGATCGTGATCCTGTATCTCCCCCCTTCAACTTCGTAGAGGGGAAAGAAGCCGGTTTCCACAGCCAAACGTCCGTAGCGGATGGCTTGGTCGGGGGGAATTCTCCACCCTGTGGGGCAGACGGATAAGATATGAATATAAGAAGGCCCGACGGTTGCCTGGGCCTTCTTAACTTTCTCATAAAGATCATAAGGATAACTTGAGCAGGCCGTCGCCGCATAAGGGATGCCATGGGCTGCGGCAATGGCCGTCATGTTCTTTTTCCAGGTCATCTGTCCTTGGCTCATCCGGCCGGGAGGGGAGGTGGTGGTCATGGCCCCGAAAGGAGTGGAGCTGGAGCGCTGAATACCAGTGTTCATGTAAGCTTCATTGTCAAAGCAGAAATAGATCATGTCGTGGCCCCGCTCGAAGGCGCCGGAGAGGGCCTGGATGCCGATATCGGCAGTTCCTCCATCGCCAGCCATAGCCACGGCCTTGATCTGTTTCTTGGGGATTCGCCCTTTGCGCATCAAAACCTTGAGCCCTGACTCTAACCCCGAACCTACAGCGGCCGCATTTTCAAAGGCCACATGAATCCAGGGTACGGCCCAGGAAGTTGTCGGAAGGGGAGAAGAAAAAATTTCTATGCAGCCGGTGGCATTGGCGATGACCGTATCCGGCCCAAGGGCTTTTAAAACATATCGCACCGCCAGGGCCTCCGCGCACCCCTGGCAGGCCCGGTGTCCGGATACAAATAATTCTTCTTCCGGCCAGCGTTTGGCCCGGATATGCTTGAGATCCCGCACGGTATCAATAGGCTTGATTTTGGGGGTTCGTTCTTTTCCGCCGTTTTTTTCTTGTTCCATTTTTATCCTCGCTCGCGAACGCCGATCATATGAAATTCTTTTATTCTCTTTTTTCCCTGAGCCGTGGTGGTACGATCTACCATTTCGATAATCTGTTCCGGAGGAACATCGCGCCCCCCCAATCCGGCAATAAAACCCACCACCTTGGGACGTTTCGGATAAGTATAAAGCGCAGACCTAATTTCCGAAAAAACCGGGCCTCCCGGCCCTCCGGTGGATAAGGCCCGGTCGATAACGACTAAGGTTTTAACCCCTGAGATCATCTGCTTTAACTCCTCCAGAGGGAATGGCCGCCAAAGATGAAGTTTTAGCAGACCCACTCTTCTCCCCTTCTCACGCATCTGATCCACGGCTTCCATGGCCACTTCGCTCACTCCACCCGCCGCCAGGAGGGCGATTTCCGCCCCCTCCATGTGATATCCCTCGATGGGCTGATAGCGCCTCCCGGTCAGGGCTGCCCATTCGTCCCAGACTTCCAGAATCACCTGCTTGGCATTTCGTAAGGCGACCTCATGAGCCTTCCTGGTTTCCATATAAACCTCGGGCATGGCGAAAGCCCCCATGGTGATGGGCCGGTCAGGATGAATCGTATACAGAGGCTGGTAGGGGGGTAAAAATTTATCTACGGTTTCCTGATTAACCAATTCTAAGGACTCCACCACGTGGCTCAGGGTAAAACCATCCAGGTTGACTGCTACGGGCAAAAGGACCCGCCGGTCCTCAGCCATGCGGAAAGCACAGAAAGTCTGGTCAAAAGCTTGCTGGCCGTTTTCCACAAAAATTTGAATCCAGCCACAGTCCCGGGAGGCCATGATGTCGCCGTGATCGTTCCAGATGTTCAGGGGGGCGGAGAGGGCGCGGTTGACCACAGCCATAACGATGGGAAACCGCATCGCGGAAGCAATGAAAAGGAGCTCATGCATCAAAGCCAGGCCCTGGGCGCTGCTGGAGGTGAAAGTCCGAGCTCCTACGGCCGAGGTGCCGATGCAGACGGACATGGCCGAATGCTCGGACTCCACCGGGATAAATTCCGCATCCAGATGCCCGTCGGCAACCAGTTCAGACAAGTGTTCGACGATATGAGTTTGGGGAGTAATGGGGTAGGCGGCAATGCAGTCCACATTGGCCAATTTAATAGCCTCGCTGACCGCCACCGAGACTTCCATTCCTACTCTTTTATTAGTCACTTTTCTTCCTCCACCATGGTGATGCAACCGGTAAGGCATTCCCGGGCGCAGATCCCGCACCCTTTGCAATATTGCAGATCGGCAAAATAATACCCGTCTCCGTTGTGGTGAATTGCAGCTTCCGGGCAGTAGATCCAGCAAACTGCACATTTGATGCACTGGCTTTTATCCACCACGGGTCGCTGCGACTTCCAATCTCCCGTTTTGTATTCCCTGGCATTACCGGGCTCGGTAACTACCGCACCTACGGGAATTTCTTCCCAGGTATATTGTTCCATGGGTTTGGCCACGAATTTCCCCCGTTAACGAACTCAGGCCGGATTCTTCTTCCAAGGGAAGAATTGACCTGGGGGAAAAAATAAAATGCAAGTTATCCTGTCGGCTCCCCCCTGGTGGGACAGGGGGAGGAGAATAGCCCACTCCTTTTTAGGCGCTCATTACAGTTTCTTGGAACGCCCGGCGGAGGGCTCTTTCGTTCCTTTCTGCCCCCCGGCCAAAACGGGCTTTCAGCGGTGGAATCATTGAATCCAACTGGACAATACCTGTTCCTCGAACGAGGGCACCCAGCATCGTCGTGTTGGTAATTGGAAGGCCTAATTCTTCCCGCGCGATCAAGTCGGCATCGACCGTAGCCATCTTCATTTGGTAACCGAGCTCCGCTTTAAGCTGCTCGATCGACTTATTGGTATTGATAATCAGCAAGCCACCTGGCTTGAGCCCTTGAGAAGGATCTAAAATCTTTAATAAAGTCGAATCCAGAACCACCACTACATCTGGGTGATAGATCTTGGAGCGTAAACGAATGGGCTTTTCGTCAACTCGGGCAAAAGCCGCAACTGGGGCACCCCTCCGTTCTGGCCCGAAACTGGGAAATCCCTGGGCATATTTCTCTTCCTCAATGGCCGCCAGAGCGATTATCTCGGCCGAAGTAACGGCCCCTTGCCCTCCGCGTCCATGAAACCGAATTTCTATCATAATGCTATTTTCCCCTATTCCCGCTTATTCTTGCTACGATTAAAAATTATTCTTGACCATCAATGAATCTTTTTTTTCTTACCATATATATCCTATATATCCTAAAAGTGTCAACTTTTTTATGAATAATTTTTAGGGCAGCCCGGAAGCTAATCCCAACCGGGCGTCTCTACCATTTCCTTCAAGCTCTAATAAAAAATTGAGGCCGAAAGTTGCAAAAGTTTCAAGGGAGTGATAAAATCCTCTCGCTTGCAGGAAACAATTCAATTGGAGCAACTCGATAATAATCCCTATTTGTTAAGGGATCACCGGATTAAGTCCTTTGCGCTTTTATCCTTTTCGTATTCAGGGCTTTTATTCTTAGACCCCTTTGCCCCGACCAGCTGGGCCCAAGAGAAAAGAAACTGGCAATGCCGAATATAAAGATAAAAAATCTCTCCCAGATGAAAACGATCGTGAACCGTCTCAAAGCCAGGAGAAAGAAAATTGTGTTTACCAACGGCTGCTTTGACCTCCTGCATGTCGGTCACATCCGTTACTTGCAAAAGGCCAAAAGCCTCGGAGATATCCTGATCATCGGGCTAAATACCGATCGTTCAGTAAAAACGATTAAAGGGAAAAACCGACCGATCGTCCCGGAAAAAGAAAGGGCGGAAGTATTATCCGCTCTTGAATTTGTTGACTATGTGATCCTCTTCGATGATCTCGACCCTTTGCACCTGATTGAAGCCTTGAAACCGGATGTGTTAGTAAAAGGAGCCGATTGGTCCAAAGACCGAATTATCGGGCGAGAAATAGTGGAAAACCTGGGCGGTCGAGTCGTGCGCGTCCCAATGGTTGCGGGGGCATCGAGCACGGGATTGATCGAAAAGATCAAAAAGGTCTACGGGGGAGGGTGAAGAAATTCCTGGAGGGCCAGTCTCACCACCGTATCCGCCAGCACCTGGGCACCCGTGGCAGCGTCTTCGAAGCGGATGTCTTCATTAGGACAGTGGCTTTCCCCTCCCACGCAGGGGACAAAGATCATACCTGTTGGAATGTGCTGGGTAGGGAAGGTCATAGCATCATGGCCGGCTCCGCTCCACATCCGGTGAAAAGGGATTCCCCGCTGACGACATGAAAGTTCGATGGCCTCCATGATTCCCGGATCCATCTTTACTCCTCCCTTGGTAAGGATGGTTTCTATTTTAGCATTATCCGTGGAATGCACGATTTCATCGATCTTTTTTTTGACGGATGCCAGAGTTGCCTCTTTCATGGAGCGGAGATCAAGCGCCATTTCCACTTCGCCGGGAATAACGTTGATGACCCCAGGGTGGACACCGATTTCCCCGATCGTACCCACGATTTCGGGCCCGCCCGATCGGACTGCTTCGTTTACGGCGGTAATGATTTCAGCTGCCTTTACCAGGGCATCATCGCGAAGGTGCATGGGCGTTGTTCCGGCGTGCCCCGCCTTTCCTTCAACCTGGATGAGATACCGGCCAAGGTGAACGATCCCTTCTACGATTCCAATGGGAATATCCATCGATTCCAGCACAGGCCCTTGCTCGATGTGCACTTCCAGAAAAGCTCGAAATTCGGAGGGTGAACGGATTCCCTGATAAATTTTTTGGGGATCCTTACCCATCCGCTTTAAATCCTGTGCCAGGCTGCTCATTCCGGCCCCTCTGGATTTTTCCATTTCTCCTTCTTGCAAAAGATTAAACATCGCCCGGCTACCAAATGTCCCGGCAAAATGGCCCCCCTCCTCATCGGTAAAAACCAGCAGTTCCAAAGGGCAAGGGAGGGCAAACCCGCTTTCCCGAATCGCCCGCAGGGCCTCGAGACTGGTGCAAATTCCCAACGCTCCGTCAAATTTGCCCCCCTGCACAACCGTGTCGATGTGCGATCCCGTGGCGATACAGGGTCGGTCGGTTGGGCCAGCTGCCGGGTCTATTCTGCCAATGAGGTTGGCGGCGGCATCCTCATGCACTTTAAGTCCCGCCTCCCGCATTCGTTCCTTAAACCATTGCCGCGCCGCCAGGTCGGCATCGTTTAAGGCTGTCCGGGTAATCCCCCTGCCGGGATCTTCTCCGAATCGGGCCAGATCCAGAAGGTCCTGGCGTAAGCGGCTCTCTTGAATCTGAACGGTTGCCTTAGCCATCATTCCCCCATGGCGGCGATGAACTGCCCATCCCCTGGTTGGGCAGTTATTTTTTGGCCATCGTAAATGACCTTGCCTCTGAGAATCGTTCGCACTACTTTTCCTTGGACGGCGAATCCTTCGTAAGGCGTCCATTGCGCCGATGAGTGCATCTCACTCCCACGAATCGTCCAGGTTATATAGGGGTCAATAATGGCAAAATCAGCATCCGCTCCCAAAGCGATATGCCCTTTTCTCGGATATAGTTTGAAACGCCTGGCTGGCTGTTCGCATAGAAGCCGGGCCAGTTGCTCTGGAGAAAATCCCCGTTTGACAACCCCGGCATTGAATATTAAAGGCAAAAGGGTCTCAATCCCCGGAGCACCTGAAGCATTGGCAAATATGTCAGGATCCTGTTTTCTCTCTATCGGCCAGGGGGCGTGGTCGGAGGATATCATGTCAATATATCCGTCCCTTAACAGCTCCCACATCTCCTCCATGGCCTCCCGCGATCTAAGCGGTGGGTTAATCTTGGCCAAGGCCTTGAGCCGATCCATCTCTTCTTCGGCCAGAAGCAGATAATGCGGACAGGTTTCCGCGGTAACATCTACCCTTTCTTCCCGAAACTTTCGGAGCAAATGAATGGAACGCGGGTGGCTCATGTGATAAAGATGAAGGCGGACGCCCGTCCAACGGGCCAGTTCCAGAAGTTTCAAAACCGCCGTGGTCTCGCTGATAACCGGGCGGGTCTCGCCATGGGCCCTGGGGTAAACTTTTCCATCCTGGCGGTATTTGCGAATTAAATGCAAGATGACCTCGTCATTCTCCGCGTGGAATCCCACCGGAACTCGGCAAGCGGCGATGGCGGGCAGAATATCCCATAAAATTCCGTCGGCGATTCGGGGAAACCGTTCCGGGTCTGTCTCAAATAAGGAGAGCTTGAATCCGCATGCTCCCAATTTCACCAGGGGGAAAATAACATCCGGGGAGCCTTCTTTTTTTAAAGTGGCCAGTAGGGCGACATCTACCATGGCCTCGCGTTGGATCCGTTCAATCTTTTTCCGGAAAGCTTCTGGAGAGGTAGTTGGGGTACCGGCATCGTAGGGCATTTCGATGAAGGTTGTGACTCCTCCGGCGGCCGCAGCAGGAGTTGACCCAAGAAACCCTTCAACGCCGGGAATACTGAAGGAGTGAACATGAGCATCCACAATGCCGGGAAAAACAAGAAGTCCGCTGGCATCGATCGTCACTTTTGCTATCGGGTTTTCTTTCGGAGCATATAAACCTACAATCACCCCGTCTTTGACTCCCACGGCCGAGTCATCGGCAACCCCACCCTCAAGCACGAGATCCCCTTGAATCAAAAGATCAAGAGCGTTATCCATTTTAAACTCCACCGCCTTGTCCTCTGTGCTCTCCGCGTGCTCTGCGGTGAATGATTATAATCTAATGCAATGACTTCCCATATTTTGTCCGGTGTAATTCTTCCTGTTTTTGAAAAACCAGCTGCACATCGATATTACACACTTCACAGATCTTTTCCGTTATGGCATCAACTGCGGGAGGACAACCTGGAACAAATGGCAAACGGTCCTTCAGTCTTTGGGCACATTTTCCGATGGCCACTACCTTTTCACCCTCCCATTGCTCCGGTGCTTCTCCGATGATAACTGTAAGGCCCTTCAATTTTTCCACCTGCTTAGCTTCCCGGATGTAGATTAAGGGACTGATGATCTCTCCAGTGCATCCTGTACAGGCTTTCTCCGATTGAATGATCAGTCCCGGATAACGCTTACGCATGACTGCAAAGGCCGTATGGAATGGTCGGCGGACCTCAGAGATGGGGACCCCCGCCACTTCAATCCTCCCTGGATCACATTTTCCCAACCCTTTTTCTTGGCAATAAACAAGATGCATAATTTCTTTGGACTCCATCCCCATGATCTGAGCAAAAACACTATCCACGGCTATTGGATCTCTACCCGCTCCAACAAGGCCCATGGGAACGCAATCATCAGGGTACTCCCAAAGCCCTTCCATCCCCATCAGGCCATCCACGACAGCAAAATGAGGTCGTACGATCGAATTTAAATCGGCAATGGCCAATTCCAAACCCAGGCGGTGGGTCTTTTTCTTCTCGGCTCCCGGCATAACCCCTTTCATATTTTTCACACTCAAAGTGACCGCCGAGCGGATGTGGGTTTTCATCACCGGAACGCTGATGATCACGTCGCTTTCCAAGACCGTCTGGGCGATTTTTACGGATTTCATCACCAAGGGATTGGGGACTTCCACTTCCCGGTGGCGGTCTGTATTTAAATCAACCAGCGGCACCCCGAGCTTCGTAGCCACCTCCCTTGTTCCCGATTCTTCCAGGGCTTTCATTGTATCCTGAAGGTCGGGGAAATCGTACCCCACAGCGGATCCTTCCCCAATGATTACGCTCTTGGGCTTTTTTTCCAGAACCATTTTGGTGATGGCCTGAGTCACTCGCGCGTCCGTTATTTTGCCGCAACCGGATTTATCCCGGCTGGCAATATTAGGCTTGATTAAAACCTTGCTCTCTGAATTTACGATCCCATCCAATCCACCAGCCAAGGAAACAGCCTTCCGGACCGCAAGCACCACGTTTTCCCCGGCTTTGACAATGGAAACAATTGGCTTAGGCACTTAAATTCCCCCTTGAAGAGAAATTTCGCAATCCGCATCCCTTATTGCGGATGGGCATATATTAGCCCGGTTTCCTAGTATTTTCAATTTTTTCTTTAAACCTGGATGAAAAATTTCTTCTACAGGGTGGGGATCAAAGAAGAGCTATCGGGAACGTCTTAAATGAGTTGACATTCGATGGACTGCTCATGATTCTATACAAAGCGCCCTAAATTTTTGCGCGTATTTACAACAACCGCCTACGGTCTGTCATTCCGGGCTTGACAAGCCTGCCCCGTACTTGATACGGGGGAATCCAGTCTGTTTTCTGGATTCCCGCTTTCGCGGAATGACGTCTCTTGAAATTTAAATTTTCCTGGAGTTATTCTAATTCCTTCACTAACTCATGAAATATATACCCAGTCTCCCCGGAAGGAAGTTTTACATTGGCCCAGTTGCCGGATTGCCCGATTTTTTCAACCTTGGTTCCTTTTTTCAAAGTGGTAATGACTTTGCTCTTCAGGTCTGGTTCTGCCCTGACATTGGAATTTTTTAAAGTGATTACGTAAATTTCTGTAGGCGCTGGAGGGGGAGATGGTTTTACTTCTTCTTTTTTGGGTTCAGCAGGTGGCGCTGCGGGAGTTACTGGTGGTTGCGCTTCTTTGGGAACGGATACTGCAGGGGCTGCCGAAGGAGTAGGCGGCACCTCTGGTTTGGAAGGAGGAGGGGTTGCCGTTGGTTGCGCGGGAGGAGCTTCTATTTTGGCTTTTGTCCCCAACATACCACATCCGGTGATACTTAAAAGAAGCCCGAGAATAATTATCCCCGCAAACATGTTTTTATGATTTTCCATCAAAATGAACGCTTTCCCGATGCTGAAATTTTTAAACACAATTTCCTCCCTTATGGCATGAGAAAAATGTTGCTTGATTCCCGCATGAGAAATTTCTTCGTTGAAAATCTGAAAAGAGATGGGTCTTTTTGACGGAGAAAGTCACTGGTAAGAACGCTTTATGGATCCCATAGAGATCTGCAGAAACCATGGGTAAAACTCCTTCTTCAGCCTATGGGCAAAGCGGTTGACTAAAAAACATTGCTTGATCCTGAGGGAGTCTTTTTCTTTTTTTTTACATCCTGATTCTTTTGTCAATAATAATTTCATTCTGCCAGTGATTGTTTTAAATGTTCACCCTTCATTCTACCATCAGTAGATGATAAGCCTTCTTCCCGCTGCGCAGGAGAATGGCGCGGCCGGAAAGGACTTGGTTTACGTTCACTCGCGCCTCCACTTCCCTCCAAGCCACATTATTTACATATGCCCCTCCCTGGCTGATCAGATCCCGTGCCGCTCTTTTTGATTTGGCCAGTTTCGCCGCGAGGAAAATATCCACGAGGGGGACTCCCTCATTCAAATGTTTTTTGGATACCTTCGTAGTGGAAACCTCTGCCGCCAGAGCATCGAAAACTTCTGGGGAGACTTCCTGCACTTCGCTCCCGAAAAGAATTTCTGAAGCTCGGCGCACCGCGCGCGCTGCTTTTTCCCCATGAACCAATTTGGTAAACTCGAAGGCCAGGACTCGATGGGGTTCTCGCTTACCGGGGTCCTGCTGCTGGGCTTTTTCCAGTTCATCAATCCTTTTAAGTTCGAGGAAAGTGAACAGCTTGAGGAACTTTATTACATCCCGGTCATCGGTGTTGATCCAGTATTGATACATCCGGTAGGGGGAAGTCATCTGGGAATCAAGCCAGATCATATCGCTTCCTTCCGCCCCTTCCGTTTTCCCGATTTTAACTCCGGTGGCTGTAGTCAGAAGCGGAAAGGTAATTCCATGGGCGCTTCCGCCGCTCATGCGCCGGATCAAGTCGATTCCCGCAGTGATGTTGCCCCATTGATCCTTCCCCCCCGCCTGCACCAAACAGCCCTGATGTTCATAAAGATGGAAGAAGTCATAGGCCTGGAGCAGCATGTAGGTGAACTCCGTGAAAGAAATCCCTTGACCGCGCTCTTCCAGGCGCCAGCGGACGGACTCTTTGGCAACCATGGCATTGATCGAAAAATGCTTGCCTATATCCCGTAAAAAATCGACGAGCTTGAGGGGCAAAAGCCAATCGGCGTTATTGAGCATGAGGGCACCGTAGGATCCCTCGAAGCTGAAGAATTTAGACAATTGGACCTGAAGCCGCCGGGCATTTTCTTCCACGTCCTCCTTTGAAAGGAGCTGGCGTTCGGAGGTCTTGCCGCTGGGGTCGCCGATCATCCCCGTCCCACCGCCGATGAGAACGATCGGAATGTGCCCCATCCTTTGAAAGTGAGCCAACCCCATTACCGGTATCACATGCCCCAAGTGAAGGGACCTGGCCGTAGGGTCAAAGCCGACGTAGCATTTTAATGTTTTCTGCGCAGCAGTTTCCCTTAATCCCGTGTCGGTGATCTGTTCGATGAATCCTCTTTCCTCTAAAACATCTACGATGGTTTTAGGCAAAATAAACTCCTCATTAATTCGCTGGGCGCATAGCGCATAGCGCTAAGCGTGTTAACACCGTATTCCGCATTCCGAACTCCACATTCCGCATTAAGATGTTCTGTATCTTTCCCTTAAAACCGACTTTAATATTTTCCCGGTTCCACCTTTGGGGAATTCCGGCAAGATCCGGACTTCGCGCGGCGCCTTAAAGTGGGCCATGTTTGCCCGTCCATATTGAATAATTTCTTCGGGCGTAACCTGATACCCTTCCCGCAGCACTACCAAGGCCAGGGGAACCTCTCCCCACTTTTCATCATTCTTCCCAATCACGGCACACTCCAAAATGGCCGGATGTCCGTAGAGAACCTGTTCGATCGCCAGAGAAGAGATGTTTTCCCCGCCGCTGATGATGATATCTTTCTTACGGTCTTTGACAATTAATTGTCCATCCGGTTCCATCGCGCAGAGGTCGCCGGTATGGTACCATCCATCTTCTAATGTCTTGGCTGTCTCTTCCGGCTGGTTGTAATATCCTTTCATCACCATGTCGCCGCGGACCAAAAGTTCACCGACACTCTTTCCATCCCAGGGAAGATCCCTTCCCTCCGTGTCCACCAAACGAAACTCCACGCCTGGCAAAGGCCGACCCCACGTATCATGTCGCCGGTGCCGATACTCTTTTGGCTCCAAATCTTCCGACAGCTCCGGAAGCACAATCAAAGGGCAGGTCTCGGTCATTCCAAAACCCGTATGGGCGATGCAGCCAAACGCCTCTTCCACTCGGGCGGCCATTCCCCGGGGAGGCGGAGCTCCCCCGATCAGAATTTCTTTTACATTCGATAGATCAAAAGATTTAAAATTAGGAACGGCTAACAGGGCATTCGCCATGGTAGGAATTACATAAGACCGTGTAACTTTTTCTTTTTCCATTATCTCCAACGTTTTTATCGGGTCAAACTTTTTGACCATCACATGTTTTCCACCTTTGGCCAGAAGATAATGTGGCGTCCCCCACCCGTTTACGTGGAACAAAGGAATCAGATGAATCTGAATATCCGTCTCCCGCACTGTCATCATAGACATGGCACAAAGGGCGTGCAAATAAAGGTTCCGGTGGGTAAGCATCACCCCCTTGGGTTTCCCGGTTGTACCGCTGGTGTAAAATATCTCCGCCGTGTCATCTTCCTCGAATGGATAGTTGCCCAAAGCGTAGGATCGATGGTCCGAAGCTCCTTCCACCATTTCTTCATAACTTCCATTGATCCATTCCGGCATCCCTTTTTCTTCTTCCAGAATGATGTAATTCCGTACCGAGGGAACTTTCTCCCGAATCGACTCGATAACCGGAATAAAATCCTTATCCAGGAACAGCACCCGCGGTGTTGATTCGTTGATGATATACTCGAAATCTTTGGCTACCAGACGAATGTTCAGCGGCTCCAGTATGGCCCCTTTGATAATGGGGCCATAAAACAATTCCAGCAGGCGATGGCAATTGTAACCCAAATAGGCTACTCGATCTCCTTTTTGAACGCCGATCTGAGTTAAAGCATTGCTCATCTGGCGCACGCGCCGGCAAAATTCCCCGTACGTAAATCTTTTCCCTTCACATACTACCCCTTCTTTATTGGCAAATATTTTTTCCACATATTCAAAAAAGCGAACCGGGGTTAAAGGAATAACCATCCTCCAAACCTCCTCCGTTTTTAAAATTGCGGATTCCGGATTGCAGATTGCGGATTGTAAATCATTAGCCAATTATCCTCAAAATTAGGCGACAAATCAAGGGAATTTAGGATAACAATGCAGATCTCAAATTTATAATTTCTCCGTAACATTTTGGCTCTTTGAAAAGCCTCTTTGTCTGTCATTCCACACAGGCGGGAATCCAGATAGGTTTTTGAAAAAACTTGATTCCTGCTTTCACAGGAATGACTGGCCCGCTGCATGCTCTTTTTGTTCCATTTTTTCAAACGGCTAAAGTATTACAATTTTTCCTTTTACCTTCCGCATTCCGCAATCCGATATCCGCAATAGATAAAGGCTTTGTGATAATTTTAAAAATATGGCAGGAAAAAATAGCCCCGACGCTACCACCCTGGCAATTGCTCTCAAGATGAATCCTATCGTCTTCGGTTTGATCGTGTCGATCGTGGTGGGCGCCGTAATTTTATATCCGGTCCAAACCGCCACCAATATTTTAGCCTATGAGACAGGATTAATCGGAGGGAAGGATATTTTGAAAGTAGGGCTTGGGCTTCTCGTTCTAACATCCCTGGTAATCCTTTTTATTGCCCTACCCTGGTGGTCCTTACTCGGTGTTCCTTTAAAAATCGAATTATTTTAGCCATAGAGGAAAAAATAACATACAATAAGCGCCTAAAGGGAAGACGTACTTACCTCTTACACCTTACGCCAAACGTCTTACGTTTCAACTCCGCGTTTTCTGCGCCCTCTGTGGTGAAAGATTTAAGCTCCTTATGGGAATCATGTTGGAAAAAATAATTTCCGGTGGGCAGACGGGAGTGGACCGGGCCGCCCTGGATGTAGCTCTGGAATTAAGAATTCCCTGCGGGGGATGGTGCCCGAAAGGAAGAAGAGCTGAAGATGGGGTAATCCCCCCTCATTACCCTCTTGAAGAAACTTCCTCCATTGAGTATCCCTTACGAACGGAATTGAATGTCCAAGATGCAGATGGAACGCTCATCTTGACTTGGGGCTCACCTGTTGGAGGAACTCTCCTTACCCTGAAACTGGCCCGTAGACACCACAAGCCCCATATACTGGTTGACCTGGCCTACGAAAGAGATCCTTCAAAGGTACAGGAGTGGATCCGGAAAAATCATATCCGCATCTTGAATGTCGCCGGTCCCCGCGAGGGCGAGGCCCCCGGAATCTACGCACGCGCCACCTTCTTCCTCAAGGAAGTCTTAATAAAATGACATGTAAAAACCAGTAGTTCCCCTTATAGACCCTATCAAGCGTAATATTGCCAACTTCTTCAACAACCAATCATTTAATTTTTTAAAAAAATAAAATAATTAGTTGACAGAAATAATATAGAAGATTATATTATTCATGATATTTTATTCATGTATATATTGCCATTATAATAACTGGGATTAAAACCATCCAGAAGAAAATGAATTTTGAGGCTCATGTAAATAGGTTGCCATGCATCATCCGAGAAGAAGCGGGATCATATACTGCTTGGTCCTTATAACCAACCACTAACAGAAAGGAGGCTGCAAGGATAAATTCATAAAATTTTATCGAACTTTGGATCAATGAGGAAAAAAATCATTAACTATGTTTTTTAAAGATGGGGAAACAGAAAGGAGAACTAAAATGGAGGAATTACCGTTAGGAATTAAGATCATCGGTTTGGTTTCCTGTTTGGCAATGGTTTTTTTATTGGCGGCTCACGATAAAGTCCTAGGATGGCTGAGGCGTTCCCCAAAATCTCCCAAGGGCAAATAGAATAGGTGAAATCTTCACTCAAGATTTCACCAAACATTGTTGGTTGAGCCAAATGATTTACCGGCGTCTCAACTTCTTTTGCACGGATTTTACCTTGTCCCCCAGGGAAACCTTTTTATCCCGCCGGTCATCAATGTGAGTTATGGTGTAAACTCGTTTGATCCCCTTTTTAAAGGGGATTTCATGAAGCATTTTGGCCAGCGCCCAAAGCTCGCTTGTTTTTCCTTCCACAAGCGTTCCCATATCATGCAATTGATGGGGCAACTTTTGGGTCTTTAAATATTTATGAATCTCGGCCACATAAACACTGACGCTTGTTCCTTCGCTTACTCTGGGCATGACGACAATCTGCATGATAGCCATTCTTTTTTCCTCTCCTTTACACGATATAATGTAAGTGAGTTCAATTGAAGGAAAGTGGCTCAAAGGGTTAACAACAGGTCACCCCTTCCTTCTCTGAACCAGCGGAAGAATCCTTTTCCTCAATCACGCAACAGCAAGAATCTTTCTTCCGGCCTAGCGCTGTGTTGATTACGCCAGCTGCACACCCCACTCCGGATCTAACCGTAACAGCCCCGGTCGGACAATTGCGCGAACAGGCGCCGCATTCCATGCAGGCGTCGCGGTTTTGCACCCGGACCTTTCCGTTGTTCGGGATCAGGACTTCATGGGGGCATACCGTAAGGCACATTCCGCAACCCGTGCATCTTTCTTCTTGAAACCGCAAGGTAGTCACATTTTTCAGATAGACCATCCTCTTCATTTTTTAAACTCCTTCAATCTAATGGGACAATGGGACGCAGATTTGCGCTGACCAACTCAGATAATAGTGAAAATTTAAAATTAATTTATTTTTTCTTATATTTTTTGCCCTTTGCCTCTGGCCATTTTGGGAATCCCAAAAATCTGCGTTCATCTGCGTCCAAAATAATTTAAGATAAAAATAAGGTTCCGAACCAGAGAACAAAGCCAAAAAAAGCTGCGCCGATTTCCAAGGGAACAGCCCAGCGCATCTCTTTCTTCACACCGGATAGAGAAGTATAGGTGGAAGCGCCTGTGAAATTCATGGCCAAGTAAGCCGAGATTGCCGGGATTAGGAGAACCCAGGCCAATTTTTCAAACTGCCCTACTCTGGCTGCGCTCCCTGTATCCCAGAAATAAAGATAAAAAATAACTCCCGGAACGCTTAAGAAAAATCCCTTCAGCGCAAAGGCGCGGCCTGGCAGGAAGGGTAAAAGGAGCGGGGTAACAACCGCGCCGTGGAGAACTGCCAGGGAGAAAGCAATTACAGCAAAAAGGCCATGGTTCATGGCATTGGCCCAAAATTCTTCCGCACCTCCCAGGCCGCCAAGGATAAAAAGCGCAGGCAAAACAAAAACAGCTACCTTGAAAGTGGCCATCAGTTCAATGGGAATTAACACCGCTCTTTCCCGCAGAGGGAAACTCTTACTGCGCATCTCCGGTGTGGCCTGGAGGCCGCCATCAAGGAAAGCAGGTAGATCGACGGCGCGGATGGGTCCATAGATAACTCTAAAGCCAGAATTTTTTTTCACCAGATGGGCCGCAACCCCGGGGCCGGCCAGTTGGGGTAAAATCAACCCGCGGTGATTGACTACCCGTTCCAATCCGCTGGAGCGGATTCTGGCAACCAGCTCCTCAGTCCCGAAGGTTCCCTTCCCTGCGGCACACCAGACATTCACCCCCTTGGTGTCCAAAACCAGAATCCAGGCACTCCGGCCAAGGAGAGCCTGCCGCAGCCGGTCAAAGCTCATCTTGTAGTTGGCCGTTACCAATACCCGGGAAGAATGATCGGGCTGGCCCAAGGCATATAGGCCTGGCTCAACGGTGTAATGCATGCGTCTGATTCCCCAGCGGACCTTGTAACTTCCCCATCGATCCTCCCATTTCAATGCGGAAGAAACCTGGGGAACCGGGCCCACGGGCGTCTCTACCGAGCCCACGACAAAGGGCTGGTTCAGGCTGGGTAGGCTCAACTGAGCCGAGCGGCTTGAGGGTCAGCATCTTTCCTCTGCCGGAGCCATCGGCAGCAATTCATTTTTTTCGAAATTCTCCCTTTTCATAAATATTCCCTTGAAGGCGGACTTTAGCTTAACACCAGTCTTTTAAAAGGTTCGGCAAATTTTATCCCTTGAGAAGCTCCGGCATTCTCTGCCCGTTTGCGCAGCCATTCTTCCCATTTAGGCCATTGGCTCACCTGGCTCTGATGTTGTCCCAAGGCTTTCATTTTCTTATCCAAAGTTTTCTCAATGTCGACCCAGTAGTCTGGCTGTTCTGAAGCAAAGAGTAGGACTCTACGAACCCGGCACGGCTTCAGACCTTGTTTGATCTGGTCTGAAAAATAGAGTCGATCCCGGGCAGAAATCATCGCATCCAGCGCCAAAGTTCCACAAGCTCGGTGGTCGGGGTGTAATTGATAGCGCATCCAGGGATCGTGGGTCACCAGAACCTCTGGTTGATATTCCCGAATGATCCGGGTCAACATCCTGCGCTTTTCCATGGTCACTTCCAACTCCCCATCTCCGTTTTCCAAGAAGAGGACTTTCCCCACTCCCAGTGTTTCGGCCGCCCGAAGTTGCTCTTCCCGCCGCAGACTTACCAGCACCTCTCCGGTCATTGCCGGGTCTTGGGTCCCTTTATCACCTTTCGTCAAAACCACATAGGTTACTTTTATCCCTGTCTCGATCCAGAGAGCGATGGTCCCAGCGCACTGCACTTCGGCATCGTCGGGATGGGCAAAAATAATCATAGCCTTTTCAAAATGTAAATCTTTCACGAATCACTCCTCATTTTTAAAATTAGGTGATAGGCTATGAGCGATTAATACGAACGCATTAATTTTTTTACCACCATTTGCCTCCCCCTCAGCCCATCCCTCTCCCCCAACGGGGGAGAGGGGAAGGATGAGGGGGCCAATGTCAAAGGATTTATTACGTTTGTATTATATAGTTATGGGTTTTTACCTATTGCCTATAGCCTTTTACCTATTACCTATCGCCTGTTTTAATCACGGATTCATCAGGCGCTGGAAATATCCCTTGGCCCCGTAAAGGGCAGCTACGGGGTTATGTCCTAAGACCCGGTCTTTAGCTACTAAAACGGTGGTCAACGCTTTGGCGCTTTTTAGGAAAAGAGCATCATGCCCCACGCAGAGCCCCACGAGGATATTAAAATCAGTCCCGGCCTCATTCATGATTTCTGCCTGGGTGATAGGATTGCACATGGTCTCGTTCGTTCCCACTCTCACTTTTTCATCATCCCGGAGACCCAGGAATTCTTTGGGCACTCCGCCTACTTTACAGCAGACAGAAATGACCTCAAATCCGTGTTTTTCCAAGATGCGTACAAAGGTATTTCCTTCGGAAAACAGGCCGGCGCAAAAAGCCACACCCAATTTCCGAAAGTCCATCTTTTGGGCGAATTCAATGACTTCCTCCACGCGGGTTTTCGTCGGCCTCAGTACAAACGGCTTCTCCTTCCTGCGTACGTAGCATTCGGCCTCCTGCAGGGAGGCCGCTTTGGCAAAGCGCATGGTTTCCTGATTTTGGTATTTCTTCAAAGCCCTTTGCAGTTCTTTTTCTTTGGTTTTCGTTGGGCAAAATTGGGGGCCGGTTCCCTCCTTGGAGCGGCAAAGTTTTACTTCAACGTTGCACAAAGCGCATTCCGGCTTTATTTCCTTGCTCATGGATCTCTCTCCTTATTTTTTCTAATATTGCCAAAATCAAACCCCAGAGGACACTGAGAAGAAAACAACATAGTCTCTGGGCGCTTTGTAGTTTCATTTTTTCTTCTTTCCGTTACCCCCTGTCCTTGGCCAGATTTGCTCTGGGAACTTCTTCCTTTACCGCCAGCAAGGGGATAAACTTCTTCACTGCGGTAGAGATCGCCCGGCTCAAATCAGACTGGAAACTCTCTTTCCGGAGAAACCTTTCTTCAATCGGATGGGTGATGTAGGCCGTCTCTACCAGGACCGACGGGAATTCCGGGGCTTTGAGAACCGCGAAACCTGCTTGGCGAGGCTGGATAAATTGAATTTGATTGATGCGGCCCAGCTCGCTGAGCATCAAACCTCCCAAGTGGAGGCTCTCGTTGATGGTATGGGTCAGTGCTAAATCCAGCAAAATCGAATCCAGATCTTTTTTCGCCGGAGCCAGAAAGATTCCCCCCATCATGTCCGAAGCGTTCTCCTTCTGGGCCAGCAGTTGGGTGGCTTGATCGCTGGCCCCTTTAAGCGAAAGACAATAGACCGAAGTGCCGCGGGTACGACGCTTTAGACTTCCATTGGTGTGCAGGCTGATGAGGAGATTCGCGCCATACTCCCGGGCGATTTTAATCCGTTCATTCAAAGGAACGAAATAATCCCCCCGTCGGGTCAAAAAGGCCCTCACTTCTCCGCGCTGGTCAAAAGTCTTTTGTAATCTCCTGGCTAAAGCAAGAACCACGTCTTTTTCCTTGGTTCCCCGGGGGCCAATCGCTCCCGGGTCTTCGCCGCCATGCCCGGGGTCGAGAACGATAATCCTCTTCTTTTTGGCTTTCAACTCCTCGCTGACTTTTCGTTCTGTTTTTTCCTTTTCTTCCAAGTCCGGCCTGAAAACGTCAATGACCAGGCGGTGGGGTTTGTCCTGGTAAGGTTTCAGGCTAAAAACTTTCCATCGCGCCGGTTTGACCAAAAACAAGGTTACTTCTGCCTGGTCTTTTCCTTTAGGATTTAACACCATTCTCTGGATCACCTGGTCTTTGACGGGAATCTCCTGCTTCCCTTTCTGATGGTAAATCCCTTGCAGGTTAAGGATTAGGATCAGCGGATTGTCTGATGAAGGGATATGGTAAGTAGGTGGGCCATTTAAGTCGATGACCACTCGGGTATGATCGGGAGCCGACCAATGACGGACGTCCAACAACCAATAAGCCGCTATAGCTTCATTTGCTATTGTTACGCTCAGGGTCAAAAAGATGCTTAAAAAATATAGGAGGAGGTAACCCTTTTTTTTCATCCCACAACCTCAGAAGCGAAAACGAGCCTGATTCCTTCCTTTTCGATCTCTGATATCATCTCTTTAATGGCTTGGGCGGTCGATGGATGGGGATGACCGATGGCCACGGCCCTCCCCTCCTGCTTGGCTTTTCTCATGGCCAAACGAATGGCGTTCTTGATGGCCTCTATTTTTTTCTCCCGGTCGATGAACTGGTCATTGCGCCGGGAGGCAACGCCTGCGATTCGGGCCATCTCCGGACCCACCGTCTGAAAACTGGTGTTACTGTCGATAAAATAAAGCCCTTCCCTTTTCAAAACCTGCATCACTGCCCCCATCACCTGTGGGTCTTCGGTGGCTTTCGATCCCATGTGATTGTTGATTCCCCGCACGTGGGGAACCTGCTTCAGGGCATCTTCCAAAATCTTCTGTACCCGTTTCGCGTCCATCCCTGTCCGCACCGTGTCCTTTTCCAAAGAATACTGCCCTCCATTTTTAGGCTCCATGGGCAGATGGAGCATGACCTCAGAGCCATCTCGGTAAGCCAGGAGTGCGGCCTCCTGGGCATGTGGTGAATGGGGTAGAATGGCGTAAGTTATCCGCTTCCCCGTTCCCAGCATCTCCTTAAAATTTTCCATGTTGTAACCGCCGTCGTCTACGATCAAGGCCAGCTTTGGCAAGGCGCGAAGAGCGGCCTCCTCTTCTGCACCTTTATCCTTGGGGATGGAGATGCGCACCACCTGGCGACCAGGCTTTTTTCCTGGTGATGCTGTCTTAAGTATATAAAAAAAAGCAAGGGAAAGGGCAAGAAAGACCGGAATAAGAATGAAAGTTACTCTTCGACCGTTGTTTTTTTTGCGCTTCCCTTTTTTCTTCGACCGACCCATCTCAATACTATTTTACCCGACCCCTACCTTTTTCTCAATCAAATTGACCCCAATAGTAAAAGGGCGGCCATTTTTAGAAAGACCGCCCCCTTGATCAAAAAAAGTTTTCAGTCCGGAATTCGGAGTGAAAAAACTCTAAACTTATTTTTCCGAACTATTTTCCCTGCATTTCTAAAGGCCGAGCTCTTGCAATTTTTCTGGGAGGGGAATCCCCTCCTCGCTCCATCCCCTGAATTTGTAATAATCGCTGAGCATTTCCCCCAGTGGAGGAAGGCTGGGCGTTAGGCCTTCACCTTCGTGTTTAAGAGTGAGAAAACGAGCAGGGAGGGTATCGTCTTTGCGGCTGATGCCACAACGCACGTTGTAGAGCCGCTTAAGATTGAAGATCCTCTCCCCTGTCTTTAAAAACTTCGCCATGTCCATCGGAATTCCAGTAACCATGTTGTACCAGGAAAGGATCGGCGTAAGTTTGAGTCCTCCAAACATGGTAAACTTGCAGAGCTTCAGGGCATCGAACAGGCCCATTATGTTTTGGGTCTTGGCCGCCGCTTCCCCTTTGCCCTTAGCCTCGAGCCTGGGCAGAGTCTTTTCGATCCCAATTTCCGGCATGGTGAGAACACGTTCAAAGACATGACTGAACCCCAAATGACAGGCACCCCTGTTGATGGTAGCATAGCTCACCGCCCCGGCATTGTAGCATCTGGGATCATGGCCGGGGATTTCCAGTCCCTTTACATGGAGGGAGAATTCCACGGCGTTCCTGCCGATCTTTTCGGCAGCGATTCTCACTCCCTCACCCAAAAGATTACCCAAGCCTTCCCGCTTGCCGATTTTCTCCACCATCTTCACCAATACATCGCCTCGTCCCCAAAGGAGTTCCAGCTCTCCGGTATCCTTTTTGGTAATCAAACCTTTTTCGTACGCCTCCATGGCAAAGGCAATGGCCGCTCCGCAGGAGATGGTGTCGATTCCATAGCGATTGCATAGCTCGTTGGCCTTGGCGATTGCTTCCAAATCATCCACTAAGCAAAGACTGCCCAAGAGGGCGACGGTTTCGTATTCGGGCCCTCCGCCTTCCACTCCGGCGTACGGACCTTTGTCGATCTTCACCCTCCTTCCGCAGCCGATGACGCATCTTTCGCAGTGATAAATTCCTGTGAGAATCTTTTCGGTCATAGCGGGCCCGGCAATTTTCACCGCTCCCTGTTCCCAACGTCCCTGGAATTTCCAATTCTGCAGCGGGAGGCTCCCCAAGGCTTCAAACGTAGCCACCCCGCCGGCGGTTCCATTCTTGCGCATTCCCTCGGCATTCTTGGCCACCATGGGGCTGATTTCCTTCAGCGACGCTTTCAGGCCCTCAGGATCCGCTATCTCAATTTGCTGGTGGCCATGAACAGCGATGGCTTTGAGATTCTTGGACCCCATGACCGCGCCGGTTCCACCCCTGCCGGCCGCCCGTCCATCATTCCCGTCATTCATGATGCTGGCGAACTTGACCCCTTTTTCTCCGCCCTGTCCAATGGAGGCAACCACGGCTTCATTGTGAGTTTCTTTCCGGATCAGGGGATCCAGTTCATAAGTATCTTGGCCCCAGAGGTGGGAAGCATCCCGGATCTCGGCCTGCCCATCCGCGACCAAGATATAAACAGGTTTTGCGGATTTCCCCAAAATCACGATACCATCGAAACCCGCCCTTTTGAGGGATGGCCCCCACGTTCCTCCGGAATCTGATTCCGCAAAAATTCCGGTCAGAGGAGACTTGGTGACCACGGCGTGCCGGCCGGAGGTGATTACCGGCGTGGCGGCAAAAGGTCCGGTCATGAAGATAAGTCGATTCTCCGGCCCGAGGGGGTCGGTCTCAGGTCCCGTTTCATCATTTAAAATCTTAGCGGCCAGTCCACTCCCGCCGATAAATTTTTGGGCCAGGGTTTCATCCAGTGTTTCTGTCTTTACTCGCCCTTGGCTCAGGTCAACCCGCAGAATTTTTCCTGCATACCCTTTCATTATGCCGCTCCTCCTTTCTGTTCTTTAAAACAGCCCAAAGCTTTGGGAGTTGCATCGTTTAGGAACTCTTTTAGCAGTTTACTGAAAAATTTAAAAAGGTAAAGAGAATTTTATAGTAAAAGGATGTTGGAGACTACCCCTGCAGAAAGTCCAGGATCAGCCTTGCCATCTCCTCTGCCTCGACCTCCACCACGGTACCGCCTGCGCTGTGCTCTACTGTGGCCAGCCGGCTGCCGGGTACCAGCTTCACCAGCCTCTCGCCCTGGCGGCCTAAGTGCTCCTCTTGAGGTGTGGCCACCTCTATGATGAGGGTTCTGGCCTTGATCCGGCGCATCCTGGCTCCCAGGTCGAAGGCGAAGATCGCCCTGTATACCTCCGCCACATCCCTGATCTGTAGCTGCTCTATGACGCGCTCCCTTCGCTGCTGGAAGAGTTCCGGCGTAAGCTTCTCCCGAGCGAAGTTGGTGGTCTCCCACCACATGTTCGCCACATGACCAAACTCTGCCGCCCACTGCTTCACCAAGTGTGAGCCGTCTGGCTCGGATTCGAACTTGCGAATGGAGGGCCCCACTTGGGCCTTCAGGGCGGCATTGAGGGCCTCGTGCTCAGCCATGATGCTGTGGGTATGGCCACAGAGTATCAGGCGGTCTACCCGAGAGGGCCACGCAGCTGCCATTTCTGTGGCGATCTTGTTGCCCGTATGGAAACCGAAAATATGGGCCTTTTTTATCCTTAGGAAGTCCATGAAGTGGACCATGCTGCGGGCCAAGTCCGCTACCTCAACGTTGGGAGGAAGGGGGTCAGAGTTGCCGGAGCCAAGATTGTCTGGGGCAAAGGTCCTGTACCTTTTTGCCAGGAGAGGCATCAGCTTCCAATACTGGCGGGATGATCCCGTCTTATGAAGAAGAAACAAGGGCTCCCCTTCTCCAGCGGTCATGTAGTGGATCTGCCCTTGGGGTGTGTCGGCGTAGCCGCGTTTCATCTGGCACCTCCATATAGCCTGAAAGTTGTTTTATTCAGGTTCGTTACTTGGAAAACTTTCATTCACCGATGATCTTCATCAGCACTCGCTTGCGGCGTCCTCCGTCAAATTCCCCATAAAAAATCTGCTCCCAGGGACCGAAATCCAGTTTCCCTTCCGTCACCGCGACCACAACTTCCCTTCCCATAATCTGCCTTTTCAGATGGGCGTCTCCGTTATCCTCCCCGGTTCGGTTGTGCAGATATTGCGAGACCGGCTCATGGGGAGCCAATTTTTCGAGCCATCTCTCGTAATCCTGGTGGAGGCCGGATTCATTATCATTGATAAAAACCGACGCCGTGATATGCATGGCATTCGCCAGGATCAGCCCTTCTTTTATCCCGCTTTCTTGCAAACACGCTTCAACCTGGGGGGTTATATTTACAAAAGCCCTTCTCCCGGCAATGTTGAACCACAGTTCTTTGCGATAACTTTTCATCCTCCCTCCTAATCCAATGGCCTCTGCTCGAAGCCGATGTTCGAAAATTAGCTGAGATCCCGAGTATACATTAAAATACATACTTTTGACCCGTGTTTCCACAAAAACTATTCTTTGTGCTTTTCTTTGATTAAGCATGCAAGCGGAGCCGAATATGATGCCCAAATCTGGGCGACTGCCCGCCTAAACCAGGTGCCTGTCGTATTCAGCGAAGATTTCCGAGATGGGACTACCTTGGAAGGTGTTCATTTCGTAAATCCTTTCACGCGCGAATTTCTGATCGAAAAATGGCTTTAATCTTCTCCGCCCCGGGACGTACGTGCAGAACGTGCATTGGAATCGTTTAGCACATTCTGCAAGAACCCCAAAACGGAATCAACGGAGCTACGTCCCCAAAACACGTCCCCAAAACAAAACGGGAGATTCGCAATTCCGAGCGAATGGAAGGTGTAGAACGCATCTGGCTGCCGGGTGAGATGGAGTTTCACAAAATCCGTGAACGCTCGGAGCGCGGCATCCCCCTTGCCCCTGCGGTTGTCCAGCACCTTCGCCAACTGGCATCCGAGTTAAATCTTCAGGATCGGCTGGAATGATCCCGCAGGAGAATCCTCCATTCACCTTCTTTGGGGTTTCACCACCTTTCTCATCCATCGCAGAAAAAGAAGAATAAATCGGTCATCCTAACTCAAATCGAATTCCTGGTCCACCTTTTGCCCGGAGTTACAGGTTCCCTTAAAGTAAAGCGGGTAGAACCCTTGGACTGGCTATTTTCTTTTCGCCGTAAAAGCTGAATCGTCTCCGAGGTGGAAATAGATCCTTCCCGTCATATTTGTGCCTTCGACCTGGGCCCATCCTCTACCATAGACGGGGTCCCCCTCATCTGCACCCTCAAATGAGAATTCGAGTCGCTCAACTCCCTTAACTAACTCAACTTTGTAGTCTACGCCCGCCTCCACGGCGCCGAATTGAAACGAACCCGTCCCGTTGCTTTTGATCATAAAGTGCCCTTGAGCAACGAGATCAATGTATTCCTTGTCCCATAGCTCCATTTCTTTAATCCACCATTTGCCGATGTACTTCTTTTTCATTTTCATTCCTATTTTGCCTTGTTATATAGGTGCGAACACTTCCCCATCCCATGTTTTTGGCCGCAGGTGCATGCGGATGCGGCGTCGCCCTGCATTTCCATTTTCACTACTTTATGCGCTGCAAAACGGTTTGTAACCGACGGAGTGCGTTTTGTGCTAATCGCGTCAACTGCCAAAGGTCTTCTCCTCCATCCGTTTCAGCGCCGCCTCGGCAACCTTCGCACTAGCCCGAAGTAACGTAAGCGCTGCCCCTTGAACTACCGGGCCTCCGCGCATTCGTTCACTCGCCTTGGCAATCTCCTCGACTATTGCCAGCCACTCTTGGCTCGATTTTCCCGGGCTCTCAACTCTTGCTTTTACATCAGCCTCTGGTCCAAGTGTTGCAATGATACGAGCGTTCTGTTTGGCCACCATATATGTTTCCTGCAAATCAGAGCGGATACCGCTACCAAAGGATACGTTATAGATCTTCAGCAGCCCATCATAAACGATCTGCCCCTTGAACGGTAACAACACCGCCTCGACCATAATGGGTAAGGGCCGAGCATCGAAGATATCCGCCAGGTTGTCCTGTATCCCTAAGACAGCATAGACCTGCGATTGCTTGCCTATAAAAATGGTGTTCTTCTTTAAAAAGCGGAAAATATGGAAAGTGTCAGCAATAAACCGCTGCCACTTGCAAACTATTTCTTGTTCCCAGGCTGATAAATGGTCCGGGTTCAATTCAAGATACGCATTTATCAATTTCGAATTTTGCCATAAGGCATCGCGCACCTTGGCTTTCCCCGGCGTAGACAAAGCAGCATATTCTTTAACGGATTGGACATCAGGCCAGATTCGGAGCTGCTGATTGACGAAAAATTGCAGTCCCCACATTAGCTTAAAGAATAAATCGGCATCTTCCCGTATTAATTTCATTAAAACCTCTCAAAGTTTATAAATCCCATTTCCTCCAATTACTTTCCAGCCAATCGCTCTTATTCCTAATTTTTCTTTCGTATTCCTTACAAAAGCTTCACTCCCAACAGCAATGCTTTCCATCCATCCCTTTTATGACATCGATGGGTGATATGCCAAATACAACTTTGAACCAATGCCTGTTGGCTCGCGGTATCCCTTTATCCCTTAGAAATGAAATTTCACAACCAAAATTGCAGTCTACCCTCAAAAACATTCCAATCTTTATTAGTCCAGCGAAAAATAGGTGGTTCTTGCAAACCGTGCTTTTCAAAGGAAAACTTTAAATCTTTGCAAGGGATTTTGGGATCAATGTCTCTCTTGGCCGCATGCCGGAGAAACTTCGATCATCGGAAATTTGAAACGAAAGCAATTGAGAAACAACCTCATCACATCGGAGTCATTGTAAAACGGGTCATGGCCGGAAAGGATTTTGGATCTCAATTGAGTTGTATCGTTGCCCTTCATTCAGGTCCTCACTGAGGATCTTCGAGCAACCAGCTCGCTCTGCCGCGGCAACGATCAGCGCATCCCAATAGTAAATCCGGTGTTGACGATGGAGATCGATGGCCTGATAAACCAGCAATCGATCGATCTCTACTATCTCCAAATTGCCGAATAGTTGAATGCATTTTTGCGCTTCTTCGGGAAGGATGGGGTTCTTGATGCGTTGGGTCACCACAACATAGAATTCGCTCAGAACCTGTGCCGAAAGGGTGCCTTTCCCCGTCCGAATCGATTCTTTGATCCAATCCTGGGCGATGCTTTGCTTGCGGGGGTCGTGGGAATCGTAAGCGTAGACGAGAAGGTTCGTATCCAGTAACCATTTATCGCTCATGGAGCTGGTCCCGCGTCCACTTCCTTTTGCCCATATCCCGGCTGAGACTCTTGAAACAGGCCTGTAATTCTCTCACCGTGCGCTCTCTCACGGGCAGGTCGCCTTCCGCTATCGATTTTAGGTATTCCCTGACCATCTCCGTTAAAGTGGTGTTTTTATCGACCGCGACCTTCCGGACCTTTTTGATCGTTTCCTCGTCGACGTTAAGAGTAATATTGGGCATAGTTGGGTTTCCTCCGCCCTTATTAAGTTTCACCCTTATTATTTCAATTTTGGACAAGGAAATCAACTATTTTCTATCAGCCTTTTCGGCCTATTCTCCGTTTGTCCTCCGTCGGCTATTCATGCTCGTGGCAGATCGCGCCGCGCGGAAGATGTGCGGAAGGAACTTTCATTCGCCGATGATCTTCACTAACACTCGCTTGCGGCGTCCTCCGTCAAATTCGCCATAAAAAATCTGCTCCCAGGGACCGAAATCCAGTTTCCCTCCCGTCACCGCGACCACAACTTCCCTTCCCATAATCTGCCTTTTCAGATGGGCATCTCCGTTGTCCTCCCCGGTTCGGTTGTGCAGATATTGCGAGACCGGCTCATGGGGAGCCAATTTTTCGAGCCATCTCTCGTAATCCTGGTGGAGGCCGGATTCATTATCATTGATAAAAACGGAGGCCGTGATATGCATGGCATTCGCCAGGACCAGCCCTTCTTTTATCCCGCTTTCCTGCAAACACGCTTCAACCTGGGGCGTTATATTTACAAATGCCCTCCGCCCCGCAATGTTGAACCACAGTTCCTTGCGATAACTTTTCATCCTCCCTCCCAATCAAAAGGCATCTGCTTGAAGCCGATCTTCGAAAATCAGCCAAGATCCCACGTATACATTAAGATACATATTTTTCAGTCGTGTTTCCACAAAAACTATTCTTTGTGCTTTTTTTGATAAGGAATGCAATGGGTGGCCGAAGCGGAACCGAAGGTCAGCCCAAATTAACATTGGGGTTCTGGGAGCATTCCTTTTTTCTAAGCTCTAAAGGGATTTAGTTGGTTTGCGGATAGGCCAAAAGTTGCGGAATCAACGGAGCTACGTCCCCAAAAACGTTGATAAAGGAAACCTCTACTATGTCCAGGACACCACCAAGGCAAAGGCCCAGCCCTCCCGCTTCTTCTGCGGCGGCACGGGCTGTGAGGATCGCATCCAACAATTTTCCCTCTGCTTCTTTTTGGTTCATGTCGGTTCTCCTTTACTCCAAATGCTTAATCCGGTCGATTCGAAAAACCCTCATATCTTTTTCCTTCAGACAAAAGGCATCCATATAAATATTCTTCCCTCTGCGAAACAAGCGCTTTGGGATGACTCGCCGAAAGGTCATTTCTTTATCCCCTCCAGCATACTTGATATAGATCGATTTCCCGCTCTTGATAATCGCTTCAATCTCCGCCACCCTCTTGACCCTGTAGTCCTGTGGGCGCATCGGATCATCCGGTTCCTTCAACCACCTTATTACCTGTTTGTCCCGCTCGGTTAATTTTCTTCTCCCGAACAAGAACTGAATCAGGTTATAAGGTAAAACAATGAACCACGGCAAAGGGAAATACATTTATCCTCCTCAATCCTCCCTTTTTCCAATTACCTTCTCTAATCGTTCCCCTACCTCATTGATTCGTGCCAGGGCGAACAGAACTTGGTAATATTCGTCAACCAGAACAGCGGGCCTTGTCCGTTCCATCGCTTCCTTAATGCAAGCCAGCGTCTGGGCAACTGCACCTAAGTTATTTATCGTCATTTCACGTTTTCTCTGCAAATTTTATCCATTCTAATCCTCCTGGTAAAGCCGGTTGACCGCCTTTTTCACTTCGCTCTGGTCAAGATGCGTATATCTAAAGGTCGTCTGGACATTGGGGTGTCCAAGGCATTCTTGAACCAGCCGGAGGTTCTTTGTCTTCGCATAAAGATGACTGCCAAAAGTATGCCGAAGACTGTGGACGCCAAATCTTCCTTTGATCTTGGCTCGTTCAAGATATTTCTTGAACAATTCTTGGATTCCTCCTGTTGTTAATCTCTGTTTTCGTTGGCTTAGGAAAAGCGGTTCTTCTGAACCCAGACCGTTGACGGTTGATTTGATTAAGCGTTGCAGATCAGGGGGCAGATAAATCGTCCTGGACTTTTGTCCTTTACCGACAATTAATGCGCTCGTTTACCTTTTACGTCACCAACATTCAGTCCGGAAACCTCACTTAATCGACACCCCGTCTGCAAGTAAAATTCAAACAACAATCTGTCTCGTTGGTTTCCTTAGATTGCTTTCTTGAATCGTTCGACTTCCTTCAGGTTCAGATAACGTGTTTCCCTCTGAATTTCCTTCTCCATTCTGATCATCTTTGCCGGGTTCCTATGCAAGAGTTCAGAACCAATGCACCAGGCGAAGAAAGACCGAACGGCGGCACGCTTCAGGTTCCGGCTTGCAGCGAGCTGGGACGTACGTGCAGAACGTGCATTGGAATCGTTTAGCACATTCTGCATGAACGTCCCCCAAAACGTCCGTTTAGAATAATAATCCCATTCCCCAAAACAAAAAAAGCCCCATTGCTGGGGCTTAAGATTCGGGGATTATGGGAGCAGACTCAGCGGCCTGGCGCTGCGGCGATCCGGGACGTACGTGCAGAACGTGCATTGGAATCGTTTAGCACATTCTGCATGAACGTCCCCCAAAACGACATAGTTACGTAATCATAGCGGTTTGCGTAAGCTGGGGACGTAAAAATCACATCCGGTCTTTCCGGAAGGTGGAGTACTGAAGCATCCTCTGTCATGAAGATGCATTCCCCCCCCCTTACGGTTTTGAGATTTTCATAGGAGTTTTTATAGTAACAAAGAAATTTCTCGATCCGTTCTTTAACGATTTCACGTGTAGTTTCACCTGTTGACATACCTCCAGGCTTATTCCAGGTGGCGTTTTTTTTACTCGGAGATATGCTACTATACGGGCGTACACACAATAGTATCACTGCTTTAAAAAACCAGCTAACAATCTTTTCATACCTGTTGGATTGTTGCCATGCCTCTATTAGACCAGCTAAAATACTGTCATGGATCCAATTTTCAGACATCAGTAGTTTTTTGTTTCTTAATTTATTCAAGCATTTTAACAATTCATTTTCAAGAAACTTAGAATCTTTACTTTGAATAGACTTGATTTTTTTGAACACGGTGTAGGTCTTGGCTCTGTTAAGATAGAAATGTATAGGTAATAAGTCATTAAAGTAAGCCTTTAGACCTAAATGCTCAATATAGGGTAATAAAGGAGAAGTACCGGCCATAGGATCAAAAATGATCTTAGAGCCAGGAAGAATTTTGGAAGCAAAATAATTTACTATCTCGGGCCGAAAAGACGCATATTCTTTTGGGAGTAGCTTACAGCGTTTCATAGAAGAAAAGTTGCTGTCCATACTTTTAGCTTTGCAATTATACTAAAAAATGCTGCAGCCTTTAAAGAGCTCTGGCGAGAATGCAACAGGGTCACATCTTCAGATGTCGTGAATTTATCTGATGTTTTTTCTGAGTCTTCCTGTGTTCGGGCACTTCCTGGTTCACAGAATACACCTCCCAGATTTCTATGTCAAACGCAAGTTTCTATGTTTCCGAGGCTTGAAAGAAGGTCTTAAAAAAAGGTCCGAGAACCAGGACAAACACCAGGCGATAGGCTATGGGC
>Ga0180009_10001375_pt1 | contig 29973 bp, 25 predicted proteins | sample OS_PC_MetaG_FD_123537 | JGI IMG/M metagenome (GOLD analysis project Ga0180009, IMG submission 123537) | Groundwater microbial communities from the Aspo Hard Rock Laboratory (HRL) deep subsurface site, Sweden - OS_PC_MetaG | ecosystem: Environmental > Aquatic > Deep subsurface > Groundwater...
TGCGGCGTTCGCACGATGTGTTGCGGCGTTCGCACGATGTGTTGCGGCGTTCGCACGATGTGTTGCGGCGTTCGCACGATGTGTTGCGGCGTTCGCACGATGTGTTGCGGCGTTCGCACGATGGCGTAGCGGCTGCACTTGCCGGTTCGCCTAGAGGTTCGGACCGGCTAGCGAGGTGAATTGTTCAGGTGAAGCTGCCAACATTGTCTTCCGATCCGGTCGCGGCCTTGTCGCGCATCGGCATGGCCGTCGGCGATTACCTGACCCCGACGATCCGGCTCGGGGTGACCGGACTTTCGCGGTCCGGCAAGACCGTTTTCATCACCGGGCTGGTGCGTTCGCTGAGCGGTGCGAGCCCGCAGCCGCCGTTCAAGAACGTCGATCGCATTGCCGGTTTTCGCGCCTACCTTGAACCGCAGCCCGACGACGATATACCGCGCTTCGCCTACGAAGAGCACCTGGCCGCGTTGTCATCCGATCCGCCCGTTTGGCCGGAAAGCACACGCAAGATCAGTCAATTACGCCTGACCCTCGAGTGGCCGGCACAGGACGCGATCCGCGGGGCGTTCGGCCTCACCCAACGGTTGCATATCGATATCGTCGATTATCCAGGCGAGTGGCTGATCGACCTTGGACTACTCGGTCGGAGCTTCGAAGAATGGTCGGCGGAAGCGCTCTTCACAGCCGAAAGCAGAGGCCTGGAGCTTTACGCAAAAGACTTCCTGGCGTTCCTCGCACGCAGCGACATCGCCGGTCCACTCGATGAACAGGTCGCCATCGAAGGCGCCAAGATCTACACCGACTATATCTCGCGGGCACGTCGGGCCGATTCGTCGCGGGCAGCGCTCGGGCCTGGGCGGTTCCTGCTTCCCGGCGACCTTGAAGGTTCGCCGCAGCTGACGTTTTTCCCGGCCCGCAAGGCGGCCGTCGAGGCGACGACGGCAAGGCGCGGTCCGACGACCGGCGATCTCTTGGCGCGGCGGTTTGAAAAGTACAAGCAGAACGTCGTTCAACCGTTCTTCGAAAAGCATTTCAGCCGGCTCGACCGGCAGATCGTGCTGATCGACACCCTGTCGGCGCTCAACGGCGGCGGGGAAGCCCTGGCAAACCTGGAGCAGGGTCTCGACGGCGTGATGAGAGCCTTCCGTCCCGGGGCCAATAGCTGGCTGTCGTTCCTGCTGGCGAGGCGGATCGATCGAATCGTGTTCGCGGCAACGAAAGCCGATCACATCCATCACACGTCCCACGACCGCCTCGAGGCGATCCTGGAAAAAGCGGTCTCGCGAGCCTCGCAGCGGGCCAGCAGCGCGGGGGCCGGACTGCGCTGCATCGCGCTGGCGGCATTGCGGGCGACGGAAGACGTGGACAGGCGGGCCGGCGATTCGACTTATCACTGCATCCGCGGTGTACCGATCGCAGGCGAGAAAGTCGATTCGCGACTGTTCGACGGCACGCGGGCAGCGGTGGTGTTTCCAGGAGACCTGCCGGCCGACCCACTCGATGCCTTCGAACCGTCCAAAGCGACGCCTGAAAGCTACCGGTTCGTCCGCTTCCGCCCGCCGCTACTTAAGGATAACGGCGGGGAAGCAGGAAAAGACGACAGCCGCAACATCTGGCCGCACATCGGGCTGCAACGCGCTTTCGCCTTCCTGTTCGAGGATCAGTTGCCATGAGCCCAGACGACAAAGGCCGCAAGCCGCGAGTGTTCGAAGCCGACGACCCGGCCATCAAGGTCTCGGCACCGCAGCCGGGGCGCGAAGACGAAGGTGATGTCACGGCAGGCCGGCAGGCGAGCGAAGCATCCGAAGCCGACGCGGAAAGCGGGCTTGGCGATGCTGCGGGCGGGGCGAGCGCGCAGCCGCCAGGAGGCGCGTGGTCGTTCGGCTGGTTCAGTGTGTTCCTTTCGGCGGTCCTGGGGCTTGCGGGGCTGGCGTGTTCGCTGTGGTACACGCGCTTCGTCTCGGTCGCGGTTCTCAGGGACGACTGGGTGGGCTTTATCGCGCGCGGGCTTGCCGGCATCGTTGTCGCCGGTGTCGCCTACTTCGTCCTGCGTGAATTGATCGGCTACCTGCGGCTCAACCGTCTCGGGCGCCTGCGCAGCGATGCCAACAAGGCGAAGATCGCGGACGACTACAATCTGGCCCGGCGAACCGTGCGACGCCTCAAATCGAGCCTCGCGGGGGAGCGCGACATGCGCTGGGCGCTGGACCGGTTCCGGGAAGACGAGCGCCACATGCGGGATGCAAACGCGCTGCTTGGGCTGGCCGACCGGATTCTACTGGAAAAGCCCGACCAGAAGGCCCGCCAGGTCATCTATGAATCCTCGCGGCGCGTGGGCATTGTCACGGCCGTCGTGCCGATGACCTTCATCGTCATGGCATTCGTGCTGTTTGAAAATTTGCGGATGGTACGCCGGCTGGCCGGAATCTATGGCGGCCAGCCCGGGTTCTTCGGCGGACTGCGGCTGTTCTCCTGGATCATCGGACATATCGCGGCGACCGGGGCGATTGCGCTGACGGACGATCTCTGGGGGCAGTTTCTGGGACAGGACGTGCTGCGGCGGGTTTCTTCGAAACTCGGCGAAGGCGCCTTCAACGGAGCGCTGACCGCCCGCCTCGGGGTCGCCGCGTTGTCGATCTGCCGGCCGCTGCCGTACATCGAAACCAAGCCGCCACGGGCCCGGCACATCTTCTACCAGGCGTTTCCCGACCTTAGGCCGGACCTGGCCAAACGCGCCTGGAAATCGCGGGAATAGGCTGCAAACGTGCGATTCCGTGTTTGGCTCCGAATCAACACGCGTGGCAGCGGTGCCACAAGGAACCATCATTGCGACAGTCGTTGCATCCGAAAGATACCCAATGCTGAAAAATTCTGCATAGATGCCTTCGGAGATCGGCGAATTAGTTCATTCGCGTGCTGGTCTGCCGATTGAATAAGTTTGGTAGGGTTGTGAAGCGTCAGCGTCGTTTGGTTGCTTCCGGCCCGTTCCGTAAGACGGGAGTAGGGGAATGAAAAAGAATAGCCTATATGCCCTCGCCGCCGCGGGCCTTCTGGCCGGCTTTGGTGCGACGAGCGCAATGGCCGCAGATCTTGGGGGCGACTGCTGCGCAGACCTCGAGGAACGGGTCGCAGAACTTGAAGCTACCACCGCACGCAAGGGCAACCGCAAGGTCAGCCTGACGCTTTCCGGCTTCGTCGCCCAGCAGGTTCTTGCCTGGGATGACGGCCAGGAGAGCAACGTCTACGTGACGGACACCGGTTCGATCTCAATCGGCACTCACTTCGCGTTTTCCGGTCAGGCTCAGATCACTACTGACGTAAGTGCCGGCTTCATGATCAAAATCGAAGCCATGAATAACGATTCTTTGACGATCAGCCAGAACGTCGATGATAGCGGCAACGCTTTCTCGGGAAGTGGCTCGGCTCTGGCTCTAGAAAGCGCTTATTGGTTTATCAAGAGCAATACCCTGGGACGTCTCAGCGTCGGTCAACAGTCGGGCGCGGCTGACAATCAGGCAATTCTTCCAGACGGTTCTGGCTCTCTGGTCCAGGCAAACTACGTCTTCTACGATGTTAACGGCTTCCTGGTGCGCCGTAGTGACGGAGCGCTTTCGCGTGTTAACTTCGGCTCGTTCGCAACTTGCCAGACTTTTGGCGACGCCCTTGGCGCAGCCGGTGACTGCGAAGGCGACCCCAACAATAACGTTCGCTACGATACACCCACTTTCGCGGGCTTCTCCGCTTCTGCTTCCTGGGGTGAAGACGATGTTTGGGGTGTGTCGGGTCGCTATGCTGGGGAATTTGGCGGACAGATCAAGTTCGCCGCCGCTGTGGCTTATACACGTCGCACTGACGATAACGCTGCGCCGATCGCCAAAGCTAACGGTGGCCTCGATGCTGGTGCGTTCTCGTCGGGTGCGTATATCGAGCACATCCCGACCGGCCTGTTCGTGTACGGCGCGTACATCGCAGAAGACCACGAAGTCACGAACTCTGCACGCGGCTTTGGTCGCGCAAATCCAGAAGGCGAAAACTGGTATATCAAGGCTGGCATCAAGCAAAAATGGTCGTCGCTCGGCAGCACCACGTTTTACGGGGAGTATGGCGAAAACGACGATAAGATGTCTGCCGCCTTGTTCGACGCCGGGGTCAGCAGCAGCACCATCGAGCAATACGGAGTTGGCATCGTTCAGAACGTTGATGCCGCTGCCATGCAACTCTGGGTATCGTGGCGTCACTTCGACGTCGACAGCGTGAACTGTGCCGGGGCGGGTTGTGCCGCCGTCGGGTTGAACAACGGAACGACGTCGTTCGACGCTATCGACATCGTTAAGGCCGGCGCTCTGATCGCCTTCTGATCCGACTGCCCGACTTGAACAGCTCGAAAGGCCATCCCGGTGTCCCGGGGTGGCCTTTTCTGTTTTCCGATACTGAGGCGATTTCGCTTGCCCGCTGCGGCTGGCACAGCCGCCCCTGCACGGCTTGCGATGCGATGCTTCCCCCATATAGAGCACTTCAACCAACGCGCCTGCTGACCATCTGACGGCGGCGGCGGATCGCGGCCTGGTTGCCTGCCGCAACTCACCTGGACCAAATCCCGCAGGCCCGTCACCCGCTGCATTCGCCCACGAAACGAGCTGGTGCCGCCTCATAAACAGTGTGCTTCCGGCACCACCTGGGCTTTTCGCCATCGTCAAATCCAGCGGCAGGGCGGTGTTCCGCGACGAAATCCCGCCCCATCCACAGCGTTTTCCAGCGCGAGTTCCGTGAGCACTGAAATCTGAGCCGGACAGCGCCGTATGACGATTTATTCGCAATAACTATTCGTGGCTCGCAGTTTTTTGGTTTTCCATTCCAACTGATAGCATTTCTGGCGATTTTGGTTCTAACTGGTCCGGTTACGAATATGTAAATGCTCTGCACAATGCGTTGCAGCATTGACACACTGGGGCTGCTCAACCTGACCGGCTGCAAGGATCAATTGTGGCACCTATGCGAATCGATCAATTTCTGGGCATGCGGCTCAGTCCTTGCGTTCATCGCCGCGCTAATGTGTGCGGCCTTTTAGTTTCGCGTCCTGTTCAGGCGTCCGCCAACAAATTGAAAACGCAGACTAGGAGATAGTCGATGAACAAATACAGCCTGAGCGCCTTGCTGGCGGCCGGCCTTCTGGCGGGCAACCTTGCAACCGGGGCGCAAGCTGCTGACCTCGGTGGGGACTGCTGCGCCGATCTAGAAGAACGTGTCGCCGAACTCGAAGCCACGACCGCCCGTAAGGGTAATCGCAAGGTTTCGCTGACGGTGTCCGGCTTCGTCGCCCAGCAGGTCCTGGCCTGGGACGACGGAGTAGAAAGTAATGTCTACATTACCGACACCGGTTCGGTGTCGATCGGCACGCACTTCGCCTTCTCGGGCAAGGCGCAGATCAACAGCGAATGGGATGCCGGCTTCCTGTTGAAGATAGAAGCCATGAACAACGATTCTCTCGGGGTCAATCAGGATACTGACGAAGGGGGCAACGTGTTTGCCGCCGTTCAGGGCAACCCGGGCAGCGTCATGGCTCTCGAAAGCGCCTACTGGTATCTGCGTAGCAACCGGTTAGGTCGTCTCAGTGTCGGCCAGCAGTCGTCGGCTGCGGACAACCAAGCCATCCTTCCGGACGGTTCGGGTTCGCTGGTTCAGGCCAACTACGTCATGTATGACGTTCAAGGCTTCACCACATTGGTTGGTGGCAATCGGACCGGCTTCAACTGGGGTGCGTTGGCCAACTGTCACCCCGTGGGCGGCGCTGTCGCAGCTGACTGCGATGGTTACCCTTCCAACGTCGTTCGTTACGATTCGCCGACCATAGCCGGTTTCAGCGCATCGACCTCCTGGGGTGAAGACGATGTTTGGGCGGTGTCCGGTCGTTACGCTGGAGAGTTCAGCGGTGTAAAGTTGGCCGGTGCTATTGCCTACGTCCAGAGTTCGGATGAAGGTGCGCCGGGTGCCACCGGAGCTAACGCTGGCGCGCTGGCTAATGGTGGTCTCGACGTAGGCCACTTGCAGATTGGCGCCTACGCCGAACACGTTCAGAGCGGGCTGTTCGTTTACGGTGCGTACGGCACCGAGGACAACGAGGTTACTGCATCGTCGCGTGGCGCTGGTCGCCTCAATCCGGATGGAGAAAACTGGTACATCAAGGCCGGTTTGAAGCGCCAGGTCTTCGCGATCGGTTCTACAACGTTCTATGGCGAGTATGGCAATAACGACGACAAGATGACCGCAGGTCTATTCGATGCGGGCGTTACCGACTCGGAACTTGAACAATATGGTATCGGCATCGTGCAGAATGTCGATGCTGCGGCGATGCAGCTTTGGGTAGCTTGGCGTCACTATGAGGGCGACCTCACCTGCGACAGCGCTCTTGCGGGTGCTACGGGATGCGCGGGCGTAGGCCTTGCAGAGGGGAACTCTGATCTCGACGAATTCGACCTCGTCAAGTTTGGTGCACTGATCAACTTCTGATCCACAAGTCCGAAGTCCAACGCGTTTCTCCATCTGCGTTGGACTTCAAATCTCCATTTCCAGGGAAAAGCCGGCCTTCGAGCCGGTTTTTCTTGTTTTGGCTGGTGAACGTGTTTTTTTGGGCGCTCGGTCAACTAAGGCGCGACGCCTCACTAGATGACGGCGTCGAAGTCGGCACGCGCAATCTCAGGGTGGCGCTGCGCAAGTTGCGCAAGCTGGCCCGGCAGGGGGCGGAAGATGAACTCGATCTCGACGATATGATCCGGTCCACGGCGGAACGCGGTTTTCTCGACATCAAGATGTCGGCCTGAGCGGCGCAACGCAGTCAAGGTGTTGATGTTCTTCGACGTCGGCGGTTCGATGGACTGGCATGTCAAAACCGCCGAGGAATTGTTTTCGGCGGCGCGCAGCGAAGCGGCGCATGTTCCCGCTGACGCTCGATGGGCTGGAGCGCGCCGTGCGCGAGTTGCAACGCTGATGCATCGGCAACGCCGGCAGACATCCAGCTGCCGCGCGTCCTCAACGCCTTTTTTCTGGCCAATTTGCGCTCACAGCTAATTCGCGACGGCGATTGACCGGTGCTTAAAGGTCGGGCAATCCTCAATTCGAATGATTTCGATTCCGGGGGTTTCGGACGATGACTCTTCGCATTTGCGCTAGCGCCGCCTTCATTTCTGCGACCGCCTTGATGGCCGCAGGCTGCTCGTCTGGCCCGGGTATGACCACCGGGTCGCTGTTCGGCGGCTCCAGCCAGACGGCCGCTCCCGTCGCTCCCGTTGATAACAATACCCCGACCGGCCGGGCGCTGCATGTCGGAACGGTCGCGGCGCGTGCCTCCAAATGCGGCTATAACTTCGACGCAGCCGGCCTCAAATCCAACTACCTTGCAGCGGAAGCCGCGAGCGGCCTGGCTGTCGGCGACCTGACGAGGGTCGAGCAGATTTATGACACCGGCTACCGCGGCGTGATGACTGCCGCCGCCAGCGAGCCCGATTACTGCAACTCGAAGCGGACGGCGGCCATCAAGACCGACCTCACCAAGGTGCTGTCCGCCGATTTCTCGCCTCCCCCGGCACCCAAGGTTGCGGGCGACGGCGGTGTGTTCGGCGGTCTGTTCGACCAGGACGTTGTCGCGGACAAGGGGCCCCAGTTCGGCACCGGCGACTGGTGGGACTCCCAGCGCGACAACAAGCGCTGATCGTCGGCGTCCTTCAGGTTTGAACCAGCCCTCGTGCAGCAGCTCCTGTATATCGAGACGATTCTTAAACTGAGTGGCGGCCTCGTCTTACTCCTGTTGCCGTTGACGGCTTGCAGCATCTTCGGGCTGCCCAAACCGCAGACCGGCTTGTGGCCGCGGCTGCTCGGCGCGGTTCTCATAGGGATCGCGGGGGCGACATATGTCGAGGGAGCCACCACGGTGCACGGCCTCGGCATGGCCGGCTGCGTCGTCATCAACATGGTGGCGGTGGCCGTCATCCTGACGCTGCTGATATTGGGGGCGGCAGGTTCAGCGCACCGGGGGCGCTGGATATTGGCGCTACTGGCGCTTGGGCTATCAGGCTTGAGCTTCCTCGAACTGGGGCAAATCTGACGGCTTTGCGGAGTGGCCGCTCAAATTTTTGGCTTGGTCTGGGCGAAGGCCTTCGCGAGGGCTGAAAGTTTGTTGGCGAGGTGGGCCTTCAACAACCGGCTGAGCCTCTTGCCATCCCGCGCCGCCAATGCGGCTAGAATCTCCTCATGTTCGGCTATCGCTTCGGCCCAGCGCTCCCTGGATAGATTGGCCATATAGCGGGCGCGGCGCACCTGTCCGGAAACGGTGCGCAAAAGCCGGGGGAGCGCGGTGTTGCCGGACGCTTCGAGGATCAGCTGGTGGACTTCCTCGTTGACGCGGAAGTAGCCTTTGCGGTCGCCCTTCTGGAACATCGCAATCATTCTGGCCTGGAGCACCGCCGCGCGTTCAATCTGGGCATCGCTCGCATTCTGGCAGGCGAGTTCGCCGGCGAGCGCCTCGAGCGCGCCCATCACCGGGAAGGCGTGCTGCATGTCTTCCAAGGTGACTTCGGTGACGGAGGCACCCCGGTTCTGCATGAGCTGCACGAGACCCTCGGTCGACAGGATCTTGAGAGCTTCGCGGACAGGGGTGCGCGAGACGCCGAACTGCTCGCAGAGGATCTTTTCCGAGATTTTCTCGCCCGGCTTCAGTTCGCCATGAACGATCGCGCGGCGCAACTGATCGGCGAGATCTTCGTGAAGCGCGCGTCGCTCGATTGGTGCGATGGCAGAGGTGCCCATGACCGGTCTTCCTATTGCTGTTTCAATCGAGCTTGCCTGCAGAAGCTTCAAGAAGAAGCCGCGCGACGTGCACGGCCTGGCGCGCAGCGCCATCGGCGATCTGATGCCGGCAGGACGTGCCGTCGGCGATGATGACGGTCTTTGCGTCGGCCTCGCGGACGCGCGGCAACAGCGACAGCTCGGCCATCGCGATCGACGTCTGGTAGGTTTCGGACTGGTAGCCGAAGGCGCCGGCCATGCCGCAGCAGCTCGTCTCGATCAACTCGGTTTCGAGATCGGGGATCAGTGCGAGCACGCTCTGCACGGGGCTCACGGCATTGAACGATTTCTGGTGGCAATGCCCGTGCAGGAGCGCCTTCCTGGCTGCAACCGGCCCGAGTTGCAGATCAAGCTCGCCGGCCTCGAGCTTTTTGCAAAGGTATTCTTCCAAAAGCAGCACCCGGCTCGCCAGTTCTTCGCTCCAGGCATCCCCGAGCAGGGCGACGGCTTCATCGCGGAACGTCATCACGCAGGAGGGTTCGAGGCCGACGACATAGCCGCCGTTCTCAAGCGTCGGGCGAAAGGCGGCGATGGTACGGCCGAGTTCCTGCCTGGCTTCGTCGGCAAGGCCCGCTGCAAAGAAGGTGCGGCCGCAGCACAGCGGGCGGCGTCCGTCTTCGTCGCGGGGGGTGGCGTGTGCGAACCTTATTCCGGCGCGCTCGAGGACCGTCTCGGTCGCGCGCAGGTTTGCGGGTTCGAAGTAGCGGTTGAAGGTATCGGCGAAAAGCAACACCTCGGCGTGCCCAGAGTGCGATCCTGTTGCTGTCGGGCGGTAGGTATCCGAGCGCCACTGCGGCAGGCGGCGGCTGGCGCTGAGGCCCAGCATTCGATCAGTCAAGGCCGCGGCACCGGGCAGCGTGTCGCGCAGGTTCATCGCCCAGGGAATGCGCGACGCAGCCTCAGCATACCGCGGCAGGTAGGCGACGAGACGGTCGCGCAAGGATATCCCGTTCTTCTTCGCCCGCCGGGCCAGCACCTCGATCTTCATCTTGGCCATGTCGACGCCGGTCGGGCATTCGCGGCGGCAGGCCTTGCAGGAGACGCACAACGACAGCGTCTCGGCCATCTCGTCGGAAGCGAGCGCGTCCGGACCGAGTTGTCCGGACATGGCGAGGCGGAGCGAATTGGCGCGACCGCGCACGACATCGCGCTCGTTTTTCGTGACCCGGTAGGACGGGCACATGACGCCGTCGCGCATTTTCCGGCAGGCGCCATTGTTGTTGCACATCTCGACCGCGCCCTGGAAACCGCGGCCGGCGCCGTAGTGGCCCTTCCAGTCGAACACCGCGTCGAACTCGGGCACCTGGTAGCCGGGGCCATAGCGCAGCAGGCGGCGATCGTTCATGCGCGGGGGCCGTACAATCTTGCCCGGATTGAGCAGACCGTGCGGGTCGAAGCGGTCCTTCACCCACTCGAAATTCTCGACCATGCGTTCGCCGAACATCGTGCGATGGAATTCCGAGCGCGCGATGCCGTCGCCATGTTCGCCCGAGTGCGAGCCCTTGTATTCGCGCACCATTTCGAAGGCCTCTTCGGCGATGGCGCGCATGGCGTTGAGGTCGGTGTCGAGCTTCAGGTTGAGCACCGGGCGGACGTGCAGGGTGCCGACGGAGGCGTGCGCATACCATGTGCCGCTCGTATCGTACTTCCTGAAAATGCCGGTCAGCCGGTCGGTGTATTCGGCGAGGTCCTTGAGTTCAACGGCACAGTCCTCGACGAAGGAGACGGGCTTGCCCTCCGACTTCATCGACATGACGATGTTGAGGCCCTGCTTGCGTACCTCGATGATTTTCGACTGGAAAGCGGGATCCGTCGCCTTGACGACGCCGCCGTCCTTTTTTCCACGATCGCCCCAGCGGAATCCGAGTTTCGCCATCAGATCGTCGAGCGCATCGAGACGGCGCAGGTTCTCGTTCTGGTCGGGTTCGGCGAATTCGACGATGAGGAGGGCCGCGGGATCGCCCCTGACGAAAGCGTCGACCACGGGGCGGAACATGGCGATTTCACGGCCCAGCCGGATGATGTTCGAATCGACCAGTTCGACGGCCGTCGGGTCGAGCTTCACGATGTGCTGGGCTGCGTCCATCGCCTCGTAGAAGGTCGGAAAGTGGCAGACGCCGAGCACCCTCTGGCGCAACACCGGCGACAGCTTCAGCCTGATCCTCTCGCTGACCGCCAGCGTACCTTCGGAACCGACCAGGAGGTGGGCGAGATTGTTGCCGGCATTATCGGGAAGCAAGGCATCGATGTTATAGCCGCCGACCCTGCGGATGATGTCGGGAAAGCGTACGCGGATTTCGGCTTCCTCGCGGCGGCCGAGGTCGAGCAGGTCGCGGACCAGGCCTGCGGGCATTCCGTTTGGTGCATGTTCGGTCACGAGGCCGAAGCAGGCGCGCGATCCATCGGCCATCAGGGCATCTACCGCAAGGACGTTATCGCGGGAGGTGCCGTAGCGGATCGAACGCGATCCGCACGAGTTGTTGGCGGTCATGCCGCCGATGGTGGCGCGCGAACTCGTCGAAACGTCAACCGGATACCACAGTCCGTGGCGTTTCAAAGCGTCGTTGAGGTGGTCGAGGACAAGGCCCGGCTGCACGTCTGCGGTGCAGCCCGCGGGATCGACCGAGAGAAGGGCGTTGAGGTGCCGGGAGAAGTCAATGACGATGGCTTCATTGACGGTCTGGCCGCACTGCGAGGTGCCCCCGCCGCGCGGCAGCACGGGTACGCCTTGGTCGCGTGCGATGGCAAGAGTTGCCTCTACGTCCTCGAAGGTCTTCGGGATGACGACGCCGAGAGGCATCATTTGATAGATCGAAGCGTCGGTCGCATAGCGGGCGCGGGTGAAGGCGTCGAACAGCACCTCGCCTTCCATCTCCCTGGCCAGCTTTTGCTCCAGCCCCGGAGCCACCGCCATCGTCTGCACCGCCATTGACAAGCCTCGCCCGTATGTATGCATAATACATAATTACGAATTCGCTGCAGTGGCAAGCGCGCAGGGTGGTTTCGGGATTGCTCCCGAACGGTCGGGCCGTGGTGCAAACGAGACGCGCCGACGTCACCGGCAGCCGATGCCCTCGCGCCTTGAAGCGCCGGCCGGAAGGGAGTAGTTCAGGGTGCCACGGCCTGACCAAATAACGTAAGAAGACGACAAGACCGATTACGGTCGAACCATAACAATCGGGAGGAACTATCATGAAACGTTCGACACTGTTCGCCGCGGCCGCAATTGCGGCCTCACTTGCAACGCCGGCTCTGGCCGACAAGCTCGTCTTGAAATTCGGCCACGTCGGCAAACCCGGCTCGTTGTTCGAAGCGAGCGTCAACGAATTTGCTCGGTGCGCGAATGCGGCACTCGGCGACAAGGCTGAAGTCCAGACCTTCGGCTCTTCCCAGCTCGGCAAGGACCAGGAGCTTCTGCAGAAGCTCAAGCTCGGTCAGATCACCTTCTCGCTCCCGTCCTCCGTGATGTCCTCGGTCTCCGACGAATTCGGCGTTTTCGAGATGCCCTACATCATCAAGGACCGCGATCATATGCGCCGCGTCCAGGGAGAATTGATGGACAGCGTCTTCCAGCCGGCGGTGCAGGCGAAGGGGTACGAGATTATCGGCCTGATGGAGAACGGCTTCCGCCACATCACCAACAACGTCCGCGCCATCAACAAGCCTGAAGACCTTGCCGGCATCAAGCTACGCACTCCCAAGGGCGCCTGGCGTGTAAAGATGTTCAAGCTTTATGGCGCCAACCCGACACCTATGGCCTTCTCGGAAGTGTTCACCGCGCTGAAGACCGGCGTTATCGACGGTCAGGAAAATCCCTACGCGCAAATTGCTTCGGCAAAATTCCAGGAGGCGCAGAAGTTCCTCTCGATTACCGGGCACGTCTATACCCCCGCCTACGTATTGGCTTCGAAGGAGCATTTCGGGAAGCTGCCCGGCGATATTCAGTCGGCATTGCGCAAGTGCGGTCAGGATAGCCGGGACGCCGTGTACAAGATTGCCGAGAAGCTCGAAGTCGACCTTCTGGAAGAAATCAAGAAGAGCGAGATTGCGGTAAACACCGCAGACTCAGCAGCCTTTATCGCAGCCTCCCAGCCCATCTACGCGGAGTTTGCGAGCAGCGTCAAAGGCGGCCAAGAACTGATCGACAAGGTTCAGTCGCTCGCGAAATAAGTTGACGCATTCGAAGCGCTCAGCCTTCACAAGGCGGACCAGGCCGGCGACGTGCCGGCCTGGTCTATGGTGCGGGCAGTGCTCTATTCCTCGCGTAGTCGTCACCTCCCTTAAAAAACAAGAAATCGGAGTTTTCGGCCGATGCTGCTCGCGATCAGACGTTTCCTGGAGAGCCTCCTGGAGTGGGTGACGGTCGGGCTGATGATCCTGTTGACCTTCATTGTCATCGTGGCGGTGCTGTTCCGAGTGGCCGGGGATTCCCTGTCCTGGTATGACGAGGTGGCTGCGATCTGTCTGTCCTGGATTACCTATTACGGCGCAGCTCTTGCCGCGCTGAAGCGGCGCCACATCGGCTTCGACACCATCCTTCTTTCGCTTCCTTTATATTCCCGGATGGCGGCTCTGATCGTCGGCGAAATCGTAGTCATCGGCTTTTTCGTGATCATGGCCTGGGCCGGGTGGGAAGTTCTCGAAGTGCTGAGTGGCGAGTTTCTGGTGTCCCTGACCTGGGTGCCGGTGCAGTTCACGCAATCGGTCATTCCCATCGGCGCAGTGCTCTTCATCATCTGCGAACTCGTGAGCCTGCCTGACTACTGGCGGATGACCGCTCAGGGCATTTCCCTGGAACACGCGGAAATTGAAGACGAAGTCGAAAGCGAACTCAAAAAGACGGGGGCGAATTGAGCCATGACGGTCTTACTCTGCTTCGTCATCCTTCTCGTCCTCATCTGCATCAACGTGCCGATCGCGGTGGCTCTTGCCGTTGCGGCCATCGTCGGGCTGCTGGCCACGGAAGGAACTGGCAGCCTCGTCACCGTCGCCCTCGACATGTACGACGGCTCGACCAAGTTCTCGCTGATCGCGATTCCGATGTTCGTGCTCGCCGGCGCGCTGATGAATGCCGGCGGCATCACCGACCGGCTGATCAACTTCGTCTCGGCGCTAATCGGTTTCGTGCGCGGCGGTCTCGCCATGGTCAATATCGGCGTATCGCTGTTCTTTGCCGAGATCTCCGGTTCGGCGGTAGCCGATGTCGCAGCGCTCGGTTCGATCCTCATCCCGCAGATGAAGAAGCGCGGCTACTCGGCTCCATTCGCGGCGGCTGTGACGTCATCGTCGGCGTCGCTGGCGATCATCATCCCGCCGTCGATCCCGATGATCCTTTATGCAACTTCCGCCAACACCTCGATCGAACAGCTGTTCGTCGCAGGCGTGGTGCCCGGCCTGCTCGGCGCTGCCGGGATGATGGTGGTCGCCTACATGTTCGCCGTGAAATACAACCTGCCGGTCGAGGAAGCCTTCAACACCAAGCGTGTATTCGATACCTTCATGGACGCGCTTCCTGCGTTCACGCTGCCCGTCATCATCCTCGGCGGCATCTTCGGGGGATGGGTCACGGCAACCGAAGCTGCCGGTCTCGCCGTCATCGCGGCGCTCGTCGTCGGGGCGTGGTATCGCGAATTCAACATCCGCCATCTGCGCCGCGCCATGCTGGATGGCGGCATGCAGACCGCCGTCGTGATGCTGCTGGTCGCCGCGAGCGTGCTGATGGGCGGGTTCCTGACGCGCGCGCAGGTTCCCCAGCAGCTGGCGCAAAGCATTCTCGATTTCACCTCGAACAAGTACGTCATCCTGGCGATCCTCAACGTCTTCTTCCTGATCATCGGATTTTTCCTGCACTCGGCAGCAGCTATCATTCTCGTGATCCCGATCGTTATCCCGCTGATCACTGCCGCCGAAATCGATCCGGTCCACTTCGGTCTCGTCGTGACGCTCAATCTGGCCATCGGCCAGCAGACTCCGCCGGTGGCAAGCGTTCTCATCACCGCTTGCGCGGTCGCGAGGGCGAACATATGGGAGGTGTCGAAGGTCAACATCTACTTCGTCGGGGTGCTGTTCGCGGTCTTGATGCTGTGCACCTACGTGCCGGCCGTTCCGATGTTCCTCGTCGAGTATTTCTACCGGTGAAGGACAGCGCTGACCGCCTTGCGAACTTGCCAGGCCGTCGACCGCCGGCAGGAAAAGGAGTTTGACATGTCAGGTCCACTTTCGGGTTGCCGCGTCATCGAACTCGCACACATCATGGCCGGGCCGGTTGCCGGGTTGATGCTGGCCGACATGGGCGCCGACGTCATCAAGGTCGAAAAACTCAACGGCGACGATACGCGCCGCTTCGTGCCGCCGACGATCAACGGCGAAAGCGCCGCCTTCCTGATGATGAACCGCAACAAGCGCGGTATCGTGCTCGACCTCAAGTCGGAAGCCGGCAAGGCGGCGTTGAAGCGGCTGGTGGAAAACGCCGATGTGCTGATCGAGAACTACCGGCTCGGCACGATGGAGAAGCTCGGCCTCGGCTACGATCAGCTCAGCGCGATCAACCCCGGCCTCATCTATTGCGAGGTGTCGGGGTTCGGGCGCACCGGCCCCTATGCGCATCGCGGCGGCTTCGATCTGATCGCTCAAGGCATGTCGGGACTGATGTCGATCACCGGCGAAGGGCCGGGCCGCGAACCGGTGAAGGTCGGCGCCCCCGTCTCCGACATCACGGCCGGCATCGTCGCGGCGATGGGTATAGCGGCAGCCTACGCGCACAAGCTCAAAACCGGCGAGGGGCAAAAAGTCGACACGTCCCTCTTCGAAGCCGCAATCACGCATACCTACTGGCAATCGGCCATCGCTTTCGCCACGGGCGAGTCGCCGCACGCCATGGGGTCCGCGCATCCGCTCAACGCACCCTACCAGGCATTCAGGACCGCCGACGGCTGGATCAACATCGGGGCTGCCAATCAGACCAACTGGGAGAGGACGCTCTCCCTCATCGGTGCGCCCGAACTCAACGAAGATCCCCGATTCTCAGCGAATGCGGTGCGCATCCAGAACCGGGAAGTCCTGGCCGATCTCCTGAACGCCATCGTGCAGCACAAGACGACCGCCGAATGGCTTGCGATCTTCGAAGAGGGCGGCGTCCCCGCCGGACCGGTGCTGACGATCACGGAAATGCATGCCGACCCGCAGGCTTTGCACCGGGACATGATCGTCTCGACGCAGCACCCCGTCGCCGGAGAGGTCAAGACAATCGGGCATCCGGTCAAGTATTCGAAGACGCCGGGGGGAGTGGAAAAGCCGGCACCGGTCATGGGGCAGCATACCCGCGAAGTCCTGCGCGAGGCCGGTTTCTCTTCCGACGACATCGCAGCGATGATTGCCAGCGGAGCAGCCGTCGCCGCCGATTAGATTGATTTTTGTTTGCCGCATGTTCGAAGCGCATCACCGAAGCTCGCCTCCGGCAAGACTCCGCATACACTACTTCTGAACATGCTCCGGCCCACCCGGCCATCGCGCACAGGGTCGTCGACTTTGCAAGCGCGACGAGATGTCGTCCGATTGCAACGCCATCCACAGGGCGTCGCGGAATCATCCAACGGCCTGTTTGAGTATGCGGCCCCCCGGGGTATGGATGCGTCAACGTTGCGCCGCCGAAGAGTTTGAGCCCGCCATGTCCCGCACCCTCGCCAGCGCCGCGCCGGCCACCACTCCACGAGCGGACCCGCGACACGATGCGGCCGGTTTCAGGCCGGACATCGAGGGCTTGCGCGCGCTCTGCGTCGGGGCGGTGGTGGCGTTCCACGCTTTTCCGGCGATGCTTCCCGGCGGTTTCATCGGGGTTGACGTCTTCTTCGTGATCTCCGGCTTTCTCATCACACAGTTGCTGGTGCGCGAAATCGAGGCGACCGGCCGGATCGACCTCGTCGATTTCTGGGCGCGCCGCATCCGGCGCATTCTACCGGCGGCGACCCTGGTGCTGTGTGCCACGGCGGTGATGGCGCTGTTCGTCTCCGCAATCGATGCGCGGCTCATCGGGCGCCACATCATCGCGGCGGCGCTGTTCTATTACAACTGGCGCCAGGCCGGAGAGGCGGTCGATTATCTTGCGCAGGACGACCGCGACAACCCGCTGCTGCACTACTGGTCACTGGCGGTCGAGGAACAGTTCTATCTGGTGTGGCCGCTGCTGCTGGCGGGGACGGCGCTGTGGCTCAAGCGGTGTGCGCCGCGCCAGCCGGCTGGCGCCGCGATCGGCATTGTTGTCGGCGTGATCGCCGTAGCATCGCTGACCTATTGCGTGGCTGTCACGTGGGCGAACCCTGCGCTTGCGTTCTTCGATACGTTTGCGCGCGCCTGGCAACTGCTGGCCGGCGCGATGGCTGCCGTTGCCGCGAACGGCATGAGGAGTCGTCGACCAGGGCTGTCGGGCGCAATCGGGGTCGCCTGCGTCGGTGTCCTCATCGCCAGTTGCCTCCTGATTTCCGAGCGGACTGCCTATCCCGGGGTCGCCGCCGTCGCACCGACCCTCGCCGCTGCCCTGCTGCTGCTGTTCGGTGGAGCGCCGGGGGCATGGCCGTCGGCGATTTTGTCGGCGGCGCCGCTGCGCTATGTCGGCCGTATCTCCTTTTCCTGGTACCTGTGGCACTGGCCGCTGATTGTCTTTGCCGGAATGACCGCAGCGGGTTCCGGCGAGGCGCCAGGAGAAGCTCAAAGCGCACCGGCGTTGATTGCAATCGCGGTGTCCTTCTCACTGGCGGCGGCGACCTACCGGTTTGTGGAACAGCCGTTTCGCCACAGCGTCGCCCTCAAGGCATCCCGGCGCAAGACGTACGCGGTCGGCGCGCTGCTGATTGCCGCCGGTGCTGCGAGCGGAGTTGCGATGAGGGCGTTCGGGCCGGACACCGTTGCGCTCGGCAACGGAACGTTCATGAGCCTGACGGCGATCAAGCAGGATCGCCCGGTGATCTATTCGGACCGCTGCCTGTTGCGCTTCGAGGACGTTTCGTATTCGCCTTGCGTCTATGGCGCGGCGGCAGGAACCAGGACGGTGGTACTGTTCGGCGACTCGCATGCCGGGAACTGGTTTTCCGCAATCGACACTGCCGCCAGGAAGCAGGGATGGCGGCTGCTGGTTCGGATCAAGGCATCGTGTCGTCCAATCGAGGCGGAGCAGATCCGTGGCAACGGCCAGCCCTATCCCGAGTGCGAGGCGTGGCGGAGCCGCGTCATGGCGGAACTGATAGCGACGAAACCGGATCTCATCGTCGTCTCGAGCATGACAAATCCGCTGCCGGCGGCGAGCGAACAGGTTACCTTCAGGTGGCTGGCGGGCATCGCGCCGACCGTCGTCATGCGCGACACGCCGGTGTTACCGGAAACGCCCGGAGACTGCCTGAAGAGGACCTCGAATGCCGGCGATTGCGTCTGGCGGTTCGAGGATTTACGATCTCCGAACAGCTATCCGAAGTCGAAATCGGCGGATCTGCCGGCAGGCGTGTCGATCCTGGACGTCAATCCTCGCATCTGCCCGAACGGAGTGTGCCGGGCGATTACCGACGGGCGCGTCCTGATGTCGGACAAGCACCATCTGTCGGACAGTTTTTCGCGAACACTTGCCGGTGAATTCGAGCGACTGCTGGCACCGGCCGGAAAATAAAGCCGGCGCGAGCGGGGACGGCGCTGAGCTAGACGTCGCTGTCGCCGACGGCGGCGAGCGCATTCGAGCGGTACTCGCGCCGGTAGACGACCCACAGCACCCAGGTGCAGGCCGCCATGAAGATAAGCGGATGCAGGAACCAGCCGAGCCCCGCGATGGCGAAGTAGATTGTCCGCAAGCCGTCATTGGTGTGGGTTGCGGCGATGGAGGCAAGACGCGCGGTCTTGGCGATGTGGCGTTCGCCCTGCGCCAGGTCTTCGGCGCTCCCGGCCGGCATGGCGCCGAGCATGATGCCGAGATAGTGGGTCAGCCGGAAGGCCCAGGCGAACTTGAAGAAGGCGCGGATGACCAGCGCCATCATGAACATGATCTTCAGTTCCCACATCACAATCGCCGTGTCGCCGACGAAGGGAAGCTGTTCGAGGCGGATCTTAACGTTGTCGGCGGCGCCCAGCATTGCCGCCAATCCGCCGAGGACGATCACGGTGGTGGAAGCAAAGAACGCGGTCCCGCTCGACAGCGATGTCATCAACTGCGCATCCATGATGCGGACATCGCGGTGCAGTGCCGCTCGCATCCATTGCACGCGGCGCAGTTCGACGGCGGCAACGAGACCGACCTTGCCTTTCAGCGGGCCATGATTCACCGCCCAGCCATAACCGAAATAGCAGGCGGCGAACCAGGCGACGGCAGCATAGTCGAGGATGTGGATGGCGCTTAGTGACATGGCTTGACCTTGCGCCGATTCATAGCGGTTCGGGGGGAGTGGCGTGGACCATGGCCGGGCTCACGCGGGGGCGCAGACATAGCGGTGCTGGATCACACCTGGAACCGCCCTGACGTCCTCAACGATTTTCCAGTTTGCCGCCCTGATCATGTCTTCCATCGTCGACTTGCGATAGCGCGCGCGCAGCAGGGGCTTGTCGGGCACCTCGTCGAAGAATGGCTTGATCTGCTCGGCGTCGACGAAGCACGAGAATACGAGACGCCCATCAGCTGCCGCATAGCGGCGCAGAATTTCCAGGATCGCCGCGGTGTCATGCGGTGCCAGATGGGTGATGACCGAGAACATCGTCAATATATCGAACGGTTCGCCAGAAAGCGGCAGAACCGACTGCGGCGTCATCGCATCGCCCTTCGGGTTGTACATGTCATTCTGGAAGGGTACCGTCGCGAACATATAGCGGGCGTCGCCCGCCAGCGCCTTGCGCATGTGATCGATCATGGCGGTATAGACATCAAGTCCGGCATAAAGCGCCTGCGGGCTGTCACGCTCACAGAGGGCCTGTGCCATCTTGACGCCGCAGCCGAAGTCGAGCCAGCGCGCGCCTGCAACCGGCCGGGCCGCGTCGACGAGTTTCATGATCTCGAAGGCAGACCTGAGGGATGCGGCCTCGTCGTCGCGCAGTGCGCCACGGCGGAATTTCTTCGGAACCGAAAGCTTCACGGTTGCCATAATGGTTGCCTTCGATGCAAAGCCTCACCCAATTCGCGGCGACGTTGAAGGCGGCACCCGGCATTGTCAAGCGGCGGCGGCAAGCGCGGCGCTTCGGCATATCGACCGTCGTTCCGGATGCGCATTTGCGTCCACCGCTGCATGGTGCATCCGTGCGATTGCGATGGAGGGCGCCACCGCGCAAGGCTATAAGCGGAACCGGACGCGATCCAGAACAAACCGGCCGGACACCAATAAGAAGGACCTCCCGCGTGACATCGATCAACGCCCGCATCGCCAGGGAACTCAACGTCAAGGTGGGGCAGGTGGCGGCTGCCGTGGAATTGTTCGGCGAAGGCTCCACGGTTCCCTTCGTCGCCCGCTACCGCAAGGAGAAGACCGGCGGTCTCGATGATACGCAATTGCGGACCATCGAGGAGCGGCTCGGGTATCTGCGGCAGTTGGAGGATCGCCGCGCGAGCGTCCTGCGTTCGATCGGCGAACAGGGCAAGCTGAGCGACGAATTGCAGAAGGCGATTGCGGCCGCCGAAAGCAAGGTCGAACTCGAAGACCTCTACGCGCCCTATAAGCCGAAGCGTCGCACGAAGACGCAGGTCGCGCGTGAAGCCGGGCTCGAAGCGCTGGCCGATGCGCTGCTATCGACACCGGCGCTCGATCCGGACAAGGAAGCTGCAAAGTTCGTCAACGCCGAACTCGGTTTTGCCGATGCGCAGGCCTGCCTCGATGGGGCGCGCGCCGTGCTGATCGAGCGGATCGGTGAAACCGCCCGGCTTGTCGGGGAGCTTCGCGAGTGGCTGTGGAATGCCGGGCGCCTGTCGTCGAAAGTCGCCAAGGGAAAGGACACCGAGGGGGTGAAGTTCTCCGACTATTTCGACTTCGACCAGTCAATCAGGGACTTGCCGTCGCACCGGGCGCTGGCGTTGCTGCGCGGACGCAACGAAGGTTTCCTGAACCTTGGCCTCGATGTCGCCTGTGACCCCGGCAGCACGTATCAACCAGCCGAAGCCATGATCATGGCGGCCTTCAACATCGCCGATCGCCGGCGTCCCAGCGATTCCTGGCTTGTCGAGACGGTCCGGCAGGCGTGGAAAACCAAGCTGCACAAGTCGCTGACCACGGATCTTTTCGCGCGTTTGAAGGAGCGCGCGGACAAGGCGGCCATCGATGTTTTCAAGGCCAATCTCAAGGACCTGCTGCTGGCCGCACCAGCCGGGCGGCGCATCACCATGGGACTCGACCCCGGCATTCGCACAGGCGTCAAGGTGGCGATCGTCGATGCGACGGGCAAGCTTCTGGAGTTCGCCACCATCTATCCGCACCCGCCGCGCAACGACTGGCAAGGGGCACTCGCAACGCTCGCCGCGCTGTGCATGAAGCACAAGGTCGCGGTCATCGCCATCGGCAACGGCACCGCGAGCCGGGAAACCGACAAACTTGCCGGCGAACTGATCAAACATCTCAAGGACCCCAAGCCGATGCGGGTCATGGTCTCGGAAGCCGGCGCGTCGGTCTACTCGGCCTCCGAACTTGCCGCCAAGGAATTTCCGGACGTCGATGTCAGCATTCGCGGGGCCGTCTCCATTGCGCGGCGTCTGCAGGATCCTCTCGCCGAGTTGGTCAAGATCGACCCGAAGGCGATCGGGGTCGGGCAATACCAGCACGACGTCGACCAATCGGAACTGGCGCAGTCGCTCGATGCCGCAGTCGAGGACTGCGTCAACTCCGTCGGCGTCGACATCAACACCGCTTCCGCGCCGCTATTGTCGCGCGTTGCCGGCCTCAATTCGGCGATCGCCCAGAACATCGTCCTGCACAGGGACGACAAGGGGGCCTTCAAGAAGCGGACGGACATCAAGAAGGTCGCACGCCTCGGTCCGAAGGCGTTCGAGCAGGCCGCGGGCTTCCTACGCATCATGGACGGACCCAACCCGCTCGATGCTTCCGCCGTCCACCCGGAAGCCTACAAGCTTGTCGAGCGCATCTCGGAAGCGACGAAGAAACCTTTGAAGGCCATGATCGGCGACGCGGCGTTTCTGCGTTCGCTCGAACCCCAGAGGTTCGCCGATGCGCAATTCGGCGTTCCGACCGTCACCGACATCCTCGCCGAACTGGAAAAACCCGGCCGCGATCCGCGCCCGGAATTCAAGACGGCCAGCTTTGAAGAGGGCGTCGAAAAGATTTCGGACCTCAAGCCAGGCATGATGCTCGAAGGCGTCGTGACGAATGTTGCGGCCTTCGGCGCCTTCGTCGATGTCGGCGTGCATCAGGACGGGCTGGTGCACGTCTCCGAACTCGCAGACCGCTTCGTCAAGGACCCGCGCGACATCGTCAAGGCCGGCGACGTCGTGCGGGTGCGGGTCAAGGATGTCGACGTGGAGCGCAAGCGCATCGCCCTCACCATGAAGTCCGGCGTGATCGAGGCAAACGCGACGGGCGCGTCGCAATCCAAGCCGGGCGGCGGCAAGCCAGCGGGCCGGAGCGGCGGCGGCCACGCGAGCGCATCGCCACCGAAACCACAAGCGCAAACGTCAGACGGCGAGTCGGCGCTGGCGGCGGCCCTGCGGCGTGCGCAAAAGGGCTGAGCGGGGCCTTCTCAGAGGGTCGCTGGCTGGTTGGGAAAGCTTTCGATCAATCCCCTCAGATCTGCGAAAGCGGTGAAGGACGCAGCGTGCCTTATCTCGCTCAAGGGTGACTTTCGGTAGCCTTCGGCAAATAACAAAAAGGGCAGGCCGGCGGCTTCGGCGGTTGCCGCATCGACCTCGCTGTCGCCGACATAGAACGTCGCCGTCGTGCCGAGATCGGCTGCGGCCTTCAGAAGTGGCGCCGGGTGCGGCTTGCGTTCGGGCAGCGTATCGCCGGCAACGACTGCTGCGAACAGCCGGTCCCAGCCGAACGACTTCAGAAGTGTCCGGGTCGGCTGCATCGGCTTGTTGGTGCAGATGGCGAGTTTGCAGCCGGCGGCGGCCAGATCATGTATCGCTTCGCTACTGCCGGGCATCGGCTGGTTGGCCGCGGGCGGAGCTGCATCATAGAGCACCATGAAGCGGGCGAGTTGTGCGTCGAATGCACCGGGTGAATGTGCCCGGCGGGCTTGCAGAGCCTGTTCGAGAAAGCGCCCGGCGCCATTGCCGATGTAGCGTCGCGTCTCGGCGACATCGAGGGCGGGAAGATCGAGTTCTGCCATCAGGGCGTTCGCTATGTCACGGATGGCCGGCGCGCTTTCGATCAGCGTTCCGTCAAGATCGAAGACGATGCCGGTCATGCAGACTCCTGTCAGGACAATGGCGAGGCGAAATGGAGGGCGGGCGTCAAGGCGGGACAGTGGCGGTTCATGGACTGCCGGCAGGCCACCTGCCAGATATAGCAAAGTGGGGCGGCGCAGGAAATTATACCGATTGAGTGAGGTCGAGGCACACAACATGGTTATCGACGATTTCAGCAGTCCGCCCGCACCCGCCTGCAATGGCGCGCGCTGGCAGGTCTTTACCGATAAGGTGATGGGCGGCGTGTCGCGAGGGGGGACGTCTCTCGAAACGGTCGCGGGCCGGCAGGCGATCCGCATGCGCGGCAGCGTCAGCCTCGATAACAACGGTGGCTTCGTGCAGATATCGCGCGATCTGGCGCGGGACGGCGGGCCAATCGACGCCAGCGGCTTCACCGGTATCGAGCTTAAGGTGTTCGGCAACGGCGAACGTTACAACGTGCATCTGCGCACCGCCCAAACACGCCGCCCGTGGCAGTCGTATCGTCACGAATTCATCGCAGCGCCGACGTGGCAGAAGCTCCAATTCCCGTTCGCCGGCTTCACGCCGCACCGGATCGAGGCGCCCCTTGACCTCGGCACGCTGAGACGGATCGGGCTTGTCGCGATCGGGCGGGAATTCGATGCCGATCTCAGCGTCTCACGGATCGCTTTTTTCTGATGCGGGGCCTACCGGCAAACGCGGCCCGGCAGTTGCGCCGGCTTTTCCAAGCCGGCCCGCTATCAAGAAGGGGACCGCAGCGCTTCAGCCAACGAGAGTGTGCGCACCGTGCCGTCAGTGTCGCATTTGACGAGGAGCTGCATGGCGTCGCTGAGGCCGAGGACCTTTCCCCGCACCGGGCCGCCATCGGCACCAGCGGGAAACACCGCTGGCGTCTCCTGCCCCTCGACGCGGCCGATGAACTGCTCATGCACCGCTGCGAAACCGTCATCCTGCCATTCATTTATCCAGGTCAGCATGTGCGCGGCGAACGACTGCAGGATCTGGCTGCGGTCGAGATCGCCGCCGCCTTCCTCGAAAACCGTTGTCCTGCCGCCTTGCCTGCCGGGCTCGGGATCGTCCGGAGCGGACTGCAAAGAGATCGAGATGCCGAGCACCAGCCAGTCGGGAACCTGGTCCTCGACATCGGTGCCGGCCGCGAACCTCAACTTGCCGGCCTCTCCGCCATTGATCAGAAGCGTCGACGGCCAGCGCAACAGCACGGCTGTCAGCGGGGGCATCAGCGCGCCGAGACTGTCGGCAAGCGCGGTGAAGGCGAGCGGGTACATCTGCCGCGACTGCGACAAGTCGACGTCCGGCTCCAGGATCAATGCCAGGTCGACGCTCGCTGTGGATCGGCTCCACACGAGATCTGCAGCGCCCAGTTCACCCGCCGCCGCGCGTCGGCATGCGACGTCGAACGGGGATTCCGGCACGTTCACCGGATGGCCGGAGATGAGCGGGGGAAATTTCGGGTCGGGCAGATGCATAATCGCTCGTTCTCAAGCCGGTGGCGCAACGCGGTCCGCTTCGTTAGCTTTCTAACCCAGCTCGATATCCCCTTCGACGACGTGGTTGAGGGCAGTGCCTTCGGCAGTCAGTACCATCTTCACCTTGAGCGGACCCTTGGTAATCGTGCCGCTGCGGACGAGTTCTTCGATCTCGCGCTGGGAGGTGACGCCGACCTGTTTCAGAAACTTGCGTAACGACATGTTGAAGCGTTCTTCGTCCATTGTCTTCATCCTCGCAGGTTGTCAGTTTAGATCTACTCAAGGAAGTTCTGCTCGGTTTTGGGCCGGGGCGCAACACCGCGGCGATACCGGCTCAATACGTCCAGTTCTCCGCGAGTTTTTCAGCCGCGGCCTGGAGTTGAGGGACAAACGCCACGGCGGTCTTGACCGTCAGACGCTGATCGGGACCATGCAGAGCGAGGGCCGCCAGAATTTTTCCTTCCCGGTCGAGGATCGGTACGGCGATGCCGACGATGCCGATGTTCTGCTCGCGATCGTTGATGGCGTAACCCCGGGTTCTCACTTGCTGGAGCTGCGCCTCCAATTTCGGAACCGATGTAATCGTGGTGGAGGTGAAGCCGTCGAGCTTATGCGCCCGCAAAAGCTGGCGGCGCAGATCGGCGGCCATATAGGCGAGCATGACCTTGCCGCCGGAGGTGCTGTGGGCGCGCACGCGGGAGCCTTCCGACAGATGGACGCGCAGCGACCATTGGCATTCGATCCGCTCGATGTAGACAAAGTCAAAGCCGTCGAGGACGCCGATGTTGCAGGTCTCGCCTGTCTCGGCGACGAGGTCGGACAGGATGGCCCGCATCGGAGCCGTCTGGTTGCGCGATCGCAGCGTTGCGAATGCCAGCTGCGACAGGCGCGGCCCAACTGCGTAGCGGTCGCCGTCGGCAATCCGGTTGATCAGGGCGTTCGACGTCAGCTGCTGGAGTACGCGGTGGATGGTCTGGCGCGGCAAGCCGAGGCGCAAGGTCAATTCCGGCAGGCTGACCGGCTGGGGATGATCGACAATCGCCTCCAAGACGATGATCGACTTCTCCAGGGCAGACATGCGATCGTGCTCGTCGCTATTGGGCTTGGCGGGTTGGTGCTTCATGCCGTTCTCCAATCGCAGTCGCGCGCGAAGCATTTCATCACATACGGGCCAGGACTTATGGGCCAGGACTTATGTGCCAAGTCTCAGGAATTCGCATTGACGGGCGCGGCGAATTGCATTGACAAGCCGCTATAGGATGCTAAAAGCTGGACATATTGTCCCACTTTTCGGATGCGTGAGCAAGCTCGAATTTGCTGCGTAACGCGTTCCCGGTGACCCGTCCATTTACCTGGCCTAGTACCCGCTTTCAGAAGTTCGTGAGTCATTCGCGGCAACCACATTGACGAACTTCTGAAATCAGAGGGTACTAGTAAAATATTGAATCTAGTACCGCTTTTCGATCAGAAGTCCCTGAAAGCGGTTGACTGATACGACACAGGGACTTCTGATCGGCGGTACTAGCCGACGACGACAGGGAGTAGCAACGGGATTCTCTTGGCGGCCATAACGCCAGGGCTTTCCATCCAAGGAGGAAAAAAAAATGGCAGTGATTTCGGTGAAGCCGGCCCTCGGGGTGATGCTGACGGCTCTTCTAAGCGGGGCCGTCCTGACGGGACCCTTGTGCGCGCAGGAGACTTACCCCTCGCGCCCAATCGACGTAATCGTAACATTCGGCCCGGGCGGCGGAGCGGACCTGATGGGCCGCAAATTCGCGCAATTCGCCGAACCCCTTCTTGGCGTCGCGATGCCGGTCGCCAATATTTCGGGTGCGTCGGGCAATGCCGGCTTGACCCGCCTGCTGACGGATGCCCCCGACGGCCACAGCGTCGCCACGCTGATCGCGCTGTCGGTTTCCGCATGGGCGGCCGGGATCGGCAATCACAATCCCGATGAGTTCGCTTTTGTGGGCATGATGCAAAGCTCGCCCTCGATGCTGTTCGTCAACAAGGATAGCCCGTTCAAGACCTATAAGGACGTCGCGGAATACGCCAAGGCGAACCCCGGCAAGCTGCGTTGCGCGACATCGGGATACGGCACGATGGACGACATCACGCTGAAGTACCTCGGTACCAAGGGCATCAGCATCAAGAACGTGCCGTTCGGCAAGCCCGCCGAGCGTTATGCCTCGGCTGTCGGCGGACATACCGACTTGATCTACGAGGAACCAGGCGATGTCGCCCAGTTCCTGAAGTCCGGCGACCTGCGCCCGATCGTCGTCTTCGACGAAGCCCGCCATGATGCCTTCAAGGACGTCGAGAGTTCGAAGGAACTCGGCCTCGAGATCAACGACCTGCCGAACTTCCGCACGATCGCGGTAGCGGCGAATACGCCAGCCGACAGGATCGCGACGCTCGCCGCGGCAACAGAGAAGGTTCTGGCAACGCCCGAGTGGAAGGAATTCTGCGAGAGCACCTACACCTGCACACCGGCTAAATCGCCGGAGGAAGCGAAGATGATCGTCAAGAAATTCTACGAGACGGTGAGGGGCTATCTCGAGAAATTCCCGACGACGGCTGAAGAAAAAGCCAGCTCGAAGAAGTAACTCGACTTCGAAGCCGCAGAAGCCGGCACCGTTTTCCCGCGGTGCCGGCCGACGGTTGGCGTTGGCTTTTTCCGACGCCACGACGACGGGTCACGAAAAGGTGGCCGGACTGTCCCACCCGCGCCCATCAGAAGGTGTTGGCCGATGTCTTTCTCGAACCGGGCGATCCGCATCGGACTGCCCATCGGATCGCTGGGGCTGTGTGCCTATCTGTGGTTTCACATCGCCAGCAACAACGCTGCACTCGACGCCGTCCCCAATGCGGTCGGGCCGGGCGGCTGGCCCCGGGCCATGCTCATCGGGCTGGCGATTTTCAGCGCCCTGACACTGGTCTCCGAACTCATCGAATGGCGCCGCAGCATCCGCAGTGGGGTGGAGGTCGCTATCGCCGCGAAAGAGCCGAACGGTTCGCAGGCGATGGCGCTTGTCGGGGTCGCGATCATCCTCGCCTACGGTTTTTCAATTCCCTACATCGGCTTTGCCGTCGCGACCATGGCATTCCTAGCGACCTGGTGCCTGCTCGGCCGCGTGCGATCCCCGATCACGGTTCTATCGGTGTCGATCATCGGCACGATCGTGTTGCTCTACATGTTCGTGGCCGTCGCGAAGATGCCCTTGAACCGCGGGGTCGAACCCTTCAACTCGGCAACGATCTCGCTTTACCGCGCGCTGCGGATCTATTGAGGAAAGGACTTCGTCGATGGATCTTGCGACGCTCTTCTTGAACGGTGCCATCGGCGCCTTTCAGCCGCATAATTTCCTGATCCTCATTACCGGGCTCATGGTCGGCACGATCGCAGGCGCGTTGCCCGGCATTTCGTTCGTCAACGCCATGGCGATGGCGCTGCCCTTCACTTATGTGATGGAGCCGGTGACGGCCATGTGCTTTCTTGGCGGCATCTATGTCGGCGGCGTCTTCGGCGGCTCGATCTCCTCTATCCTGATCAATATACCCGGTACGCCCGCCTCGCTGCCGGCATGCTGGGACGGCTACCCGATGACCACCAAGGGGCTGTCGACGCGCGCCTTGCGCATCGCGATCACGGCATCGGCGACGGGCGGGTTCTTCTCGGCGGTGATGCTGGCAGTCGCCTCGCCGCCGTTTGCGGCCTTCGCGTTGCGTTTCGACCAGCCCGAATTCTTCGCCGCAACCATTCTCGGCCTCGCCAGCGTCGTCGCCATCGCCAAGGATCTGCCGGTCTTGAGTGCGCTGTCGATGTTCATGGGGCTGCTGATCGGCACCATCGGCATCGATCCGATGTACGGCATTCCCCGCTTCACCTTCGGCGTATCCGAAATCCAAAGCGGCATCAACTTCACGGTCGTGATGATCGGTTTGTTTGCCATCGGGGAGGTCGTCGACCTCCTCGTGCGCAATGTCGACCTCAAGAAGAAATTCGCTCCCGTGGCCGGAAAACAGATCTCGTGGTGGGAGTTGTGGGGCTTGCGCAATTCGATCATGCGGGGCACCGGCCTTGGCTGCATGATCGGCATGATTCCAGGCGCTGGCGCCACGGTCGGTGCGGTCCTCGCCTATGGCGTAGAACGGCAGGCATCGGGGCGCGGGGCGGAATTCGGAACCGGGGTCGAGGAGGCGCTGGCCGCGCCTGAGGCGGCAAAGAACGCGACAACCGGCGCGGCCATGATCCCGCTCCTGACGCTCGGGATTCCGGGTAGTGCGGCTACCGCGATCATGCTGGCGGCCATGCTCATTCACGGCATCGCTCCAGGTCCGCTACTGTTCCGGATGGACCCGACGCTGGTCTACACGATCTTCGTCAGCATGATGGTCGCGAACCTCTTGATGATCGTCGCGGCCGTGCTGGTCGCGCGCGGCTTCTCGACCCTGATGCGGGTGCCGCCGGCGATTCTCGGCGCCTTCATCATCGTGCTTTCGGTGATTGGCGCCTATGGGGTTCGCAACAACATCTTCGATGTCTACGTCTGCCTGGTCTTCGGGGTGCTCGGCTTCATCATGAAGCGCGCCAATTTCCCGTCGGCGCCGCTCGTGCTCGGCGTGATTCTCGGGCCACTGGCAGAGCGCTACTTCCTGACGTCGCTGGCCAATTACGACGACAACTTCTGGATCTTCGTCCAGCGACCCATCAGCGGCACCATCCTGGCACTCGCGGCAATGTTCGTCCTGTGGTCGCTCTACCCGGTGATCAAGTCCCGGTTCGGCAAAGGTGCTGGCGCGAAGGCGCCTATTGGTCCGCAGTGACGACCGGTCGCGGTTGACACGGCGGAGATGAAGTGAAAAACTAAGACATGTTGTCCCATTTTTTTAATTTCTGCCAGCCGACGTCCAGCGGGGCGCGGTGTTCGCCGAGGAGGTTCCAGTCGATCGTTGCCGGTGGGCCGGACGGTCGCGGGCACGGACGTGAAAATGCATTGAGCGACGGATAGCGAGAAACCTGGAGAGCAAAATGGTAGCCGACTCCCCCAGCATCGATCGTGCAGCGCCCGGTGGTTCGGCCGCCGGCGCTTGCGACCCAAAGTCCGCGGTCGCCGAAGTCGTGGCGCGCGCGCGGGCGGCAATGGAAGCCTACGAGAACCACGATCAGGACCGCGTCGACGACGCGGTGCGGGCGCTCGCGTGGTCCATCTACAAACCCGAGAACGCCCGCATGCTCGCCGAACTCGCCGTCGAGGATACCGGTCTCGGCGATGTCGAATCGAAGGTCATCAA
>Ga0180009_10001376_pt1 | contig 29965 bp, 24 predicted proteins | sample OS_PC_MetaG_FD_123537 | JGI IMG/M metagenome (GOLD analysis project Ga0180009, IMG submission 123537) | Groundwater microbial communities from the Aspo Hard Rock Laboratory (HRL) deep subsurface site, Sweden - OS_PC_MetaG | ecosystem: Environmental > Aquatic > Deep subsurface > Groundwater...
AATAGGGAAGCGTTTGAGGGCGGCCCGCCCGAAGCTTCCGGGTAGGTTGCAAGAGATGCCGGGCAACCGGCATCCACAGAGAAATGATCATGGCCCCTGCAAAGGGGTACAGAATCCGGCTTACAGCCCACTCCCTTTTTTTATCTCGACCATGCAGAAAGCAACAGCGATCATTGCCGCGGGCGGCGCAGGGTTACGCATGGGAACCTCCACCCCCAAGCAGTTCAGCGAACTGCTTGGCGTTCCCATCCTGATCCACACTATCCGCGCCTTTTATCAGATCCCCGCCATCGAGGCCATCATCGTGGTGGCCCCGGCGGAGCACCGGGAGCACACCCAGGCGCTCCTCACCCAGTATCAGCTCGATGACCGCTGCACCGTGGTGATTGGCGGCACGCTCCGCCAGGATTCGGTGCGCATCGGCCTGGCCCGGGTACCGGACGATTCCCCCCTGGTGGCGGTGCACGACGGCGCCCGGCCCCTCATCATCCCAAAAGACATCCAGCGCTGCCTCGATGCCGCCGCACACACAGGCGGTGCCATCCTGGCGGTGCCGGTGAAGGACACCCTCAAGGCGGTGGCTGCGGACACCGCCATCCGTCACACCGTGAAACGGGATGGGCTCTGGCAGGCGCAAACCCCCCAGGCGGTCCGCACCGACCTTCTCAAAGAAGCCTTTGCCAAGGCGGATCAAGACGGGTTTGTCGGCACGGACGAGGCGTCCCTTCTTGAGCACGGCGGCTGGCCCGTCGTGGTTGTGGAGGGCTCGGAAACCAACCTCAAGATCACCCGCCCGGATGATCTGCTCATGGCGGAGGCCATTCTCATGAAACAGCAGCCCCCCCCGCACATGCGCATCGGCCACGGCTTTGACGCCCACCGGCTGGTCGCGGGCAGAGCCCTGATCCTGGGCGGCATGGAAATCCCCCACGAACTGGGGCTGCTGGGCCACTCGGACGCCGACGTCCTCACCCATGCCCTGTGCGACGCCATCCTGGGCGCCATCGGGGCCGGCGACATCGGCCGCCATTTCCCGGACAGCGACCCCCAGTACAAGGGGATTTCCAGCATCAAACTGCTCAGGCATGTGATCGGTTTGGCCGCGGAAAACCATTTCCGCCTGTGTAACGGTGACATCACCGTGGTGGCTCAACGCCCCAAGCTCGCCCCCCATTTCCCGGCCATGCAAACAATCCTTGCCGAGGCCTGCCGGGTGGAGCCTGAGGCCATCAACCTCAAGGCCTCCACCACGGAACAGATGGGCTACACCGGCCGGGAGGAAGGAATCAGCGCCCACGCCGTGGTGCTGATGGCAAGCCAGCCCGCCTGAGAGATTTACAGAATAACTAGAAATCCAAGACGGTAACTGCCCAGCAGCGCCGCAAATGCGAGGAAGAGGCCTGCGAAGAGTGCTTTCGCACACGAGCAGGCCGATGACGAAGCAGATGTGGTGCTGCTGGGCAGTTACCGCAGGGGATAGGACGCTTCGATGGTATGAAAAGCGCCTTTCGCGGTCAGTTCGCTGGAATAGAGGTGAAACTCAGAGACCGGAAACGGTTCCGTGGCAAAGAGGCTGTTTCCGGCCAGAAAGCGGCCCAATTTAGGAATAGGGGTGTCGTGCAGTCGGGCCAGGGTGATGTGCGGAGAATACTTGCGGCCCTCCGGTTCAAGCCCCATGCCGACAAGGAGGTTCTCGATCCTGTTGCGCAGCCCGCTCACCTGCTCCACCGGCGCAAGCCCGGCCCAGAGCACCCTGGGGCTCTTCCTGGTCGGGAAAAAGCCCAATCCCTTGACCTGTAACGAAAACCCAGGCGCCTTGATTCCGGCAAGCCCCTCCCTGATATCCCGGAAAACCCCGCCATCCACCGCGCCGATGAAGCGCAGGGTCAGGTGCATCTGCTCCGGCTGCATCCACTTTGCGCCGGGCACCCCATAGCAGAGCTCCTGCAGCCGGGCCACGATATCCGGCGGCAGATCAATGGCGACAAACAATCGGTACATGCTGCATCTCCTCCCGGCAGGCGCACTCCGCTCATGCCTGTTGACAAGCGGTCCGCGATGGAATAGTTTTGCTTTTCGTTATTGATGAACTTGCAATAAGATTGAAAATCTCTCGCAAAGACGCTGAGCGCGCAAAGATAACAGGCTGACATGAGGCTCTTGCAAAATAACCCCACCGTCATTCCCGAGTCCTTTTATCGGGAATCCAGCTTTGTAAATTCAGCGTGTTATGGATTCCCGCCTGCGCGGGAATGACGGCTCGTGGACATTAATCCTCATTTTGCAAGAGGCTGACATAAAAGATTTTTCTTCGCGGCCTCTGCGTCTTGGCGAGAAAATAAACAGTTACGCGTCTCTTTTCATTCTAAAATTATTGCGCATTATTGCATAGCGTCTTTCAGTCTTTTTTTTCCGGAGCAAACCATGCCAAACACCACGCCCAGTGCAGTGCGCCGCCTCTGCGTCTCCATCGCCGCAGCCGACCAGGCCCAAGCGCTGACCTTGGCCAAAAACTCCCAAGCAGTGGCCGATGTCATCGAGATCCGGTTGGACTCCATGACCGACCCGGATATCCCGCTTTTTCTCGAAGGTCTGAGCAAACCCCTGCTGTTCACCAACCGACCCACCTGGGAAGGCGGCAACTGCGCGGCCGAAGAGATGACCCGCATCGCGCTGCTCAAACAGGCGGCGCAAGCAGGGGCATCCTATGTGGACATCGAACTCAACGCCGATCCCACCCTGGCCACCGAACTTATTGCTGCGGCCCGGGCAAACAACTGCCAGACCATCGTCTCCTGGCATGATTTCAAGTGCACCGCCTCCAAGCAGGCGCTGAGCGAAATCTTCCAGCGCCAATGCCGAAGCGGCGCGGACATCGGCAAGATCGTCACCACGGCCCGCTGTTTTCAGGATGTGTTCCGGGTGCTTGCCCTGCAGGAACAGGCCGCCGAGCTGGGTTTCCCCCTCATCGCCTTCTGCATGGGCCCGCTGGGCATGATCAGCCGGGTGGCCACCACGGATCTGGGCGGCTACATGACCTATGCCGCCCCGGACAACGGCCCCACCACCGCGCCCGGCCAGCTCCCCGCCCCGTCCCTGCGCCGCATCTTCACGGAACTTGGCCATGGAAATTAACGGCACCACCGAACTTTACGGGATCATGGGCAACCCGGTTGGACACAGCCTGAGCCCGGCCATGCACAATGGAGCCTTTGGCGCCCTTGGCCTGAACAAAGCGTATCTGCCCTTTGTTGTACAGGATGTCGCCCGGGCCATGACCGGGTTGCGCGCCTTGGGCGTCAAGGGGGTAAGTGTCACCATCCCCCACAAGCAGGCGGTGATCCCGCATCTCGACTCCATCGACCCGGTTGCCGAAAAAATCGGCGCAGTGAACACCCTGGTCATCAGCAACAACGCTATCCACGGAGCCAACACCGACTGGATCGGGGCCAACCGGGCCTTGAGCGAAAAGATCAGCCTCCAGGGCGCTTCGGTGCTGCTCCTGGGCGCCGGCGGTTCGGCGCGGGCCATCGGCTTTGGCCTGCTCGAGGCCGGGGCCTCCCTCACCATTGCCAGCCGGACCCCGGAAAAGGGCCAGGCCCTGGCAAAGCTCCTCGCCTGCCCCTGGCTGCCCCTGGCCGAGGCCGACAGCGTCAAGGCCGACATCCTCATAAACGCCACCTCCATGGGCATGGGCGCCCAGCACGACCTGCTGCCCATTGCCAGCGAAGCCCTGGTCAACTTCCAAGTGGTCATGGACATCGTCTATGCCCCCCTGAAAACCCGCCTGTTCCAGGCGGCAGAGCTGGCAGGCTGCCAAACCATCAACGGCCTTGCCATGCTACTCTATCAGGGCGCGGCCCAGTTTGAACTCTGGACCGGCCAACAGGCCCCGGTGGAAGTGATGCGCCAGAGCCTGCTCACCAGCTTAGGCTGTAACCCCTAATAATTGCCTGATCATGAAAGAAATCCGCCCCCTTGCCACCACCGACACCACCCTTACCGTGCCCGGCTCCAAGAGCCTGACCCAGCGGGCCCTCATTGCCGCAGCCCTGGCAAACGGGGAAAGCACCCTGCAATACCCCCTGGCCAGCGAGGACACCGAATACACCTCCCATGCCCTGGCTGCCATGGGCATCACCGTTGCGCCCGGCCAGGAGCAGTGGCGGGTCTTGGGCTTAGGCGGCGCCATCGCCACGCCGAGCCAGGAAATATTCCTGGGCAACAACGGCACGGCCACCCGCTTTCTCACCTCGGTTGCCGCCTTGGGCCACGGAGACTTTACCATCAACGGCGATACGCGCATGCACGAGCGGCCGATCAAGCCCCTGATGGAAGCCCTGTCCGGCTGGGGTGTCGATATCCGCAGCATCCACAATACGGGCTGCCCGCCGGTGACCATCGCGGCCCACGGCATCAAGGGCGGCAAGACCCTGCTGCCGGAAGGCAAGAGCAGCCAGTATCTTTCCTCCCTGCTCCTGGTCGCGCCCTATGCCGCGCAACCCGCAGAGCTTTTGGTTGCCGGAGAGGTTCTTTCCAAGCCCTATGTCACCATGACCCTGGCCGTGATGCAGGATTTCGGCATTGCGGTAACGGCCAATGCGGGGCTCAATCACTTTCTCATCCCCCAGGGCTGCTACCAGGCCAGAAACTATGCGGTGGAGGGCGACGCTTCCAGCGCCTCCTACTTTTGGGCCGCCGCCGCAGTGACAGGCGGACGGGTGACCGTGGCCAACGTGCCCTCGCCCTCGCTGCAAGGAGACGCGGTGTTGGTGGATATCCTGGCCCGGATGGGCTGCGGGGTGGAGCGAACCGCTGCGGGCATCACCGTGACCGGCAGCAAGGAGCTGCGCGGGGTTGAGGTGGACATGGGCGACTGCCCGGACGTGGTCCCCACCCTGGCCGTGGTTGCCGGCTTCGCCAAGGGAAGGACGGTGATCAAAAACATCGCCCATCTGCGGATCAAGGAGTGCGACCGGCTCCATGTCATGGTCACGGAACTGGCCAAGCTGGGGATCAAGACAGAGGAACGGCCCGACGCCATGATCATCGCAGGCCGGGAGGCAAACAGCCCCCTGCATGGGGCGGAGATCGACACCTACAACGACCACCGCATCGCCATGAGCTTTGGCGTGGCCGGGTTGGTGGTGCCCGGGGTCCGCATCAAGGAAGAAGGGTGCGTGATAAAATCATTCCCGGATTTCTGGGAACGGTTCGAACTGCTGTACCGATAACGCGGAACGGATCAAACCTTTGTTGCCTCGCCCTCCGCCTTGGCAACAAAGGGCAGCGGCTGCTGCGGATTGCTGTCATAGGCTTCGGGGTCAAGCTGTGCCCCGCAACCGAGCATTTCCAGCAGCGCCTCCTTGGCCACCGGCTTGCTGAACAGAAATCCCTGCATCTCATCACAGCCGTGCCGCCGGAGAAAATGCAGCTGCTCTCCGGTTTCCACCCCTTCGGCCACCACCCGCATATTCAGGCTCTTGGCCATGGCGATGATGGCCGCGACAATGGCCACGTTATCGCCGTGCCCCATGATATCCCGAACAAACCGCCGGTCTATCTTCAATTCGCCGATGGGCAGCTGCTTCAAGTAATATAGCGAGGAATAGCCGGTGCCGAAATCATCAATGGAAATTCCCGCCCCCATTCCCCGAAGTTCGCCGAGCAGAACAATGGCCTTCTGCTCGTTTTCCATGACCGACCCCTCGGTAATCTCAAAAATCAGCCCTTCCGGCCCGATTCCGGCCGCTGACAGGATAGCCCGGATCTTGCCCAGCAGATTATCCTGCCGAAACTGACGGGGGGAGAGATTCACCGACATCTTGATCCCGTAGCCTTTGCCGAGGATCTCGCCAAGATCGGCGCAGGCCTGGGCAAGGACCCAATCGCCGATCTCCACGATAAGCCCGGTGTCTTCTGCCATGGGAATGAAATCGGTCGGACTGATTATCTCCCCGTCGCCATGGCGCCAGCGGATGAGCGCCTCCACCCCCACAATGCTGCCCGTGTTCAAATCCACCTTGGGCTGATACTGCAGAAAAAACTCCTTGCGATCCAAGGCCTTGCGCAGGCTGTTTTCAATGGCCAGCCACTCGGTGACCCGCTTGTTCATGGCCGGGGTGAAAACCCGGTAGGTGTTCTTGCCGCTTTCCTTGGCGCGGTACATGGCGGTGTCCGCGTTTTTGATCAGGGTGTCCTGATCCTGACCGTCCTCGGGATAAAAAACAATGCCCAGGCTGACGGTGAGATAGAACTCCTGCCCCTGGATGCTGATCACCGGAGCCAGGGCTTCGATGATTCTCTGTGCGGCCAGGAGCACATCCTCTTCCTGCTCCACCCCCTCAAACAAGACGATGAACTCGTCGCCGCCGTACCGGGCCACGCTGTCAATCTCCCGCAGGCAGCGGCCAAGCCGGAGCGCCACCTCCTTGAGCAGCAGGTCGCCCACCGTGTGTCCCAGGCTGTCGTTGATCCGTTTGAAATTGTCCAGATCGAGAAACAGGACCGCCACCTTGTTTTCATCCCGCCGGGCATGGGCCATGGCCACGCCGAGCCGGTCATGGAACAGCACCCGGTTGGGCAGGCCGGTGAGGGCGTCGTGGTGCGCCTGATACCGCAACTGCTCTTCGTGCAGCTTGATTTCGGTCATGTCATGGAACACGCCGACATAGTTCACGATATTTCCCTGAACATCGCGGATGGAGGAAATGATCAGCCACTCGGGATAGACCTCTCCATCCTTGCGCCGGTTCCAGATCTCCCCCTGCCACTGCCCGGTTTCCACCAGTCCGCGCCACATCTCGACAAAAAAATCTTCCCCGTGCCGGTCCGACTTGAGGATTCTGGGATTCTGCCCGATCACCTCCTGCGCCCCGAAACCGGTAATGTCCGTGAAAGCCCGGTTTATCCGTTGAATAACCCCATCGGCATCGGTGATCACAATGCCTTCGATGCTGTTTTCAAAGACATTGTCCGACAGCACCAGTTGCTGGGTGGCGTGCTTCGCCTCGGTGATGTCCTGGATAATGCCCATGAGATGAACTGCCCGTCCATGCTCGTCCCGCTTGACCTCGGCCTCGGTGTGCATATACCGTTCCGCGCCATCCGGGCGGATTATGCGAAACTCCAGACTGCCGAAGGAGTCGCCTGCCAGCAAACCCTGCAGCCACGCCTGCACCTGGGCCTTGTCCTCGGAATGGACATAGTGGAGAAAGCCTTCATAGGTGTAGGTTCTGCTCTCCTTTCCCACCCCGAACAACCGGTAGGCCTGCTCGGAACAGACAAGATTGTTTATAGTGACATCCCATTCCCAGTATCCGAGCCTGGCGATATTCTGGGCTCTTGCCAGGCTTTTTTCGCTGCGCCGCAGGCTTTCCTCGATGCGGCCCCGCTCGAGAATCTCCTGGTTGAGATCCTCGTTGGTCTTGGCCAGATCCACCGTCCGCTCGACCACGAGCTCCTCAAGGCTTTGCCGATATTTTTCCAGCTCCGCATAACTCTTGCCAAGCGCAGTCTTGGAAGAAGAAAGGGCCTGATTTGCCGCCGTTAGTTCCCGATGCGAGGCGGCAAAGGTAAAATGCAGCGCCAGGAAAGCGGCAATCCCCCCCGCAAGGGTCAAGACGATGCTTAAACCGATAAAGGCGTTGAACTCTTCGACAAACTGGGTCACTTCAATGGCCAGGGCGACCCGCCCGACGGATTCACCCTTGAAATCCGGCAGAGCCAGCCTGGTATCAAAGACATACCAGCGTCCATGAATGTGTTGCGGAGCGAGATTTCCATCGGAAAAACGAAAATCATCGGGCAGGTGCCGAAAGACATTGTCGCAGCACTGGAGCAGGATCTGATCTCCCAGCTCCTGCAGGGGATAGGGCGTCGAAGGGTTCGCCACTTTCCAGGCGGCCCGCTCAAACAGCATGGCCATCTGCGCCCCTTGCCCGGGCGCCATAAGCTCCGCAAGCCGCTCTGCCTTGAAGCCCAGGGTAACGCCGCCGAGGTAGGTTTTTCCTTCGAAAATGGGCTGGGTGATCTGGTAAAAAAAACCATCGCGCCCGGTTTCGTACCCGGCCAGAGGCTTGTGCCGGCGATTGGTTTCCGCGACCATGGGGAGGAAGGAAAGATCGTCGCCGTAGCGTTCCGGCTGATGCACCCGCAGGAAGGACCGGTTGTCCGGCGTGTAAAAATGAAATTGCACCAGGGTGGGATTTTCTCGCTGCAAGATCTCGTACAGGGGAAGACACTGGGCCAGCACCGCGGCGCGGTCGCCAGTGGCAAGGGCGGCGATAAGCTGGGGCCGGGTGACGGTGATGCTGTGGATCCGCAGCCGATACGGAGCAAAGGAGTGCTTGACTGTCAGATCGAACAGATTGTGTATATGCTGCTGCTCCGCGGCAATCCTTGCCTTCAGGTCATGATGACGGGCCCTGATTCCCCAGAACAAAAATACTCCGGCCAGGCAGAAAATCGTCCCCAGCACCATCACGGTGGCTTTCCATTGTCTCAAAGAAGGCATGCGTGTGTTCTCGTAATCCGTTGAATGGTAAAAAAGGCGACATCGTGCATGCCGGTGCTTTTCGCCGTGCCTGTGCGCAGAGGAGCTTTTTTCATCTTGTCTTTGACTCGGCAAGCATCCCGGCGGCGCCGAGCAAGGCCCAGCCAAGCGCATCAGCCGTCTCCCCGCTGTATCCCGGATTCTGCCTCAGACCGGCGTAATGGGCCAGGAGGCGGACGGCTAGTTTTTTCCCCAATTGCACGCCTTCCTGGTCAAAGGAGTTGATGTTCCAGATAAACCCTTGGAACACCACCTTGGCCTCGTAGAGAGCCAGGAGCGCACCCATGGCGTAGGGGGTCAGCCGGTCGGCCAGGAGCACGGCGCTGGGCCGGTTGCCGGCAAAACTCCGGTTGGGATTTTCATGGGGCTGGCCGGTGGCCAGGGCAAGGGCCTGGGCCAAGAGGTTTGCCACCAGTTTTTCCTGGGAGGTAGTCTGCTCGATGAGCAGGTCGCGCCCATGCTGGCTGCGGCGAAATCCGATGAATTCGGCGGGGACGATGGCGGTTCCCTGATGGATCAGTTGGTAAAAGGCGTGCTGGCCATTGGTACCCGGCTCCCCCCAGATGATGGGGCCGCTTTTCCAGGCAAGGGGCTTGCCCTGGCGGGTTACGGACTTGCCGTTGCTTTCCATGTCGCATTGCTGGAGATGGGCGGTGAACCGCACCAACGCCTGGCTGTACGGCAGGATGGCCAGGGTTTCGCAGCCGAGGAAATTATGGTTCCAGATGCCCAGCAGGGCCAGGAGCAGGGGCGGGTTGCGGAGGATGTCCGGCTCTTCCGCGGCCAGGTCCATGGCGTGGGCGCCGCGGAGGATTTCCATGAGCTGCGCGTGTCCCAGGCCAAAGCCGAGCATCACCGCCCCGACCATGGAGGTGGCGCTGTACCGTCCGCCGATGGAGTCGAACATGTAAAAAGAGTGGAAATACCGGGCGGGGTTGTCCATGGGCGAATCCTTGCCGGTGACCGCCAAAAAATGCCGGCTTGGATCGAGCCCCGCCTCACCAAAGGCCTTGCGCGCCAACTCCTCGTTGGTCATGGTTTCGAGGGTGGAGCCGCTTTTCGACACCACATTCACCAGGGTTCTGGCCAGGTCCAGCCCGGCAAGGGTGGCGGCGGCGTCATCGGGATCCACGTTGCTGACAAAGTGCACCCTCCGGCCCTTAATCCTGTAAGCGGCCAGGGCGAGATACAAGGCCCGCGGACCGAGGTCCGAGCCGCCGATCCCGATCTGGATCAGATCGGTGAACGGCTCCCCGGCCGCATTGACAATGGCTCCCGAATCCAGGGCAGCGAGAAAATCTGCCAGCTTCTCCAGCTCTGCCTTGGCCAGGGCCGAGGCCTCCGGCGCCGGAGTCACCGGCCTGAAGATGTCGCGACAGGCGGTGTGCAGCACCTGCCGCTCCTCGCTGGCGTACCCCTCGATCCGGTTGAGCACCGCGCCCTTTTTCATCAGCAGGAACTGGGCCACGGCCCCGCTCTCCTCGGCAAGCCGTTGCAGGGCGGAGAGCACGGCGTCATCCACCCGCTGGGTGGAATACAACAGATCAATGCCGGCACCATGGGTCCGGTAGCTCTGAATTCTTGCCGGAGAAAGGGCGCCGGGCGCGGTCAGGTCATAGGGCGCACGGGCAAGCTGCTCGAGCTCTCCCCACGCATTCATCGCATTGAAATCATGAGAAAAATATGACTCCGCCCCGTGTTGCTCCCCGGTTCCGGCTGGCTGTTTCATAAAAAAAATCCCCGTTCCCGTCCTGATTTCATGGAGATAGAAATAAAAAATGTTAAAAAATAAGATGTTATCTGCTACATAATAAAGTTAATTATTGCTCAATCGATACACGTTGCCCTCGTGCGAGTGTATCTTATCACAAACGGGCCATATCATTGCATAAGACTTGCGCACCAGCATATTTTTTTTCCTGCGGGGGTGCCGGCGAAATACCTGTCCTTTCGCCGCCCGAGGGCGCACTATTCAATTTTCCTTTTTCACACTAATCTCCAGGGAGCACGACCCACGCCATGGAAACAGTTGCCGCTGAAAAGGAACTCTTTCGCTCCTGCGAGATCATTTTCGGGCCGGAGCTCACCATTTCCCGGGAATTTCTCGACTATCTCCAGCACTCAGGCATCAAGAGCGCCTACCGAAAGCGGGCCATGGAAACCCACCCGGACCTGGCCGGTCTGGAAAATGAGCGGGAGCAGCGGCAGCGCCACGACCTGTTCCATTCGGTACGGGAGGCCTACGAAAACCTGATCACCTTTCTGGACGCCAAGGAAAGAGGATATTGCCTCCCTCCTCCTGCCCGGCAACCGCACCCTCGGACTCAGCCCCCCCGCCCGGCGCCGGCCAAGCCCCACCGGCCCCAACAAGCAAAAACGGCCCGGAGCGCATCCCGCCCCCGCCCGCACGCCCAGGCCGAAGCCCGGACACACGCCGATTTTCGAGGCAGCGCCGCCCAGCCTTCCACCTTCTGGGACACGGAAAGCCTCTACCAGGGGCCTCTGCCGAACCGCCGCCTGCTTCTCGGCCATTTTCTCTACTATTCCGGCCTGATCAACTGGCGGACCATTATCCAAGCCCTCATCTGGCAACGCACCGAACGGCCGCGCCTGGGAGAAATCGGCCAGCGCTTCGGCCTGCTCAACGAGACGGATGTGGTCCATATCCTCCGCAATCGTCCGACCTTGCAGCCCTTCGGCCAGACAGCCATGGATCTCGGCCTCCTTTCCGAGCCGCAGCTTCAGATGCTCGTTTCCCACCAGAAGCGGCTGCAGAAAAAATTCGGTGAATTCTTCCTTGAAAAGCAGATCCTCGAACCCCATGAGCTGCGCGCCCTGCTCCAGCAATATCAGGAACACAACGCCAGAATCTCCGGCCAGGCGTACAGCTCAGCTTTCCGGCGCTGAGACCCTTTTTTCCTGCATCCCATCGTGACGGCGCCACGCCACCACCGGCCTGATGTGCCTTGCCGGTTACCCCTCGAGCCCACAACCGACGCCAATGTACAATAATCTCATCTACCTCCTGGTCGTCATCCTGATTCTCACCACCGGGTCCATTCCGGAACAGCCCCAGATCCCATGGCCTGTTGCCCTGTTGTTCTTTTGCGCCAAGCTCGTTCTGTTCAACCAACTGGCCCGTTTTTTTTTCCGGCGCACCGCCGATACCGGCGCGGCCAGCTACCTTGCCGTGGAACAAAGGCTTTCCATCCTGGCCATTGTTTTTCTCTCCCTGGACATCTTCCTGCTGGAGGGGCGCTACTACCTGAGCCGGTTGCCTCTGGCCGAAGAACTCCCGGTTCTCGGCCATCTCTCCGGGGTCATGGTTTTCTTCGGCTACCTCTGCCTCCTCTGGCTGGCAGCACTTCCCAGCTACCAGAGAATCTTTGCCCGGTCCCTCACCGCCCGCTCTTTTGTTGCGGCAAACCTCAAAATCAATTTCGCCATTCTGCTCCCGTGGCTGATTATCTCCAGCCTTTTCGACCTGCTGCAGCACGCCCCCTTTTCCTGGCTGAAAACCTTTCTCGCCTCACCCTGGGGCGAACCGGTTTTGATGCTGCTCTCTCTTTTCGGCCTGATTTTTTTCCTTCCCCTGGCCATAGTCCGCCTGTGGGGCTGCACCCCGCTCCCGTCCGGACCGGCGCGTCAACGCATCGAAGAATTCTGCCACAGCCAACGGTTACGGTTTGCCGATATCCTGTTCTGGCCGCTTTTTGAGGGGCGCATGCTGACTGCGGGGGTCATGGGCCTCAGCGGCCGCTTCCGGTATCTTCTTGTCTCCCCCGCCCTGCTCGAAGCCACGACGCCGGAGGAGATGGAAGCCGTCATGGCCCATGAGCTTGGACATGTCAAGCACTACCATCTCCAGCTCTACCTCTTTCTCTTTCTCGGCTTTGGCCTGCTGGCCCAGATAAGCTCCGCCCCGCTCCTCCTGCTCCTGCTCAGCTCGGACTTTTTTTATCAGTTGATCACCCTGACCGGCACGGCGCCGGAAACCATCCTGGCCCTGGCCAGCGCCGGCATCCTCTTCCTCATGATGCTTGTCTACTTCCGTTTCATCTTTGGTTTTTTCATGCGCAACTTTGAACGCCAGGCGGACCTCCATGCCTTGAGCGCCATGGGGCATGCCTCTCCCCTGATCCGGGTCTTCGAAAAAATCGCCCTGCTCGGCGGCAATATCCGCGATCTGCCCAGTTGGCACCATTTCGGCCTGGGGCAGCGCATCGATTACCTGCATCGCTGCGAAACAACTCCAGCCGCAATATCCCGCCATCACCGCAAGGTCCGCCTGGCCTTGGCCCTCTATGCGGCAATCCTGCTGGCCGGCGGTTTCGCAGCCTGGCGCATGCCCCAGGATCTTCTCGGCGAAACCCCGAAGGCCAGATTCGCCGAAGCGCTTATCCGGCAGAAAATACAGGAACAGCCTGGCAACGGCCTCTGGTTCCAAGTCCTGGGCGATCTTCACTACAGCCGCAACCGGGAACCCGAGGCCCGAGACGCCTATGCGCAGGCGCTCCGCCTTTCCCCCGCCAACACGGAGGCGCTGAACAATCTGGCCTGGCTCCTGCTCACCGCCCAGGAACCGGGACTGCGCGACCCGGAAAAAGCCCTGTTTCTGGCCCAGAAAGCCGCCGCAGCGAACAGAACCCCGCATGTGCTCGACACCCTGGCCACCGCGTACTGGGCAACAGGCAACAGGGAAAAGGCGTTGGCCATTGAAGAGGAAGCCCTGACCCGGACAAAGACCCACCAGGCCTTCTACCGCAGCCAGATGGAAAAATTCCGCACGACCGAATATTCATCCTCCACCCTCTTTCCGGAACCCGGGGGGGGCTCGGACCTTCCTTAGGGGAAACAGATGGCGACACAGGGCTTGGTTATCATCAACACGGGGCACGGCAAGGGAAAAACCACGGCGGCCTTCGGGCTGGCGTTGCGGGCTGCGGGACAGGGGCTGAAGGTCTGCATTATTCAGTTCATCAAGGCACAGGCAAAAACCGGCGAGGCGCTCGCCTTGACCGGGGCCTTTCCCGGCCAGATTGAATTGCATCTCGCCGGCACCGGCTTTACCTGGCAGCAGGACAAGGAAATCGTCAAACAGGCGGCCCTGGCAGGCTGGCAACTCGCCAGGGCAAAAATCCTGAGCGATGGGTACGACCTGATCGTGCTCGACGAGCTCACCTATCTGATCGGGTTCGGCATTCTCACGGAAGCGGAGGTCATCTCCCTGCTGCGGGAGCGGCCGAAACGGCTGCATCTGGTCATCACCGGCCGCGATGCAACGCAGGGGCTCATGGAATACGCGGATCTGGTCACCGAGATGCGCGCCGTAAAACATCCCTTTCAGCAGGGGATCAAGGGTCAGAAGGGGATTGAATTCTAAGGCAGGCGCGCCGCGTTCATGTGCCGCGCTGCCCGGCCGGAAACACAGGAGAGATTCGCAAGGGAGTCCCCGCCTTGCAAGGCCTGGCCGATGGCGGCGCCAAGGGCGAAGGCTTCTTCCTGCTGCTCCCGGCTGTGTCCGTAGCGCGGATAATAGCGGCCAAGCCATGGGGACCGTTCCGGCACCCGGCCGGCAAGCTTCAGGAATACCCCGATGGTTCGCCAGGGCTCCTTGCTGGGATGGGCAAAAATCATCCTCCCCACCACCTTGGCCCCGCAGCGCGCAAGCTGAAAACGCAGGCTCAACCAGTGCATCCGCCAGTAGCCCCGGCAGGAAATCAGGGGCAGCACCTGCCGGCCGGCAAAAAGCCTTGCCCCGTCGCGGTCGAGGAGGGAGAGAACCGGGCCGCTGGGATTATAGGACCAGGTGGGTCCGGCCAGCACGATCAGGTCATAGTGTTCCCAGCAGAGGGGAGACAGCGGCTGAATGGGCATCCTGACCCGCAGAAAGGTGAGGAGCATCATGACCAGGGTAGCGGGCACTGTGCCGATGGGGAATTTGCCCGGAACAAGGGGCTGCAGCCGCTCGCAGACCAGGTGCACCCCCTGTCCCTCAAGACCTGCGCCGAAACGGTGCACCAGCCCGCTGGTCTGGGCGCTGAGCGAATAATAGAGGATGAGAACCTTCACCGGTTGGGAATCCGAGAGCTGATTTTTTTACGGCGCATTGCCGGCGAGGCCGGGTTTTCTTCCACCGGACCCGGCCTTGCCATTGCACTTTTTTTCATTACGACCCCGGACAATATCGGGTACAGTCCTTATACCATATATAATGCTATCCCTGAAGAGGGAAAGCTGCCCCAACAGGGGACAAACGAGCCTCCCCGCACACACGCAGAGCCCTTCACCCCGGATGTCCACCCATGCCTGAGACACACGAAATACTCATTGTCGGCGCCGGCCTTTCCGGCTTAAGCACCGCCCATTTCCTGCACACCAGCGCGCCGGACCTGGACATCCTCATCCTTGAACAAGATGGGCGCCCCGGCGGCGCGGTCCGCTCTTTCAAGGAAAACGGCTACCTGGCCGAGTGGGGCCCGCACGGCTTTCTGGACAACAATCCGGCCAGCCGCGCCCTGCTCAGCGAAACCGGCCTGGACCGCATTGCCCAGAAAGCCCCCCTGGGCAGCTTTGTCCGCTATGTCTGCCACGGAGGCAAGCTGGTGCAGTTGCCGCAAAAACCGCGGGCCCTGCTCGCAACCCCGCTGTTATCCCCCTTGGGCAAATTGCGGCTGTTGGGCGATCTTTTCAAAAAACCGCGTTCCGCCGAGCAGAGCGTGGGCCAGTGGGCGGCATACCGCTTCGGCGCCGAGATACTGCCCCTGGTGGATGCCGCGATCACCGGCACCTTTGCCGGGGATTATGAACGGATCAGCATCGATGCGGTGATGCCCGGGGTGCGGGTTCTGGAAAAGGAAGCCGGCTCGGTGCTCAAGGGACTGCTCCGAAAAAAGAAAGGCGCACAGGGCGCGACCCTGCCGGCCATGACCAGCTTTCCGCAAGGCATGGAACAGCTCATCACCGCCCTGGCCGCCGGGCCGAACATCCTCTATCACAGCCCGGTGCGGGCAATCTCCCGCCAGGGTGAAGCATGGGAGATCCACACCGAGACCACAACCTACCGGGCGGCTACCGTCATTCTCGCCCTGCCGGTCAACCGCGCCTTGGCGCTGCTGGCCTCCCATGCCCCGCCCGTGCCCGCCATCCCCACGGCCCGGATCGCCACCGTGGCCCTGGGCTTCACCAACACGGCGCAGGTGCCTTTCGGTTTCGGCTATCTGGCCCCGGAACGGGAAAAACGCTTTGCCATGGGGGCGCTTTTTTCCACCCATATGTTTCCCGGCCGCGCCCCGCAGGGCAGAGTGCTGATGGAGGGTCTGGTCGGAGGCCGCCGCCACCCGGAACGGCTGGAACTCGACGACAGGGAACTGGTCAGCCGGATCTATGACGATCTCCGGCAACTGATCCCCCTGCCCGAGCCCCCCTGTTTCCATCGGGTGCTGCGCGGCGACAGCGGCATCCCCCAACTGGAAATGGGCTATCCCGCGCTGCTGGCTTGGAAGGACGCCATGGAACAGCGCCTGGGCGGCTTGCATCTTTGCGGCTTTGGCTGGGAGGGAATCGGCATGAACGACATGATGAAGACGGCCAAGACCGTGGCCGAGAGGATACTGCACCGGGTGGGCGGAAAAAGACAACAGCCCGAGGTCAGGCCGGTTTATTTTTAAGGGTCGGCAAGGAACTTCCCGTTACGACACTTTCGGCACCGGCTGTGCGGCCCCCCGTTCGCTTGACCAGGCGCGGGAATACTGCGCCATGGTTTTGTCGAAGCATTCCGGGCAGAACCCATGGGACACCCGCACCTCGGACTCGATCACCTGCTCAAGCCAATCCCCTTTGCATTTCACCCTGCGACACACACAGCAAACGGTTCGCATCTCCCCCCCCTTATCGTGATTTCCCGGGCCCCCGCCCCGGGATGGTTAGTGCATCCCTACCCCTGATTTTTCAAACGCTCCACCAGATGCTCCACCTGCCCGCGGATGGAACCGCTGCGGACAACGGCTTCGGTAATGACCCGGATGGAATGCACCACCGTGGAATGATCGCGGTTAAACGCCTTGCCGATCTCGGACAGCGCTTCCTCGGTGAGCTTCCTGGCCAGGTACATGGAGACCTGCCGGGGAAAGGCGATGGTCTTTTTCCTTGCCTTTGACTGCATCTCTTCGATGGAGACATCAAACTGGCCGGCCACGAAATTCCGGATCAGCACGGAGGACAACTCCTGGCGCTGCCCGATGATCCCGGCGACGATCTCCTTGACCATGTCCAGATCCGGCAGGGTCTTGTGCAGGGAGGCCTTGGCCTTCAGGCCGATGATGGCGCTTTCCACCCGCCGGATATCGCCCTGGATCCGGTCGGCCAGGAACTCGATGATCTCCCCGGTGAGGGTCAATTTGTTGTTGCGGGCCTTGCGCTCGATGATCAGGCAACGGGTCCGCCGGTCCGGAGGATTGATGGTGGTGATCAGCCCGGAGGAGAGCCGGGAGCGCACGCCGGCATCCATATCCGGGATATTGCGCGGGGAAACAGCCCCGGTGAAGATGACCCTTTTCCCGCAATCCATCAAAACATCAAGGGCCTCGGCCAGCTCCGACTGGGTCTTGGTCCGCCCGGCCAGGGACTGCACATCCTCCATCAGCAGCACATCGCACTGGTTATGATATTTCTCCTTGAAATGATCCATGGTGTTATTCTTGATGCTGCGGACCATCTCGGAGGTGAGCTGCTGGGAGGAGACATAATGCAGCCGGGTTCCGGGGGAATGGCTCGTTACATGATGGGCCACCGCATGGGTCAGATGGCTTTTGCCCAAGCCCGTCCCCGCTTCGATAAACAGGCAGGGGCTCAAGGCAGAATCGCCGCCGGCCATGGCCTCGCAGGCCGCGTAGGCCATGGCGTTTGACTCGCCAACCATGAATTCGTCAAAGGTATACCGCGGATGCAGGGTCCGCACCGTGGAGCGGGCCACGGGCATGCTCGGCAAACGGAGCTGGCTCTGCTTCTTTTCCGGTTCCGGCAAGAGGGGCTGCTCTTTTTTGGCTGCGCCAACCGAAAGGCGCACCGCCCCGCCGGTAAAGCCGGCATCGTGGAAGGCATCCTGAATATCGGCCAGATAGTTCTCCCTGACCCAGGAACAGAAATACGGATCTGGCCCAGCCAGTTCGACGCTCTGGGCATCGGATTGGATGCATTGCAAGGGTTCGATCCACAGCGTGAAGTCGCTGTCGGAAACTTTTTGGGACAAAACACTCTTAACTCGCTGCCAAAGCATCTTTTTCCCCTGGTTCAGTCATGAAAAAACAACCGATTAAAGCGAATTGAGACCGCTGAGATAATTTCTGCCCGTTTTTTTAAAGGAAAACCATACCCCTGTCAAAACCGGTCTCACGGAATTTCCCACCTGTTGTCCGCCAAGTTTTCAACAGCCCATAACCCCAAGTAAACGGGCGAAAATCTCCTCAAAACCCTCTAAAAACCGGATATCTCGCCCATTTCCCCACCGGCGGCAAAAAACGCAAAATTCCATGTGGTTAGAACCGGTAGGGGAGAAGAAAATATCATTTCATTAACCGCTAAATCTTCATCTTTTCTCTTCATAGCTCTATATTACTGCTATTTTCTCGTTTTATCTTCTTTCAAGTTCAGGCTTTTTTTCACTATTCCCGGCATGCCCCTGTTCTGCCGTATTTTTCCCCTGGAAACATTTTTTTTGTGCTATAGGTAAGAAAGTTTACCCATAAGGAGACCGCCATGGAGCCAGCCCATCTCATCCCGATCCCAGACACCATCCCGGCGCCCTGGGAGTTTTTACAGCTCCTTCTTATCCTGACCTTTTTCGCCCACCTTGTGTTCATGAACGCCATGCTGGGCAGCGCCATAATCGCCCTGGTCAGGGAAATGCGGGCCAAGCCCGCCGACCCCCCCCCCTGCCGGGATATCGCGTCCATCCTGCCATACACCATCGCCTTTGCCGTGAACTTCGGAGTGGCGCCCCTGCTTTTTCTCCAAGCGCTTTACGGTCATTTCATCTATACCAGCTCCATCCTCATGGGGGCGTACTGGCTTTCCATCATCGGGATGCTCATTCTCGCCTACTACAGCGCCTATCTGTATAAGATGGGCGGCGATCTGCCACGGGCCACCCGAAAACTGGCACTGAGCACGAGCATCCTGCTCCTGCTGATCATTGCCTTTTTCTTTGTCAGCAATATAACCCTGATGCAGACGCCCCAGAACTGGGACGCCTATTTTCAGAGGCCGGACGGCACCCTCCTCCACCTGGCCGACCCGACCCTGCTTGCCCGCTACCTCCATTTTGTCGTGGCCTCCGTGGCCATGGGCGGTCTTTTGCTGGCAATCCTCGCCCTGTTCCAACAAAAAAAAGGTGTGCCCGGGGCCGAAAAACGGCTGCGCAGCGGGATGCAATGGTTCACCTACGCCACAATGGTTGAAATCGGCACCGGCATCCCCTTCCTGTTCTCCCTGCCCAAAAATGTGCACCAACTCTTTGTCGGCGGTGCTCCCCTGCATACCGCCCTGTTCACCGCCTCCCTGATCGCGGCCTTTTTCGCTCTTTACTTCGGCGCCAAGGAACGGGTCTGGCCTGCCACCGCCGCCATGGGGGCAACCGTTCTCCTCATGGTCCTGGTGCGGGATCTGGCCAGGCAGGCCTATCTGGCCCCCTATTTCCATCCCGCCGACCTGCAGGTCGTGCCGCAGTGGTCGCCAATGCTGCTCTTCCTGGCCATTCTGGTGATCGGGGTTGCGGTGGTCGTCTACATGCTCAAGCTCGCGGCCCGGGTGCCCGGGGAGGTAAGCCGATGAACTATCCGGTCTGGCAGTTGGATTTCTTCGGCGGCGGCCTGCTCATCGCCCTGATCGCCATCCTCCATGTGTACATCGCCCATTTCGCCATCGGCGGCGGCCTCTTTCTGGTGCTCACCGAAATGAAGGGCTACCGGGAAGGATCGCAACCCATCCTCGACTACACCCGGCAACACACCAAGTTCTTCCTGCTCCTCACCCTGGTGCTCGGCGCCATGACCGGGGTGGGCATCTGGTTCACCATCGCCCTCATCGCTCCGGCCGCCACCTCCATTCTCATCCACAATTTCGTCTTCGGCTGGGCCATCGAGTGGGTGTTTTTTCTCGGGGAGATCGTGGCCATCCTCATCTACTACCAGACCTTCGGCCGCATGGAGCGGCGCAGCCATCTGCTCATCGGCTGGCTCTATTTCATCTTCGCCTGGCTCTCCCTCTTTGCCATCAACGGGATCATCGGCTTCATGCTTACCCCGGGCGAATGGCTGGCCACCGGCAACTTCTGGGACGGCATCTTCAATCCGGCCTTCTGGCCGGCCCTGTTCTTCCGGACCTTCCTCTGTCTGATGCTGGCCGGGTTGTACGGCTTTCTCACCTCCACCGGGATCAAAGAAGAAGCCTTCCGGTTGCGCATGGTCCGCTACTGCGCCGCCTGGCTCCTTGCCCCCTTCCTGCTGTTCCTGGCCTCGGCCTGGTGGTACGTCCAGGCCCTGCCCGAGCCGCAACAGGCCTGGATTGCAAACTTCAGCCCGGAACTGGCCCCGTTTCTCACCATCTTTCTCTGGGCTTCGGTGCTTCTTTTCCTCGGCGGCCTGCTCATGGTGATCCGGCTGCCGAAAACAGCCACCCGCTCCCTGGCCGTGGTGCTGCTTCTTCTCGGCATCACTTACATGGGCGCCTTCGAATACATCCGGGAAGGCAGCCGAAGGCCCTTCACCCTGTACGGCCACATCTACGCCAACTCCATCCTGGTCAAGGATCTCGACGCGGTCCAGGCCAAGGGGATCCTGGCCTCGGCCAAATGGACCGACAAGGAGATCACCGCGGAAAACCGGCTGCTGGTTGGTCGGCAGCTCTTCAACATCATGTGCTCCCCCTGCCATTCCGTGGGCGGCCCCATGCGGGACATCAAAAAGATGAGCGCCAAGTACGAATCGGTTTACGCCATGGAGGCGGAGATCAGCGGCCAAGGCAGGTTGATCCGCTGCATGCCGCCTTTTGTCGGCAACACCCAGGAGCGGCACGCCCTGGCCTCCTATATTATTGAAGGGCTGCACGGCAGAAAGGAGCAGACAACACCTCCCCCGCAACTGTCCGCCCCGCCGCTGGCCCCGCTGCCCTTTGACCCGGAGCGGGACGGCTACGTCCTCCTTGCCTGGAACAGCCTCGGCATGCACAGCATAAGCGATGCGGACGGCACTTTCAGCCTCATGCCTCCGGCAAACGATCTTTTTGCCCAGCTTGTCAGGCGCGGGCCAACCCCGGAGGTGGTCACCGAGGGAGTGGTTCTTTCCTTCCGCGTGGAGCCCGGCTTTGAAAAACCGGCCGCACAGGTGGGGTTCTGGAAAGACCTGCCCGCCCTGTTCGGCCGCAGCCTGCCCGACAATATCGGCCTTTCCGGCCAGGGGCTTTCCGGCGTTATGCAACTCAAACAAGCAGGCAAATCCTTTGTCGCGGAGAAGGTTCCGGTGGTTCCCTATCCCGCCCGGGGGGGATACCAACCCTATCCGAGCTTTACCATCGAGGCCAGGGACAAGGGTACCAACACCCTGCTTGCCGCCACCCGCATGGTGGCCCCGGTTGCAACCGAGATGGGCTGCAAGACCTGCCATGGCGGAGGGTGGCGCAGGGGAAGCACCGGAATCTCAAACGCCGCGGCGCAAGACATCCTGACCATGCATGACCGGTTTCACAAGACCAAACTTGCAGCCCAGGCCAAGGCAGGCAAGCCCGTCCTCTGTCAAAGCTGCCATCCGGACCCGATGCTGAACGCCCCCGGCAAAGCAGGGCTCCTCAACCTCTCTGCCTCCATCCACGGCTTCCACGCCAACTTCCTCGGCGGCCGGGGCGCCGAAGCCTGCGCTCTCTGCCACCCGAGCAGCCCGCAGGGCGCCACCCGTTTTCACCGCGGCATCCACCACGAGGCCGGACTTGACTGCACCACCTGCCATGGCGCCCTGGAAGACCACGCCCTGGCCCTGCTTTTGGCGGAAAAACAGGCGGGAAAACCCGGAGCCCAGCGACTCATGCAGCACCTCACCCCACAGGGAGCAACACCCCTTGCCGGGATCCAGCCGCGCACTCCGTGGCTGCAGCAACCGGATTGCCTGACCTGCCATGTCAACTTCGGACCGCCGGAGACGGACAGCGCCTTCAATGCCTGGACCACCGGGGCCGACGCCTTGTACCGCAACCGGCACGACGATGCGGGCAGCATCCATTGCGCCGGTTGCCACGGCAGCCCCCATGCCGAGTATCCCGCCACCAATCCCTACGAAAAGGAACGGGACAACTTCGCTCCCCGGCAGTATCAGTCCAATCCCTACCCGCTGGGCGCCAACCGCAACTGCAAGCTCTGCCATACCATTGACATGGACACGGACCTGCACCACCCAAATTCCCTGAACATGATGCGGAACACCAGGGAATAGCAAGAAACACGTTCCCGTTTGTTCTCCGTCGCCCCACTCCTATTGCGCAGGAGCGGGGCGACGCCATTTTAGGCAGCATTCGTGTACGGCTCTCTTTCCTCCCTGAAAACCCCGCGGCCTGCTCACCGCAGACCATCCTCCAAAACCCTTGCCGCCCCCTAAAGTTCGGCAAGCATAATTTTATTCTACTCATAAAAAAAGATATTGACATCTTAACCTCAGCTTTTTATTATTGCCGCTCGTCACTCGCCATCGAAACCCAGCACCAGGGAGATCACCCATGCCGACACTTCTGCTCCGGAAAATGCAAAAAGACCAATCCGGCACCATTACCGCGGTCAAGGTCGGCGGAGAACTTGGCCGCCGCATCCGCGACATGGGCATTGTCCCCGGCACCCGCATCACCATAATGGGCCGAGCCCCACTCTACGATCCGGTGGCGCTCCGGATCATGGGCGGCACCCTGACCCTGCGCAACAACGAAGCGGATCACATCGAGGTGGAGGTCGCCGGCCCCGGGGAGGAGCGGTAATCTTCCCCGTCATACCCGGCGCCTGACCGGCATCCCCCTGCGCGACCGCTTGTTCACAGAAAAGCTGATCGTGGGGGGGTTTTTTTGGACCGCTTGAGTTAGGCACGATTAATTTTATTAATATGCACAAACAAATAAGGGCGCAGGAAAGGAGAACGAAAATGAAGGGAAAAATCATCGGCATGGCAGGGCTTCTTCTGCTGATCACAACCCCGGCTTTGGCCGAACCCCCCAAGGAAACGGAGACCGCCGCCCCCCGCCTCGCGGGAAACAGCGCGCCGGCCGGAGTGGAGAGCTTGGCGGGAAAGCTGGCGGACAGGTTGGAGTTCGGCGGCCTGGTTGAGGTCGAGGCTTTTGCCGGAAAGGATTTTTCCGGAGCAAAAACCAGCGATGTGAGCCTGGCCACGGTGGAGCTCGGGCTTGAAGCGAAGATCACGGAAGTGGTTTCCGCCCATGTCGTCGCCCTCTACGAGGAGGGAGAAGAAGACGACCACCTCATTATCGATCAGGGAAGCATCACCCTGGGCAACGCGGAAAAAAGCCCCTTCCAACTGACGGCAGGGAAGATGTACGTGCCCTTCGGCTCCTTTACCAGCTCCATGGTTTCCGACCCGCTTACCCTCGAGCTTGCGGAAACCAGGGACACCGCCCTGCGCGCCGGGTTTGCGCAGGCAGGCTGGCATGGCTCCCTCTATATCTTCAACGGCGAGGTGGATAAAACCCGGGGGAACGACACCATGAAGACCTTCGGCGCCAATCTGGGCTACAAGCTGCAAGAGGGCGAATGGCAGTTCGACCTGGGCGCCGGATGGCTCAACAACCTGGGCGACAGCAATACCATGCGGGCCCATATCGCCACAACCAGCACCACGGTGGACGACTTCACCGAGGCCCTGGCGCTGCATGGCCGGCTCCAGTACGGCGGCTGGAGCATTCTTACGGAATATATCGCCGCCCTTGACTCCTTCCAGCCCGGCGAGATGGATTTTGCCGGACGCGGCGCCGAACCCAAAGCCTGGCAGATGGAGCTGGCCTATACCACGGAAGTGGCCGCACGGGAGGTCACCCTGGCCCTTGGCTATCAGCGGACCGACGAGGCCGTGGCCCTCGGCCTGCCGGAACATCGCTATCTTGGTTCCGTCGGCATCGGCGTGTTCGACAAAACCACCCTTGCCCTGGAATACCGGCATGACCAGGACTGCGACATAGCCGAGGACGGCACGAACGAAAGTGCGCATCAAGTGGTGGCGCAACTGGCTGTGGAATTCTGAGCAGGAGAACTCCAAGTACCGTTTTCCGGAAATTCCACTCCGCCAGGGTCGCCCCATACAACAACAAGCCAACCAGACAACAAGGAGACAAGCTATGCATCGTACTGCAGTGATCACGATGGGAAGGCGAAACGGCAATCTGCACATCACCATCGTCGACAGTTTCACCATGGGTGCGGCTGCTCGACTGGTCGCATCCATGGACAGTTGCGACAATAGGCAGGGAAATATCTTCATCCATACTGAAAAAATCAGCGATATCGCCCCAAACTCGCGGACAGCTTTCGCTGAACTGCTGCATGCCGCCGGCCTGCCGCAAGACCGTAAATATTTTACCGGAATACAAGGAAAGGATATCGCTCCGGAGGGCTGTCGCGTGATTGTCAATGAGCATAGACACGGGGGGCATGGAGGCTGCGGCCGTTGCCGGAATTGCAAGTGCCGGGAGAAACAAGCGGCCTGAGACGAACCGGAATGGGCAGCTCCGCGAGGCCTGGCCCCAGCACCCTGCAGGGCTGCTCCTTGGCGCCAAAATTTCCTGAATCGTTTACCGGAGGAATACGCATGTGCATCGTCGTGATCGGCGGCATGGACCGCCTTGCCCCCCATTACCGGAAGGAGGCAAAAAGACTGGGCATCACCCTGCGGCTGTTCCCCCGTTTCGAGCGGGATATGCAGCAGAAACTCTGCAACAGCGATGGCGTGGTCCTCTTTACCGGCAAGATCTCCCATGCCGGCCGGAGGGAAGCGATTAATGCCGCCCGGCGCCACAACATCCCGCTGTACCAGTTCCACACCTGCGGACTCTGCACGCTTCGGGACTGCCTGCATTGCTGCGCTTACGGTGCGGCACCGTTCCGGGACTTCGACAAAAAAACGTGACCGGAGGGTGGTCGCGCCGCCACGGGCGGTTGCCTTACGATACTCCGCCCGACGGCGGCTGAACGAAACCCGCCACAGGACAAAAAGGATATTCATTTTCCCATGCCGACATCCACGACCGTGCCTGCGAACACCTCTCTCGGGTCAGCATATTCATGTCTCTGCCACACCCATTGGTGCGCGGCCAATGTCACCCTGCACCAATTTGCCGAATCTCTGGGGGCGGCCATCGACGCCAAGGACGACCTGACCCGCACCCTCTCGCAGGAAGTGGCAATCATGAGCCAACACCTCGCCGAAGGCTGGGGCTCGGAAGAGCGCGCTGCGAGGCCTTCCATATTGCCGGACATCTCCACGATATTGGCAAGATCGGTGTCGCGGATCACATCCTCAAAAAAAACGGCCCGCTTACCCCGGGGGAATGGGAACAGATGCGCCAACACCCGGCCATGGGATACGCCATCCTTAAACCGGTGCAGAGCATGACCCAAGGGGAAGGAATCGCCGACATGGTCCTTGCCCACCATGAACATTTTGACGGCAGCGGCTATCCCCACGGACTTGCCGGGGAGGGTATCCCCTTGGGAGCACGGGTCATCGCGGTGGCAGACGCCGTGAGCGCGATGCTCGGCCACCGCCGCTACCGGCGGGAAGATCCCTGGGAAGCGGCGGTGGCCGAAATATCCCGGTGCAGCGGCAGCCAGTTTGACCCGCGGGTGGTCCGGGTCTTTCTGGCCAGGGAAAGGGAGCTGCGCTCCCTGCTCCGCGTCCAGACCGACAACAGCAACGGGAGACCAGGGAGTCCTGCTTCTTTCTCCGGGCTTGAGGATATCCCCATCATGCCGCCCGGATTTTTTGATTTTTCCGTGGTTCGTCGATCCGGCGATCAGACACTTCCTTGCCGTCCCGGGCAATTTCCATGACGGAAAAACGCATGTAATCAGTCCTGCCGGCTTGAAGACGGAAGCCCGCCTGGATGACGGAGTCCGAAAAGTTCGGCTAGTATAATTTTATTTAGCAGCCTAAAAAAAATATTGACTTCATAACCGCCCCTTTTTATTATTGCCCAGCAACAACGATCAAACTCAGTGCCAGGGAGACCACGCATGCCAACCATTCTGCTCCGTACAATGAAACTGCGGAAAAAACCAGCCGAGCCCCATCTTCGCAGTCAAGACCTCCGGTGCGCTTGGCCAGAATATTCGCAACACGGGCATTGCCCCCTGACCCCCATCACCGTCATGGGCGCCTCCCTGTCCCTGCTCAGCAAAAACGCCAGCCATATTTCATTGCAAGCCGCCAACCCCGAGGAGAACCTGTAATGGCAACGATCACCATCGCCCTTGCCGGCAATCCCAACGCGGGCAAGACCACCCTCTTCAACACTCTCACCGGCTCCCGCCAGCATGTGGGCAACTACCCCGGGGTCACCGTGGAAAAAAAAGAGGGAGGGTACACCTTCCCCTCCGGTGAACACGCCTCCATCATCGACCTGCCCGGCACCTATTCCCTCACCGCCTATTCGGTGGAAGAGGTGGTGGCCCGCGATTATCTGGTCCAGGAAAAGCCAGATGTGGTCATCAATATCACCGACGCCTCCAATCTGGAGCGCAACCTCTACCTTTCCACCCAGTTTCTTGAACTGGGCGTGCCCATGGTCATCGCCCTCAACATGATCGATGTGGCCCAGGATCGCGGCATCAGCCTTGATGCGCAAAAGCTCGCCGAGCTTCTCAAGGTGCCGGTCATCCCCATTATCGCCCGCTCCGGCAAGGGCACCGCCGAACTAATGGGGGCGGCCCTGGAGCTGGCCAAGGAAAACAAGCCTTGGGATCCTCTGTACATCTCGTACGGAGAAGATGTTGACCTCGCACTGCAGACCATGGCGCAACGCATCACTGCAGCCACGTTCATGACCGAGAACTATACCCCGCGCTGGCTGGCGCTCAAGTACCTGGAAGGCGACAGCCAGATCCGGGAAAAAGGGCGCGCACACAATCCGGACGTGGACACGGAGCTCCAAGATATCGTGGAGAGTGTCTCCGCCCATCTGCACAAAACCATGGAGACCTATCCGGAGGCCATCATTGCCGACCACCGCTACGGCTACATCAAATCCGTGCTCCGCCAGGAGGTGATCACCCATACCTTCGACATCGACCGACTCCACGCCTCGGACCGGATCGACAAGGTCCTGACCAACCGCTTCCTGGGACCGCTCATCATGCTGGGTGTTCTGCTGGGCCTCTACAAATTCACCTTCACCTTCAGCGAACTGCCCGTTGCCTGGCTTGAGACCTTTTTCGGCTGGGCGGGCGGTACCGCGGAAACCTTGCTGCCGGACGGCCACCTCAAGTCCATGCTCATCTCCGGGGTCATCGACGGGATGGGCGGGGTGCTGGGCTTTGTGCCGCTGATCATGTTCATGTTTTTCGGCATCGCCATCCTTGAGGATTCCGGCTACCTGGCCAGGGTCGCCTTCATGATGGACCGGGTCTTCCGGATCTTCGGCCTGCACGGCAGTTCGGTCATGGCCTACATCGTCTCCGGCGGCATTGCCGGCGGATGCGCCGTGCCCGGGGTCATGGCGGCCCGCACCCTGCGTTCCCCCCGCGAACGGCTGGCCACCCTGCTCACCGTCTCTTTCATGAACTGCGGGGCCAAGCTGCCGGTGCTCGCCCTGCTTACCGCCACCTTCTTTTCCAGCAACCAGGCACTGCTCATGTTCCTCCTCACCCTCCTGGCCTGGGCGGTGGCGCTCACCGCCGCCAAGTTCCTGCGGCTCACCGTGCTGCGCGGCGATTCCACTCCTTTTGTCATGGAGCTGCCGCCCTACCGTTTTCCCACCTTCCAGGGTTTGTTCATCCACACCTGGGAAAGGACCTGGCAGTATATCAAAAAGGCGGGGACCACCATCCTGACCATCTCCATCCTGATCTGGGCCATGATGACTTTCCCGGGGCTGCCGGCCTCGGAAGAGGAAAACTTCGCCCGGCAACGCCAGGAGGTGGCCGACACGGTCGCCCGGACGCAGGAGGAAGCCCTGCAACGGGAAGAAAACCTGGCCGCCATCGACAGCGACCGGGCAGGCAGCGCTCTACGCCACTCCCTGGCCGGCCGGATCGGCACAGCCATGGAATCCGTCAGTTGGCTGCCCGGTTTTGACTGGCGGACCAATATCGCCCTGGTCGGCGGGTTTGCCGCCAAGGAGGTCATCGTCGCCACCCTGGGCACGGCATACTCCCTGGGCGAGACCGACCCGGAAGAGACAGCCACCCTTTCGGAAACCCTGGCCAAGGATCCCCACTGGAACCCGCTGATGGCCCTGGCCCTCATCGTCTTCGTCATGTTCTACGCGCCCTGCTTTGTCACGGTGGTGTGCATCTCCAAGGAGTCCGGCTCCTGGAAATGGGGGCTTTTCGCCGTCTGCTTCAACACCGTCTTCGCCTTTTCGTTAGCCACCCTGGTCTATCAGGGCGGCAGGGCGCTGGGGCTGGCCGGATAGAACCAACCGCAACCGAGGAGGCAGGCCATGTGGCAGAACATCATCATTTTTATCATCATCGCGGCCTGCCTCTTTTTCATCGGCCGCCGCATCCGCCGCCAGCTCGACGGAAGCAAAACCGGCTGCGGCTCCTCGTGCGGCGGCTGCGGCAATCCCTCCGCAAAAACAAAGGATTGCGCAACAAAAAACACGCCCCCCTTGCATTAAGACGACAAATAGTCTATATCGGCTATACCTATCCAAACCAATAGCCGAGAAGGGGGAGCTTTCCCATGGACATTCATCGTCTCGAGGTCTTTTGCAAGGTCGTTGAGCTGAAGAGCTTTACCAAGGCAGCCGAGGCCAGTTTTCTTTCCCAGCCCACGGTGAGCGAACACATCCGCAGCCTGGAAGAGCTGCTCGAAGAGCGGCTGGTGGATCGCTTGGGCCGCGAGGCCCTGCCCACCCAGGCAGGACAGATCCTCTACAAATACGCGAAAAAGATCATCCGCCTCCGCCAGGAGGCCATGCAGGCCATGGCAGGCTTTCGCGGCACCTTGGCCGGGCACCTCTCCCTCGGAGCCAGCACCATCCCCGGTGCCTATGTCCTGCCGCAACGGATCGGCGGTTTCAAAAAAATCCATTCCGCCATCCAGATCACCCTCTCCATCGGCAACTCGCGTGCGGTGGCGGATGGCGTCCTGGCCGGCGACACCGAATTCGGCGTGGTCGGCGCCCGCTGGAGCGACCCGGCCCTGGAATGGCGGGAAATCCTCGACGATGAACTGGTCCTTGCCGTATATCCGAGCCATCCTTTTGCCAAGGAAAAGGAGGTTGAGCCCACGCAATTGCTCACCGAACCGATGATCATCCGGGAACGGGACTCCGGCACCCGCCGGGTGGTGACCCAGTTGCTCGAAAAACATCTGGATCTTTCCCGGTTGCGTATCGTCGCCGAGATGGGCAGCACCGAGGCGGTCCGCCAAGGCGTCAAGGCAGAGGTCGGCATAGCCATCCTCTCCCGCCGGGCCGTGGCCGAGGATATCGAGCGCGGCTCCCTTGCAACGGTCCCCTTGACCAACACCCGCCTTTCGCGCCCGTTTTACCTGATCACCCGAAAAAACCGGCAACCTTCCCCCATCTGCAGCACCTTTCTGGCTTTCTTGCAACAAGTACCGGATTGATCCGCCTCCCTTGGCTTTGATCAGGCCTTCCGCCGCTTTCCGCAATATTCTCGACTGCAAACCATACGGTATGTATCAGTCCCGGCCTGCAAGCAACGCCACCTGCACCACCAGGGAAACGAGGCGCATGGCTTTACCGTGGAATCCTGTTTCGGCCAGACCTGTTGCCCCAACCGCATCGACACCGAGGAGAACCTGAACAAGCGGTTGGAGTCACTGCTGCGCAGCCACAGCCTCTAGGAATTCTTGCAAGGCCGGGTGTCCGGCCCGCTCACACTGCGCCGCGAGTTCCGGGTTACCCTGGCCCCCTTTGCCCGCAGAAGCGCTTGACTTTTGTCAAAAATTTTCCGCAGGGAGCGAATGATACACTTGAATGATAAACTTGTTGCCGAACAGGACAATGTGCGTTATAAATCCCATCTCATTTATGCGCCCGTAGCTCAGCTGGATAGAGTGTCGGACTACGAATCCGCAGGTCGCACGTTCGAATCGTGCCGGGCGCACCAGAAACAGCAAGGGCCTAGGGGTTATCCTCTAAGCCCTTTTTTTCATTCCCAGGGCCGGCGCCCCGGCTTGAAAT
>Ga0180009_10001377_pt1 | contig 29932 bp, 27 predicted proteins | sample OS_PC_MetaG_FD_123537 | JGI IMG/M metagenome (GOLD analysis project Ga0180009, IMG submission 123537) | Groundwater microbial communities from the Aspo Hard Rock Laboratory (HRL) deep subsurface site, Sweden - OS_PC_MetaG | ecosystem: Environmental > Aquatic > Deep subsurface > Groundwater...
AGCGCGCGCAGCGCGTCGAGCACGGGGCGGATCTTGTCCTTCGGCACCAGGGCGTTGGCCGGATAGTCGACGTGCGGGTAGATCAGGCAGGTGTCGGGATCGGTCAGCGCCTGGATATCGAGCAGCCGGTAGCGGTAGGGATCGTCGACCAGCCACATGGTGGCGCGGCTGCTGGAAAAATGCAGCTTGCCGTGGAAGACGCCGTGGTCGGTCATCAGCTCTTCCATCACGCCGATGACGGTGTCGAGGTTGAGGTCCATCTGGCTGTCGCTGCGGGTCTGGTGGAACACCGCACTGCGGATCGCCGGGTCGCCCTTGATCTGGCGCCAGTAGGTGGGTTCGTCGTACAGCTTGGCGGTGATCGGCAGATCGCGCAGGTCGAAGTCGGCGCCGACGAAGCCGAGCACCCGGCCGTCGTCGTCGCGCACGATCTGGATCGCGGTCAGCGACGGCCGCTTGGCGCGCAGGCTGATGTAGGCCTGGGTCAGCAGGAAGCCCTGGTTCGGCACCGCTTCGCGCATGTAGGGGCGGTCGGCGCGGTCGCGCCCGTAGTCCGTCTCGATCAGACCTTCGCGGCTGATGTTGTCGGACAGCTGGATCGCCTGCGTGTCCAGCGCGTACAGGTATTTGCACGCCGGCATCGTCGTCAGCGCATGCGTCAGCGCGGCATTGAGTCCGCCGCGGCTGGGCCACGCGCGGCTGCAGGCCTCGGCCGCCAGCGCCAGCGGTTCGCGCAGCAGGTTGGCCAGCGCTTCGCGCTGTTGGGCGACGCTTTCGGCAAGGGTGGTGGAGGCGGGCATGGCGGAGCGGTCTGTGACGGCAGTCAGGGGGAGGTTCACGATCAGGCGCGCAGCGAAATCACCGGCCAGCCCTGCGCCTCGGCATGGGCGCGCAAGGTGGGGTCGGGGTCGACGGCAACCGGATGCTGCACTTTTTCCAGCAGCGGCAGGTCGTTGTGCGAATCGCTGTAGAACCAGCTGGTGTCGAGGCAGTCGAGCCGGGTGCCGTGGGCTTCGAGGAAGTGTTCGAGGCGTACCACCTTGCCTTCGCGGAAGCACGGCGTGCCGGCGACTTCGCCGGTGAAGCGGCCGCCGATTTCCTCGGGGTCGGTGGCGATCAGGTGGGCAATGCCGAATTCCTGTGCGATCGGCCCGGTAACGAAACTGTTGGTGGCGGTGATGACGGCAACCAGGTCGGCTTCGTCCAGGTGCTTGTTGACCAGGTCGCGCGCGGCCTGGGGGATCATCGGCCGGATGCGCGTTTCCACGTATTCGGCGCGCCAGGCGTCGAGCTGTTCGCGCGGGTGGGTGGCGAGCGGACGCAGGGCAAACGCGAGGAAGGCGTAGATGTCGAGGTTGCCGGCCTTGTAGTCCTCGTAGAAGGCCTTGTTTTTGGCTTCGTAATGGGGGCCGTCGACCGCGCCCTTGGCGATGAGGAATTGCCCCCATTCGTAGTCGGAATCGCCGGCGAGCAGGGTGTTGTCGAGATCGAAGAGGACGAGTTTCATGTCAGACGCACGTTACACGGTTCAAGTTACAGGTCATCAGTGGCGCGGCGCCTGGCCGCGGTCGAGCCAGAACTCGCGCAGTTCGTAGGCACCCCACAGGGCCAGGGCGAGATGGTCTTCGCGACGGGTGGCACGTTCTTCCGGGGTGAGTTCGTCGAGCGGCGCCGCCAGCACATAAAAGGGATCGAGCACCTCGTCGACGAAGGCTTCGTCCTTGCTGTCGGCAGGCAGGTTCCAGTCATCCTCCCAATATTCCACTGCCAGCAGGAAGCCGCCGGCCCACAGCTGGGCGTAGGGCGGGATGCCGGCGTCCTTCAGTTGCCCGGCCTCGGCCGGCGGCAGCTCGGCCAGCAGGCCGTCCCAGTCCATGACCAGTGGCGACAGCGCCTTGGGGTCGGCCAGGTTCTCGATCGGCGCGGCGAGCGCGCGGGCGATCTCGTTGCGGCGACGCTCGAACAGCGCCAGAAAGCGCACCTCGTCGGCCGCATCCTCAAAGATCGTGGCCAGCCCGTCGGTGCGGTCGAGCAGCACCGGAAAGAATTCATCCGCCGGAATGGCGCGCGGGCTGCACACCAGCGCGGTCAGAAAGCCGTCGAGCCCTTCCAGCGAGAGCGGCACGTCGATGCGCTCGTCGACCAGGTCGACCAGCTCGGCCAGTTCATCGATCTCCTCGTCGCGGAGCGGGGCATGGGCGGATTTGGCAGCGGACATGGCGTGGGCTCGCATACTTTCGATTAAGGGTGCGGACCGGCGCATCGCGTAAAATCCGCCCATGAATTTTACCGCGCCGGGGCTGGCTGCATCCGTCCTGCCCGAATCCTTTTATCTGATCGGTTGGCTGGGGCTGGCCTTCCTGGCCTGGCGCTGGCTGATGTCGGGTGACTGGCGCCGCCTGGCCGAACCCTCGAAGCTGAACCTGTTTCTGGCCGCCACCGTGGCGGTGCTGGCGCTGTGGCAGATCCGCACCGGCATCCAGCCGGGGCTGGCGTTTCATCTGTACGGCATCGCGGCGCTGACGCTGATGTTCGGCTTCTGGCGCGCCACCTTTGCCGGCGTGCTGATCCTGCTGGCAAACGCGGCTTTCGGGCGTAGCAGCTGGAATTCGCTGGGCGTCGACGCCCTGCTGGTGGCTGCGCTACCGGCGGCGGCAAGCTGGAGCGTGTACCGCGTGCTGGAAGGGAAGCTGCCGAATCATTTTTTCGTCTACGTGCTGGGCAACGGTTTTTTCGGCGCAGCCCTGTCGGTCGCAGCCATCGGTCTTGCCACCACCGCGCTGATGACAGTGTCCGGCGCCTATACACTCGATTACCTGCTCACGCACTACACGCCGTATGCCACCCTGCTGATCAGCTGGGCCGAAGCCTTCTCCACCGGCATGGCCATCACCGTGATGGCCGTGTACCGCCCGGCCTGGCTCGAAACCTTCGATGACGTCAAATACATCCAGAACAAGTAGTCCCTTGCACATTAGCTATCCTGACCTTCCGGTCAGTGCGCGCCGCGACGACATCCTCGCCGCGTTGCAGAAGCACCGGGTGCTGATCCTGTGCGGCGAAACCGGCTCCGGCAAGACCACGCAGATTCCCAAGATGTGTCTGGAAGCGCAGTCCGCATCCGGGACGGCGAAGCCCGGCAGGCTGATCGGCTGCACCCAGCCGCGCCGCATCGCCGCGCGCTCGGTGGCGGCGCGCATCGCGCAGGAACTCGGGGGCGAGCTCGGCAGCCGGGTCGGCTACAAGGTGCGCTTCACTGACACCGTGCGCCACGACACTGCAATCAAGGTGATGACCGACGGCATTCTGCTGGCCGAAAGCCAGGGCGATCCGCTGCTTTCCCGTTACGACACCCTCATCATCGACGAGGCACACGAGCGCAGCCTCAACATCGATTTTCTGCTGGGCTATCTGCAAACCCTGGTGGAGAAGCGCGATGATTTGCGGGTGGTGATCACCTCGGCCACCATCGACGCCGAGCGTTTCTCCAAGCACTTCAACGACGCGCCGGTGATCGAGGTGTCGGGGCGCACCTATCCGGTGGAGATCCGCTGGCGCCCGATCGAGCGCGAGGAGCCGGCCGCGCCGGCCAAGGGCGAACGTGAAAGGAAAGACAAGGACGCACCCGACCAGATCGCGGCGATTCTTGATGCCACCGACGAACTGGCGCGGCTTGGCTCCGGCGACATCCTGGTGTTTCTGCCGGGCGAGCGCGAAATCCGCGACACCGCCGAGGCGCTGCGGAAACACCACCCGCCCGGCACCGAAATTCTGCCGCTGTTTTCCCGCCTGTCGGTGGCCGAACAGGACGCGATTTTCAAGCCGACGAATGCGTTGCGGCGCATCGTACTCGCCACCAACGTCGCCGAGACCTCGCTCACCGTGCCCGGCATCCGCTATGTGATCGATCCCGGCACCGCGCGGGTGAAGCGCTATTCGGCGAGGAACAAGGTCGAGCAGTTGCTGATCGAGAAAGTCTCGCAGGCTTCGGCCAACCAGCGTGCCGGACGCTGCGGCCGCGTCGCCGACGGCGTCTGCATCCGCCTCTACGACGAGGCCGACTTCGGCAACCGGCCGCGCTTTACCGACCCCGAACTGCTGCGATCCTCATTGGCCGGCGTGATCCTGCGCATGAAGTCGCTGGGCCTGGGCGACGTGGTCGGCTTTCCCTTCATCGATCCGCCGAGCAACCGGCTCGTCACCGACGGCTACCAGCTGCTGGCCGAACTGCACGCGCTCGACGAGCAGGGGCAGCTCACAAAAATCGGCACCAAGCTCGCCAAGCTGCCGCTCGACCCGCGCATTGCCCGAATGCTGCTGGCGGCCGAGCAGCAGCGCTGCGTGCGCGAAGTGCTGATTATCGCCAGTGCGTTGTCGGTGCAGGACCCGCGCGACCGCCCGATGGAGCGCGCGCAGGCGGCGGACGAAAAACACAAAATATTTTCGGATGAGCGTTCCGACTTCATGGGCTGGATCAAGCTGTGGCGCTGGTACGAGGAGCAGGTGCAGCACAAGAAGACCAACCGCCAGCTGCAGACGCTGCTGCAGGATCATTTCCTGTCGCCGCGGCGGATGCGCGAATGGCGCGACATCCACGGCCAGCTGCATGCGCAGATGAGCGAGCTGGGCCTGCACCAAGACCGCCCGAAGGGCGAGCGTCTGGTGGCGTCCCCCTTGCGGGGACTGAAAGAGAACGAGAAGGACGCCGGCTACGACACGATCCACCAGGCGCTGTTGACTGGCCTCTTGGGCAATATCGGTTTCAAGTCGGACGACGCCAAAGGGCGGTCCAAGCCGGGCGAAGGCAACTACCAGGGCGCGCGCGGCATCAAGTTGTCGATCCACCCCGGGTCGGCGCTGGCGAAGAAGGGCCCGAAGTGGATCATGGCGGCCGAGCTCACCGACACCGGACGCCTGCTCGCGCGCACTGTCGCCGAGGTGCGGCCGGAATGGATCGAGGCGGCGGGGCGCCATCTGCTGACGCGCATGTTCATCGAGCCGCACTGGGAGCAGGACGGCGCGCGCGTGGTGGCGTTCGAGCGCGTGAGTCTGTACGGCATCACGCTGGTGCCGCGGCGCAAGATCCACTACGGCCCCATCGACCCGGTGCTGTCGCGCGAGCTGTTCATCCGCGGCGCGCTGGTGGCCGGCGAATACGACACCAAGGCGCCGTGGTTCGCCCACAACCGTGCGCTGATCAAGGAGATCGAGGAGCTCGAACACAAGGCGCGCAAATCCGGCGTCTGGCTGGACGAGGAGCGCATCTTCCGCGTATTCGATGCACGGATTCCGGCCGAGCTCCACAACGGCGCGGCCTTCGAAACCTGGCGTGCGGAAGCCGAAGCGGCCCATCCGAACATCCTGTTCCTGCAGCGCGAGGACATCCTCGGCGAGGGGCTCGGCGCCGACCACACGCTATTCCCGGAAACCATGGCGGTCGACGGCGTCGCCTGCAAGCTGAAATACCGCTTCGAGCCCGGCCACGCGCTCGACGGGGTGACGCTGCAGCTGCCGCTGTATCTGCTCAATAAAATTGAAGCAGCGCAGGTCGACTGGCTGGTGCCCGGCCTGACCCGCGAAAAGCTCACGCTGCTCCTGAAGTCGCTGCCCAAGGACAAACGGCGACCGCTGATTCCGCTGCCCGATACCGTGACGGCGTTTCTGTCGGTGGCGAAGCCCGGCGAGCAGGCGCTGACCGCAGCGCTCGCCGCGTACATCCGCAAGCAGACCGGCACCGATATTCACCCCGACGAATGGAAGGGCGAACTGCCGGCACACCTGCAGATGAACGTGAGCGTGATCGACGACAGCGGGCAGGAACTCGCCAGCGGCCGCGACCTCGTCGCGCTGCGCGCGCAGCTGGGCGGTGCGGCGCGCATCACCTACGGCGGCGGCGCCGAGGACAGCGAATTCGAGCGCACAGGCCTCGTCGAATGGAATTTCGGCGACCTGCCGGCACAGGTGAAATTCAAGCGCGGCGGGCGCGAGCTGATCGGCTATCCGGCGCTGGTCGACAACGGCGAAAGCGTCGACCTGCGCCTGCTCGATGCGGCCGATGTGGCGGAGATGGAAACCCGCTGCGGTGTGGTGCGCCTGCTGCGGATCGCGCTGGTCGCGCAGTTCAAGCAGCTCGACAAGGACCTGTCGCGCGAAACCGCGCTGGCGCTGAAATACCGCAGCTTCGGCAGCGCCGAGCAGCTGCGCGCGGCGCTGATCGACGCGATCGCCACCCGCGCGCTCTTGGGCGACGACGACACCCCGCGCGACGCCAAAACCTTTGGCAAGCAGAAGGAACGCGCCAAGCCCAGGATCGCCGTGGTGAAGCAGGCCTTGCTGCGCGACGTCGCCGAAATTCTCGACCTGCACGCGCAGGTGGCGGCACGCCTGAATGCCAAACCGCAGTTCACCGCGGCGATGCGCGATGAAACCGCGCACCTCGCCGCGCTGGTGCCGGCGGACTTCATCACCGCGACGCCGTGGACGCACCTGAAGGATCTTCCGCGCTATCTAAGAGGCATCCTCAAGCGGCTGGAAAAGCTGCCCGCGTCCGAGCAGCGGGATTCGCGCGGCATGGCTGGCGTACTGACGCTGCAGAACAAATACCTGGCGCGGCGCGGCCAGGTGAAGGGTGAGGTCCCGGCCGAACTCGACGATTTCCGCTGGCAGCTGGAGGAACTGCGGATTTCGCTGTTTGCCCAGGAGCTCAAAACGCCGTATCCGGTGTCGGTCAAACGGCTCGACAAGCTATGGGACACGCTTGCCAGACAGCCCCTGGCTTGAGTAGTCTGCCGGCATGAGCGAGCGCGTACTCAACCTGCCGAACGTCATCACCCTGCTGCGCATCGCTGCCGTGCCAGGGGTGGCGTGGCTGATCCTGCAGCAGCACTGGGAAGCGGCCTGCTGGCTGTTTCTCGCCGCCGCGGTGTCGGATGGCGTCGACGGCATGCTGGCGCGCTGGCTCAATCAGATGACCCAACTCGGCGCCGCGCTCGACACCGTCGCCGACAAGGCGCTGGGCGTGGTGACCCTGGTGATGCTCACACTGGAAGAAGCGATTCCGCTGTGGGTGACGCTGGCGATCCTGCTACGCGACAGCATCATCGTGCTGGGCGCACTGAGCTACCGCGGACTGGCGGGGCACATCGAATTTCATCCCACCTGGCTGGGCAAGACCCACATGTTTGCCGAATTCGCATTGTTGACCGGGGTGCTGGCCGGCCTCGCGGGGCTGCTCGACCTGACCGACTGGCTGCAGCCGCTGTTTGTCAGCGTGTTCGTGATCGCCGTGGTCTCCGGCATGCAGTATGTGTGGATCTGGAGTGCCAAGGCGCGCCGCGAACGTCTGGCCGCCCGGCTGACGCGCTGAGCCGCCCTATTCATCGCGGGTAGCGCGCCTGCGTTCGCCTGCGCGCGTGGCCTTGATCCGGTACATGGCCGTGTCTGCGGCCCGCACCAGCGCATCCTCGTCGACGCCGTCGTCGGGATAGATCGCTTCCCCGATGCTGGCAGTGATGTCGATGTCGAGTCCGTAGAACTGGGTCTCGGTATTCAGTGCCTGTTCGATTTTCTCCGCAACCGCCAGATAGTCCTCGCGCGCCTGCAATTCCGTCAGCAGCACCACAAACTCGTCGCCGCCGAGCCGCGCGACCGAGTCGGAGTCGCGCACGCTGTCGGTCAGGCGCCTCGCCACCTCGGTCAGCACGGCGTCGCCGACATGGTGCCCGTGGGTGTCGTTGATTTCCTTGAAGCGGTCCAGATCCACGTACAGGATGCCCAGTTTGCTGCCGTAGCGGTTGGCATGAAGCATCGCCTGTTGCAGGCGGTCGTAGAACAGCCGCCGGTTCGCCAGTCCGGTCAGCGGGTCATGGGTGGCTTCCTCGCGCAGCGCGCTACGCGAATATTCGAGCGCCTGCAGGTGTTGGTGGATCTGCTCGGATTTCAGTCGGTTCCGGTGCAATGTGCGCCAGGCGATCAGGGCCGCCAGGCCAAGCGCTGTGAGACCGAACACCAGTGTGAGAAACAGCGCGCGCCGGTAGGTGGTTTGCGCCCGTTGTTGGGCGGCCAGGTTGGCGCGCTGGTAGGCGCTGCGCAAGCTGGCCAGATGCTGGTTGAACGCTTCCTGCAGGGGAATCGACTCCTGCACCAGCAACTGGCGGGCTTCCGCTTCGTGATCGGCGTTGAACAGATCGACCACGCGTTCCTGCACGGACTGGATTTCAGTGACCAGGCGCGTCTGCTCGTCGAACTCGCGTTGCTCGCTCGCGGTGAAGCCCAGCGAACGCAGGGCATTGCGGCCGCTACCGACGAGGTATCCCGCGCGGTTGAATTCCATGAAATAGGCATCGCGCTCGAACGGGTCCTCGGTCAGCGCCATGCGAAACAGGCTGTCGGTGCGCAGGTGTGCCGCCACCTGGGTCTGGGTGATGAAGTCGATCTTTCGATTATGGCGCTCCACGACGACCTCAATCTGCGTACCCAGTTCATGCAGTTGATACAGGCTGTTGATCAGCAGGCCGCAGATCAAGGCGATCAGCGTGATGAAGGCGAGTCGGGTGTTGAGCGCAAGTCCCCGCAGCATGGCGTGTCGGCTATCGCGCTATTCGGGGGCGGCCGGCGCGGGCCGCCCCGCGCCGGCGCTTTGCAGGGTCGCCAGCGTGCGCGTCACCTCGGCAACGTGATGCGCAGGCCGGACCCGGTCGAAGCGGGCGGCAATCCGCCCGTCCGGCGCGATGATGAAGGTGCGGCGGCGGGCGAAGCGCACCACGCCCAGATTGAGCAGGCTGTCGTAGGCGGCTGCCGTTTTGCCGTCCGGATCGGACAGCAGCGGAAACGGCAGCTGGTATTTGCGGGCAAAGTCGGCGTGCGATGCGCTGCTGTCGATGCTGACGCCCAGCACGGCGGCCGCGTGCGCATTCAGGGTGCCGATATCGTCGCGAAAGCGGCAGGCCTCCACGGTGCAGCCCGGCGTGTCGTCGCGGGGATAGAAGTACAGCACCAGCCAGCGCCCCGCATAATCGGCCAGCCGATGGCGCCGGCCATCCTGATCCTGCAGCGCGAAGTCCGGCGCGGCGCTGCCTTCCGCCCGCCGGGGTCCCGGCCGCAGCATCCACAGGACTGCACTCGCCATCACCAGCAGCGTGGCCACGCCGACCAGTATTGTTTTGGTCATAAGTTCTCCTGACTCCATCATAGTCAGGTTCTGCCCCAATCGGCGGTCGGCAATGCCGGCGTGATTCGGTAGAATGCCCGCCACGCCCCGGTAGCTCAGTGGATAGAGCAACCCCCTCCTAAGGGGTAGGTCGGACGTTCGATTCGTCTTCGGGGCGCCACACCATCAAGAACCCTGCGAATAACCACGCATTGTGCGCTGGCGCACCGACCGGCTGCGCATTCCCCCCTAATCTGACCGGCCTGAACAGACGCAGTCATGCGGGCGATCCTTTGCAACAGCCTTGGGAAAGTCTAAGGTTGTATTGTGAGTGTTCTGTCATGAAGTGAATAACCAGGATGCCTTGAGCCGGTTCACGCGAGCAATCGGGCGTGGGCTTTTTTTGAACTTGATTCACCAAAAGGAATACTTTCCATGAATGCGAATAACACGTCTGCCAATGCAGAATCCCCCAATGTGACGAAAGAACAGTTGATCCATGATTTCAAGGTGGTGGTTTCCGATGCGGAAGCCCTGCTGAAGGCGACGGCCGGCCAGGGTGGCGAGGCGCTGGCGGCAGCACGCGCCAAGGCCGAAGCGTCCCTTGCGACCGCCAAAGTGCGCATGAGCGAAGCCCAGGCCGCGATGCTGGCCAAGACCAAGGCTGCGGCCAAGGCAACGGACGAATATGTACACGTGCATCCGTGGCAGGCTGTCGGCGCTGCGGCCAGCATTGGCCTGATCATCGGCGTGTTGATCGGACGTCGCTAGGCCGAATATGGCAGATGAATCGCACGCGGCAGCGGGCGGCCTGTTCGACTCCCTGAAAACACTGTCGGGGAGCCTGGTCGGCCTTGTTCAAACTCGTCTTGAGCTGTTGTCCACCGATATCGCCGAAGAACGGGTGCATCTGACCCGACTGCTGGTGCTGGGCCTGCTCGCCCTGTTCTGTTTTGGCATGGGGGTGGTGCTGCTGGCGATGCTGATCGTCGTGGTCTTCTGGGACACGCATCGGCTCGCGGCGCTGGGCGGGCTGACCGGATTTTTTCTGGCGGCCGGCGCCGGCCTGGTGGGGTTTGCGTTGCACAAGGCCCGTACCCGGCCGCGGCTGTTTCAGGCCACGCTTGCCGAGCTGTCCAAAGACCGCCAGCATCTCAACGCCGGTCCATGAACCGAAAACTCGCCCAACTGGCCGAACGTCGCCGCCAACTGGTGGCGCAGGCCGCGTTCCAGCGAACCGCGCTGGCGCACCACATGGTGCCCTGGCGCGCGCGGCTGGCGCTGGCCGACCAGGGCGTGGCCGCGTTCCGGTATCTCAGAAGCCATCCGTTCCTGATCCTGGGCGGCGCGCTGCTGTTTGCGGCGGTGCGTCCCCGCGGCGCGGGCAAATGGCTGCGGCGCGGCTGGCTGGCGTGGCAGATCGGGCGCAGGCTGCGCTGACAAGTTGGATTAAGGGCGCCCGCTGGTCAGGGGCGTCAGTCAGCGGAAAAGCAAATAAAGCAGCAGGCCTGGCCTGCATTGATCCCCTTTATCCCAAGACGCGCTGAGCGAGTGGACGCGCGCTGTGCAGGCAACGCTATTGCACCGCCTGCTGGCGCTGATACTCGCTGCGTTTCATGTCGATATAGGCAGTGCGATCGAGCTCGCGCAACTGGCGGGGGTATTGCTCGGTGGCGGAAAACCAGGTGTGCAGGCGCTGCTGCAACTGCTGGCCCGAGGGCGTTCCATAGGTGGCGAGATAGGCATCGATGGCCAGGTAGTAACGCATGGCATTGCGTTCCACCACGCCGCGCATGCCGCCGATATGCTCGGGCGCGCCGCCGGGCCGCCTGCCGGTGCGGGTGAACCCCACCTTGCCGCTGCCCAGCGTGGCGAGATAGGTCTTCATTGCGATGCGCCCCGCGGTGCCGTAGTCATATGAATAGGTGAGGCGCAGAAAGCTGCGGCCGTTTTCAACCGGCACCGCCTGCAACTGGATCTGGTAGTCGCGGGTGCTCAGCGGCCCCTCAGGCGCATGCAGTTCGATCTCCAGATAATTCGCCGTGGCCGCGACGACGCGATAGGAAAACGCAATGGGATAGGCGTCCTTGATCGACTGCGGCGTTTTCTTGCCGATGCTGACGGCGAGCATGGTGCCGTCGGCATCGGCGGTGGCACGGCAATGCTTGGTGTTGATGTGCAGGATCAGCACGTCGCACCAGTGCGTCGGATCGTTGAGCGCCGCGCGCACGGTGGAAAACGGGTAGTCGATGCGGGCATGAATGTCGCCCTTCACCTCATTGTCCGATTCCGACGAATCGAGGGTCAGCGCACGCCGGAATGGATTGTTGTTGAGACGCTCGCCGAGCGCGGCATAGTGGGCGTGCAGTGCGGCAGCGGGCGCATCCGGCCCGGCGGCCAGCGCCGTCCCCGCGCCAAAAAGCGCCACGCCGATCAGCATCGAGGCGGCCAGCCACATCGTGCGGGGCAGGCCATCAAGCATCGTGTTGCCGATCGCGGCGCTCACCATGGCCCCTGCACCAGCAGGGGATACCGCTTCACCCGCATCCTGCCCTCCCAGCCGCAGTCTTCCGAGGTGCAGCGAAAGCGCCCGACCGTGACGAACATGCTCAGCAGCAAGTCGGCCAGCCGCCGCGGAATGCGGACGGCGGGACTCTTGCAGCGGGGGCAGATGCAGCCGGGGCTGGTATAGCTCACAACCGGGGGACGGTTGCTGCCGGCGTGGGGTGCGGTATTCATGAGGGCTGGACCCCTTCCGGGGCTGTACAGTTCAAAACGGATCGTCGGTCCATATCAATCTCCTTTGGTTTTCGATGCCGTGCAGGCTGCAGCGGAAGGCGTGTGGAGACGGCCAGTCGGGTTCACGGAAAGGTGCTTGGTGGGGTTAGGCTGGCCCCCCCCGCCGCCACAGTCTGTACGGTGGAAGACAGGGTGCGCCACGGGATGGTTCTCCCCGCACGCGCGGGATGTCAGACCCGCGGAGTCCACATGCTGGACCAGTTGTCGGGGCTGATCGCACCTTCCACCACCTGACAGGTATTCGATGCGGCAACAAAATGCAGGCAGCCGTCGCATTGCTGGCCGTCCCTAGGCTGCCGCTGGTGCGCCACGCTTTCCTGCGACATTTTTGCGGTCACCGCCGTCGTGTCGGCGTCTGCGGCAACGGTGTCCGGGGCGCCGCCGGCATTGGCCGTGCCACCCCGTGCCTGCGAATCGCATCCCGTCAATGCAGCCGGCAGCAACAGGCTGCAGCCTGCCCCCAGCATGCCGCGCAGCAGTGTTCTGCGCGTGGCCGTGGCGCCTTCGGCCAGGGTGCGGTCTCCGTCGATGCTCGCGTCCATTTCAAGCGTCCTGAATCAAGTCTGATAGAGGTTCAAGCCTAAACGCTCGGCCGGGCGGAGTCTGTGCGGTGCCGAACCGAATGCGGCTGCGCCGGGTCGGTCCACAAAAATATTCGGACATCTCCTACACAAGTCTTGAGCAAGTCCTACAGCGGTTTTGAGCCAGAAGCCTAGTCTTGTCACTGTCCGTGCCATCCGGCATGGGCGACGAAACCCAACTGAAGGAGATTGATCATGAAAGCATCAAATATCGTTGTTTCAACCGTTGCGGCCCTGTCGATGGCAAGCGTGCTGGGCATTGCCTACGCGCAGTCCACCTATAGCGACACGCAGACCGGGACCACGAACCAGGGCACCAGCGGCACCATGAACCAGCAGGATGCCACCGGCACCACGCCCCAGGGCTCCACCAGCATGGACTCCACCAGCACGACGCGTTCGGAACCCATGTACAACGAGCGTGTGGCACGTGCAGACCGCAACTAAGGGCTGTGCCTTGGTGGGCAGTCTCCGCTGTTCAAGTGCGCCGGCTCCGCTGAGAGCCGGGCCCGCCCTTGACAGGGCGGAGCGACCCGGCCTGGCCGGGTTGCTTGCAGGCAGGCTGCATCATGCCCATTGAATCTCCTAAATTCCCCGCTGGGCGCGCGCACAAGCGCGCGGCCATCCGCAAAACGCTGACGATCGGCGCGGCCGCCGCGGTCGCGGTGCTTTCGCTGGGCGTAGTGTCCGGCGGCATCCCGCTGCTGTCTGCGATGTCTCCCCTGCCTTGGTCACAGGCTGCGGTCCGCCTGGCGGATTTTGGCGACGCGTCGCCCTCGCCGGAGGCCCGCCACGTGGCCGACTGGGTCGCCGATTCGCGCGACAACGCGAATGCCGAGTTCATCATCGTCGACAAGCGCGATGCACGCGTCTATGTGTTCGACGCCGACGCGCGCCTGCGCGGTTCGAGCCCGGTCCTGCTGGGCGCCGCGACCGGCGATGACTCGGTGCCCGGCATCGGTACGCGGCCGATCGCGGAGGTGCGTCCCGAAGAACGGACGACCCCCGCCGGACGCTTCGTTGCCGAGCGCGGCCGTAATCTGAGTGGCGAGGACGTGGTCTGGGTCGATTACGACGCGGCAGTCTCGATGCACCGCGTGCGCGCCACCAAGCCCGCCGAACGGCGGCTGGAACGGCTTGCCACGCCGACGGTCGACGACAACCGGATTTCGTATGGCTGCATCAACGTGCCAGTCGCGTTTTACGAAGCCTATGTGAGCCCGACGGTGGCCACGCAGCGGGCCATTGTGTACGTGCTGCCCGAGCTCAAGCCCGTGCAGCAGGTATTCAATTCATACGACGTCGTCGCACCACGCCGACTGGCATCCCTGAAACTGAAGTGAAGTGCGCTGCGGCGTGATTATTTTCACGATGTCTTAAAACGAAAGGAGCAAAACGATGGGGAAATACTTCGTTGCCTGGTTGCTGGGCGTCCCGGTCTTCCTGCTGGTTCTCATCTACTTCATCTTCTGATCGGGCCGGTTTCCGGTGAGCGGTGGCCGCGAAGCCGGCCGTGATTGCGCTCACGCGCGCCACTGCGGCAGGACGGACTTATTTGGGTCTTGGGCGCGACAACCGCGGCTGCACCGCCTGAAGCCGGCCGGCCCGCAATTCGCCGACCGCCTTCGCCACCGCGCGCGCCACATTGCGTGCTTCTTCCTGCACGGCTGCGTCCCGGTCGAGGCTGTCGTGACTGGTCGCATACGGCGCGTAGTAGCCGATATAGCGGTCGAGTCGCGCCTGTGCACCGGCGTCGATGAAGCCCATCCAGTCGAGCCAGTCCGACAGCGCGCGGCGCGATTCCTCGATCCCGGCAACGTCGCCGTGGACGATCAGCCCGTAGACGCGGCCCGCCAGATGCTGGGGGTAGTCCCAGCCCGCCATTTCCAGTGCTTTTGCCTTGTCGGGATTCTTGCCCGCGGTCGACGTGGGATCGGGATTGCCGCCATCGGCGCAGACCAGACGATCGATCATCAGCTTCAGCGGGCCGGGGCTCTGATACCAGTACACCGGCGAGACAATGATCACCGCATGGGCCGCGGCCCAGCGTTCGTAGATCTCGGCCATCCAGTCGTTGGTCTGGTTGAGCGCGTGGTTGGGGTAACAGCTGCATGGCCAGTTGCACAGCGGCATCGCGGTCGACACGCAGCCCTTGCAGGGGTGGATCGTGCGGCCGTATTCGGAGACGAGCAGGCTGAGATCGAGCACATCGGTCTGCAGGTCGGCCTGCGCCAGGGTGTCGCGCGCGATTTCCAGCAGCCGGAAGGTCTTCGACATTTCGCCCGGGCAGGTGCCATCGTTGCGCGCCGAGCCGCACACCAGCAACACCCGTGACGGACTTGCCGGATCGGCCTGGCGCTGCTGCGCTGCGTCGATGCACTGTTTCGTGGCCAGCCATTCGGACGACAGGTCGTAGTCCGGATCGGCAAACCCGGGCCCCGCCTTCTGGGTGAAGGGCGACTTGCGATAGTCGGTGTGGGCCTGCCACGCGATTTCTTCGAGACGGGCCAGCGACGCGTCTTCGGCACGGAACGCCGGGTCGGCAAACGCTGCCCGGAACCGGGTGCCGAACTCGGCACGCGAGAGCGGGGCCGGGGCCTGGCCTTTGCGAACCTTGATCATCAGGATTACCGAGGGCTGCCGGCTGGATCAGCCGGGGAGGAGGGGGGCTCGCTCATGAATTGCGCCGCTCATGAATTACTCAGGGGTCCGATGGCGGTGCGACCGATCATCGCCAGAAACTCGCGGCGGGTGGAGGCATCGTCGCGAAACGCGCCGAGCATGCGGCTGGTGACCATGGCCGAGCCCGGCTTGTGCACGCCGCGCGTGGTCATGCACTGGTGCGAGCCTTCGATCACCACGGCGACGCCTTTCGGCTGCAGCACGTCGTTCAGCGTGTCGGCAATCTGCACCGTCATGCGCTCCTGGATCTGCAGCCGCTTGGCATAGAGATCGACCAGGCGGGCCAGCTTGGAAATGCCCACCACCCGGCGGCCCGGCAGGTAGGCCACATGCGCCTTGCCGATGATGGGCACCATGTGGTGCTCGCAATGGCTTTCGAAGCGGATGTCGGTCATCACGACCATCTCGTCGTAGCCGTCCACCTCGCCGAAGGTGCGCGACAGAAGCTGCACCGGATCTTCGAGATAGCCGGCGAAGAACTCCTCGTAGGCCCGCACGACGCGCGCCGGGGTGTCGAGCAGGCCTTCGCGATCGGGGTCGTCGCCCGCCCAGCGGATCAGCGTGCGCACCGCATTCTCGGCATCGCCGCGATCGGGGCGGTTCGGGGTGGGGGATGCGTCGGGTGCGTGTCTGGCCTTCTTGGTCATCTGGATGTGCCTTTCGTAGGGTTTCACCTTCACCCGCACGCGCGGGCTGCTTATAGGGTGACGTCTCTTTCTGCGCAGGTTTCCGGCGGGATTCCGTAAAATGTGTCGATGTCTTTTACCCAGGCGGCATCGCCCATGTCGGGCCAATGACGCTTGTCGAAGCCCGGCGAATTCATCAGGCGCTCTTCGGCGATGTCGAGCACGAAGCACGCGTTTTCCGCATCCAGCGTCAATGCGCGCCAGGGGATCGCAAACAGCTTTTCTCCCACCCCCAGGAAGCCCCCGGAGGACATGACGGCATAGCAGATCCTGCCGCTGTGGAGGTCGAACATGAATTCCTTGAGTGTTCCCAGCCGGTCTTCTCTCTGATTGTAGACCTCGTCCCCGAGAAAAGTTCTTGCACGGAACAGCCTGGGGAAGCGCTCCGTGCCGGGGCTGTCTGACTGAATGCGGTCGCTATCGCGAATGGGCATGTTCATTTCATGGCTCCTGTCGGAAGGGTTCCGTGCGGCTCAGCGCGTCGTCGGGCCGGAGGATTTCCTGATGTTGGCCTTGACGTCGCCATACAGGCCCTGACCTTTTCCGCCGGCGCGTTCCAGCTTGCCTTTGAATTCCATGGCCGTGTCCCCGGTGAGCTTGCCGGCGACTTCCTTCGCCTTGCCCTGCGCTTCCTTGATGCGGCCTTTTGCCTGGTCCTTGTTCATGATGTGCTCCTTGGGACGGTGGGTCGTGGCGTCAGGCGCAACGCGTATTGCGCAGCGCTCGCCACAGGCTTATCAATAGCCCAATTTCGCGGCGAGTTCTGTACGGCAGCGTACGTGCGGGGAATTGTGGCTGGCTGCGTATCCCTCTTACTGTGGCGCTTCGAAGCGCCAGATTGTCAGCAAGCGATATTCCGCCACGGTGTCTCCAGAAAATGACTAAAGTGAATCAGCGGGGCCGCGAAGCAAACCGGTGATAAGGGCCGCCGCCGGCTAGGGGCACAGGTTTTCCCGAGTTCAGTGCGGTGTCGTACAGACGCGTGTTTCCCCCTGAGTAGTATGCCGGCAAGGTGTCATTGGCCAGGCCCTTGCCCGCAATCCCGGCAAGAAGCGCTCGATCCTCGCTCGGGGAGCCCCTGCTTGGCCGACTGTCAGAAAACTGATTGAACGATAGGAGCACGATCATGAACGATGCTACTCAGGATTTTGTACGTCCGGGCTTCGAAACCCAGCCCATTCCGGGTTTTCCCCATGCACCCTCCGACTGGTCTCGCGAAGAGGCCGAGGAAGTCGCCCAAACGGAGGGGCTGGAGCTGACAGAAGCGCACTGGGCGGTCGTGCGTGCATTGCAGGAACTGTGTACACAGCATGCGGACCCTGCCCTGAACGCGCGCGACCTGCACGATGCGCTCGATGAGCATTTTCATGCCGAAGGCGGCATCAAGTATCTTTACCAGTTGTTCCCCAAGGGCCCCCTGGCCCAAGCTTGTCTGCTTGCCGGCGTGGAACCGCCGGGAGGAACCCGGGATCAGGGCATGGGCAGCGCGGTCTGAGTTGCAGGGTGCCGCGAGAAAGATGAGGGAAGCCCGCTCGTAGCGGATTCCGATCGGAGGCGAGAAAGCGTTTACGTCTTCTCGCTGCAGGCCCTTTGCTCAAAACAGCAGCTCATTGCTGTCGTTCACTTAATTTGACCCAGGCAACGGCGCGTCATGAAATTCAAGGATTACTACGAGGTTATCGGGGTGCCGCGCGATGCGACCCAGGACGACATCAAGCGCGCTTACCGCAAGCTGGCCCGTAAATATCACCCGGATGTCAGCAAGGATGCCGATGCCGATGTGCGTTTCAAGGAACTGGGGGAGGCCTATGCCGTCCTGAAGGATCCCGAGAAACGCGCGGCCTATGATCAGGTTGGCAGCCAGTGGAAGGCCGGACAGGATTTCCAGCCGCCACCGGGCTGGGATGCCGGATTTGAATTCAGCGGGCGCGACTTCGGATCAGGCGCTGACCCGACTCACAGCGACTTCTTCGAAGCGCTGTTCGGACGCCAGGCTCGAGGCAGACAACGGCCCGGCATGCATGCCCGCGGCCAGGACCACCACGCCAAGGTGTTGATCGACCTGGAAGACGCTTACCACGGCGCCCAGCGCAGCATCTCACTGCGGGTGCCGGTGCCGGATGAGCACGGGCGCATCGCGCTGCGGGAGCGCAAGCTCGACGTTCGCATCCCCAAGGGCATTCGTGCGGGCCAGCATTTGCGCCTGGCCGGACAGGGCGAACCGGGAATGGGCGAAGGGCCCCCCGGCGATTTGTTTCTGGAAATTGAATTCAAGCCGCACGCGCAATTCCGCGTCGTCGGCCCGGATGTCTATCTGGACTTGCCGCTGGCGCCCTGGGAGGCTGCGCTCGGTTGTTCGCTGACCGTGCCGACGCCGGAAGGATCGGTGCAACTCACGATTCCGGCGGGATCGGCGGCGGGCCGGCAACTGCGGCTGAAGGGCAAAGGCATTCCGGGCAAAGCGCCCGGCGATCTATACGCCGTGCTGACCATCGTCTTGCCACCGGCCGCCAGCGAAAAGGCGCAGGCGGCCTACCGCGCAATGGCCGAAGCCTTTGATTTCAACGCGCGCGCGCCAATGAAAGGCTGATCCGTCATGAGCACAACAGAAATTCAATCCTTCCATGGCCTGATCGTCGAAGAGGACATTCCGCTGACACTGGACGACTTGTGTCAGGCGTGTTGCGCCCCCCGGGAGCACGTGGTCGCCTGGGTCGCGGAGGGGGTGCTCGAGCCGCTCGGTGAAACCCCGCAGGACTGGCGTTTCACCGGTGCGTCCCTGCATCGCGCACGGCTGGCCTTGTGGCTTAGCCGCGATCTGGAAATCAATCTGCCCGGCGTGGCGCTGGCGCTGGATTTGTTGGATGAAATCGCTGCGCTGCAAGCGCATCAGCAACGCCTTGGGCAGCGCTGAACGATTGGCCGCGCAGGTATGGCTCAACGGCCCCCATGCCTGCCCAGCGGATCAGCGTGCGCACTGTGTGCCCGGCATCGCCGCGTCTGTCAGACGTGCGTGATGCCGGCCTTGAGGTCGATGTTTTCCTGACTCAGCAGCGGCGCACCCAACATCCGCGCGAGGCCTTCCGCGCCCTGCTGCATCAGGTGTCCGTGGTTGCGGATAAACAGGGAGCGGGCAAACGGCGCGACCAGATTCATCCACCAGCGGGTGCTGTGCACATGCCATTCGTAGCGCACCGTGCTGACCGCGCCCGCGTGCGCGAAACGCCAGCGGCCGATGCCTTCGAGGTCGCCCTGGACCGTCCCCTCGATGGCCACCTGCGCTTCGATGCGGGTGGCGCGCACTTCGAACACCATCCGGTAAGGCAGCCGCCCCTGCCAGACATAGCGCAACACGCTGTTGATGCCGTCGGCGTCGCCGGCCGCAAGCTTTTCCACCTTCATCACGCCCGGCCACCAGTCGGTCCAGCGGGGCGTGTTGTGGATGGCGGCATAGACCGCATCCAGCGGCGCCTGGATGCGCCAGATCGTCAGCAGGTGATAGTGCGCCACGCGGTCTCCAATGCAGAACGGAAGTGAACCGGCCGCAGCCAGGCCAGGCGGGGAGCGGACCGCAACAGGCGGAATGCCGGCGAGCAGATTCAATGTGCGCTGCCGTACAGAAGCATGCCGTTTGCTGAGGAATACTGCAGGCAAGGATACGGCAATGCCGCCGGGTCGAGCCACGATGATTCATGGTATTTGAACAGTTCAGGGACCTTGTGCCTCTGGGTGATGCGGAGTGCTCCGTCACCCCGGCGGGCGGTCGTCGGACAAATTGACGTTATGGGCGCTTACAGCGGCGCCGGATTGCACGGGGTACTGTTTATATGGGTGGGAGGAGAAGCGCACGTCCCGCTCCCGTCCATTTTCAGCGCACGTATTTTTAAACTCACGGAAGGGGCATCTCATGAACAACATCGTCTACATCGTCGGCGCCGTCGTCATCATCATCGCACTGCTGTCGTTCTTTGGATTGCGCTAAACCCAGAGCGGGTTGACGGGGCATCGCCCGCGGGCGGCTGCGCCATCAGCGCGGCCCCGGCTGCCAGCACGGTAAAGGCCAACACAGCCACAGCGCGCCGCGTTTCCCAGGCACACCGTCAGGGTGTGTGTTATGCCGCGCCACTTCGTTCGTCGCGATGACGGAATGAATCAGCGCTTGACTAGCGGTTGCGTTCCCAGTCGCTCCGCTGGGCCGGGCCGAGGCGCTGTGTTGGCGGCGCGGTCCTGTTCTGCTGGTTGGGGACGCGTTGCGACGGCCGGACCTGTTCGCGCTGAAGGTAGCGCTGCTGTACCACGGGATCGCGCGGCTGGTAGGGGTAGCGCTGTTGCTGGAGGCGGTGCTGCTGCTCGATCTGGCGCGGGTAACGGTCGCCCGAATACAGCCTCTGGTAGGCGGGCAGCGGCGCCGGCGGCGGGACGGCGCGGCGGTCCCAGGTGTCCCAGCCACTTCGCTTCTGTTCCCACTCACGGCCCCAGTGATTGCTCCAGCGCGGCGGTGCATCCGGGCGCCAGCCGCGGAAGTAGGCCGGCGGCTGGCGGTAGTAGCCGGCGTCGCGCAGCATGCGACCCCATTGCCTGCACCATCATCCTAGCGCTGCCGTTCCGGTCGATCTGTGCGCTACGACACACACAGGGCCGCCTCAGCCCGGCATCACCGCGGCGGCATGTTCCCGGCGGTTGGCGGAAATGCGTGGACGGTGCCGGCCTGCAGCAGGGCGGCGAGTGCGTCGGCCGCCAGCGGGGGGGCGAAGTAATCGCCTTGGGCCTCGTCGCACTGCCGGTCGCGCAGAAACTGAGCCTGCTCGACTGTCTCCACGCCCTCCGCACTGGCGCGCAGCCCGAGGGACCTGGCGAGGCTGATCGCCGCGCAGACGATGGCGGCATCGTCCGCATTGCCAATCATCCTGCTGACGAACGACGGGTCGATCTTCAGGCTATCGATCGGATACGTCCGCAGAGATCGCAGGCTGGAATAGCCGGTGCCGAAGTCGTCGACCGCAAGCTTGACGCCCAGGTCGGAGAGCGCATGCAGCACGGGCTCGGTGGACGCGACATCGCGCATCAGCACGCGCTCGGTCAGATCGAGTTCCAGAGAGTGCGGTTCCAGTTGCGCGGCCTCGAGGGCCGAGCGTACGTTTTCAAGATAATCCGCCGCATGGAACTCGGCCGCGGAGACATTGACGGAGATCGTGACGGGCGGCAAGCCGGCCTGCAGCCAGGCCTGGGCCTGTTTGCAGGCTTCGCGCAGCACCCAGCGGCCGATCGGCAGGATCAGGCCGCACTCTTCGGCGGTCGGCACGAACTGCGCGGACGCCAGCAGCCCGCGTTGCGGATGCTGCCAGCGGATCAGCGCCTCGACGCCCGTTGTCGTGCCGCGCTGAAGATCGATTTTCGGCTGGTAGTGCAGCACGAATTCCTGCCGTTCCAGCGCGAGGCGCAGGCTGGCTTCAATGGATTTTCGCTCGACCGCCTGGGCATTCATTCGCGGCTCGAAGAATCTGTAGGTGTTGCGCCCACTTGCCTTGGCATCGTACATCGCGGTGTCTGAGCACTTCATCAGGGCTTCCGCATCGATGCCGTCGTCGGGGTAGATGCTGATGCCGATGCTCGCGCCGATATGCAGCTCGTGATCGTCGAGGTGATGAGGCGGCGCCAGCGCCGCGAGCATCTTTTGCGCCGACAGCGCTGCGTCTGCGGCGTGTTCGATATAGGGCAGCAGCAGGACGAATTCGTCGCCGCCCTGACGGCTGACGGTATCCGAGTGCCGCACACTCCCCGTCAGGCGCTGGGCCACCGATTGCAGCAGCAGGTCGCCCACCTGATGTCCGAGGGAATCGTTGATGGGCTTGAACTGATCCAGGTCCATGAACATCAGCGCAAGCTGCCTGCCCTGGCGGCGGGCCAACTCGATGGCCTGACCCAGCCGGTCCTGCAGCAGCGCCCGATTCGGCAGGCCGGTGAGCGTGTCGTAATGAACCAGATGCTCGAGCGTGTCTTTGGCGGCCTGGATTTCCTCGGCCATCACGCTCGCTTCGATGGTCGCGATGACCAGGCGTTCGTTCGCTTGCCGCAGCCTTGAAAGCTGATCATCGGACGGGACCTGCGTCTCCACCGAGCCGAGGTTCCGCTCGCGCACCGTGGCGGACGCTTCGCGTATTTGGGCTTCGCCTTCGCGTGCATGCGCCGCGTCCTCGCGTAGATGGACCGCGTTTTCACGCAGGTCGGCGGCGTTTTCACGCACATGCGCGGCATTTTCCCGCACCGCCGCCGATTTCTCGCGACTCAGGACAGCGTCATCAGCGGCGAGGTGGGACGGTTCCCTGCGCGTATCCGCTTGACCGGGGGTGTCGGGTTTACTGGCATCAGAGGTGCTGTCCTTGTCCTGGCTGTTCATTGCCACCTCCCTTACGGGCCTGTCCACGCTAGGAACCGACCTTGGGATGACCGGTCATGATGCCGTCGTATTCGTCCAGGGTGTCGCCAATCACGATGCCTTTGTCGTTGATGTCGAACAGCCGGATGTCCTTGCTGTGGTCGCTGCCGCGCACCTTGACGACCGAAAAGACGCGCTTGAACTGCCCTGCGATTTCGACATAGCGCTGCACCAGGATGGCGTCGGCAAGAAACGCGCTGCCGAACGGACTGAAACGTAAATCGGTGTAGCGGTCTTCCAGTTCCGAGGTCATCAGGATGGTCACGCCCATGCTGGTCAGCTCGGCCACCATCCGGTACAGCGAGCCGCGAAAATCCTCGCTGAACTCGGGCGCCAGTGCCAGCTCGAAACCCGACAGCGAATCGATGACGACGCGCTTGGCCTGCATCCGATGGATCATCTCGATCAGGTCATGCAGGGTTTCGTCGATCGACAAATCCAGGGACCGCGTGTCGATCACCCCCACCTGTCCGGCCTCGACCAGTGCATGCAGCTTGGTGTTCAGCAGCTGGCTGGGGCTTTTCTCGAATGCCGCGATCACGCCGGTCTCGCCCTGGCGCACGCCTTCGGCAAGAAATTCCGTGGACAGGATGGTTTTTCCAGAACCGGAAGGACCCACGACGAGCATCGAATAGCCGGCCGGCAGGCCGCCGCCCAGCATGTCGTCAAGGCCGGGCACGCCCATCGGAATGCGATTCTCGCCGGTGGTATTTTTGATGGCGGCCTTCAGCGTATCGCCCGGCTGCACGATTGCGCGCGGGAAAATCCGGATGCCGGAATCGCTGATGCGGAAGGTATGCAAACCCGGCGCCTGGGCCTGGCCGCGCATTTTGACCACCTGCATTTTGCGCACCATGGAATTGCGGTGCATGTTCTGCGACATCCACAGGATGCCATCCGCCACGGTAAAGATGGGGCTGGACTCGGCCTCGGGCGCCAGATATTCACCGATCAGGAAGGTGGTGGCCTGCCAGCTCGTCATCTGCATGCCGAGTTGCTGCACGAACTGTTGCAGGGCGGACACACTGCGCTCCTCGTGCCTGACCGAATGCACGACGGAGCGGAACGAATCCACAAAAACCAGGCTGGGGGACCAGGCCTTCACTTCCTCGGCAATGCGGGCCAGCACACGATCCAGATCGCCTTCCTGGAGTTCTTCGGACAGGTTGACGAAGCGGATCGATTCACTGATCTTGTCGTGATCGAAGAACGTGAATTGCTGTTGGTAACGCAGCATCTTCAGGGAGGGTTCCCCCAGCACCGTGAAGAACAGCGCCCGGTATTCCGGGGTGGCCAGCGAGAACATCATCTGGTGCGCGAGGGTCGTTTTCCCGCTTCCCGGCGTGCCAGCAATCAGGTTGAACGAGAACTCCGGCAGACCGCCGCCCAGCAGGTTGTCCAGGCCGGGCACCCCCGAAGGCAGGCGACGTATCGTGACCTTGCTACTCATTTTTCAGCTCCTTGCCGTTCTTGTCCGCTGCGACGTTGCCCCAGGCCGAACGTAAAATTCCGGTCGTCAGCGCCTCGCCAATCAGCGAGGCCATGATATCGGTGAAAGTGATCAGCAGCAGGCGATTGGCTTCGCTGGCGTGCGCTGGCGTCTGGGCCGCCAGACTGGTTTTCAGCGACGCGAACCGGTGACCGGCCTGCGCTGATGCCGCGCCGGCCGCAAGCCAGGGAAATCTTGACTGGGTGAGGAATGCGCTACGCGCGTAGAGTGAATCGAACCCGCCTGCACCGACGATCGAAATGACCTCGGTCGCCAGCTTCTCCCAAAGCACAATCGCGGCATCCGCCCCCTCGGGGTGCTGCCCCATGAGGCTGCCGATGAACTGGTGTCGTAGCGGGTCAGGGGTTGCCATAACAAGAAAAATGTAAATAACCGACTGACATGGTGACCGCGTCTCTGCACCGTGGGTGGCCTGGACACGCGGAGAAAGGTTTTCGGTGTCCCACTGTACGCTCCTTTGCCGCCGACCGGTCAGATTGGGCATTCAAATACGGCGAAGTCTCCCCCGCCGGTCTCATGCAGTCTGTGCGTTTACACACACAGCACAGGCGCGGCGGCATGCGGGGCTTCAATCCGGGCCCGTGCCGCCGGGCGGACCCCTCAGCCCAGGATCACCTCGGCGTGGTGTTCCCGGCGGTCGTCGATCAGCGGGATGCGCGCGTCGTGCTGTTCGACGCCATCTACCGTCACGCGGGTCGCCTGCCCTGCGGGCTCACCGTCGCGACGGATCCTGATGTGGTAGACGGTATCGCGATAGCGGTAATGGATTTTGTAGGCATCCCAATCGGCCGGGATGCACGGCGTGATACGCAGATGGTCGACTTCGAGCTGCAGGCCGAGCAGGGTTTCCACGGTCAGCCGGTACATCCAGCCCGCGGCGCCGGTATACCAGGTCCAGCCGCCGCGGCCGGTGTGCGGCGCCACCGCATAGATGTCCGCGCACATCACGTAGGGCTCGACCTTGTAGCGTTGCATCGTCTCCGGCGTGTCGCCGTGCCGGATCGGGTTGAGCATGGCGAAGAATTCCCAGGCGCGTTCGGTGTCGCCCATCATGGCAAACGCCATCGTGGTCCAGATCGCGGCATGGGTGTACTGGCCGCCGTTTTCGCGCACGCCGGGGATGTAGCCCTTGATGTAGCCGGGCTCCAGCGCGGATTTGTCGAAGGGCGGGTCGAGCAGCTGGATGATCTGCTTGTCGCGCCGCACCAGGCGCTGGTCGACCGCCGCCATCGCCTGCTGCGCGCGCCGGGGATCGCCGCCTTTCGAGATGATCGACCAGCTCTGGCTGATCGAATCGATCTGGCATTCGTCGTTGCTGGCCGAGCCCAGCGGGGTGCCGTCGTCGAACCAGGCGCGCCGGTACCAGTTGCCGTCCCAGGCCTGGGCCTCGATGTTGCTGCGCAGCCGAGCCGCCTGCGCGCTGCACAGCTCGGCAAATTCCTGATCGTTGCGGTCGTGCGCCAGGCTGGCAAACAGCTCAAGGTTTTCGAGCAGGAACCACGCCAGCCACACGCTTTCGCCACGGCCGTCCTTGCCGACCAGGTTCATGCCGTCGTTCCAGTCGCCGCAGCCCATCAGCGGCAACTGGTGGGCGCCGAAGCGCAGGCCGTGCTTGAGTGCACGCACGCAGTGCTCGTACAGGCTGGCCGCTTCGGGCGAGCGTTGCGGCTGGTCGTAGTAGGCCTCTTCTTCCGCATACAGCTCGCGGCCTTCCAGGAAATGGATCGACTCGTCGAGCACGCCGGTGTCGCCGGTCGTCTGCACGTAGCGGCAGGTGGCATACGGCAGCCACAGGTAGTCGTCGGAAAAGTGGGTGCGCACGCCCTGGCCGTTGGGCGGATGCCACCAGTGCTGCACGTCGCCCTTGAGGAACTGGCGCCCGGCATGCAGGACCAGCTGATCGCGCGCGAGCCAGGGCGTCGCGTGGATCAGCGCCATGGTGTCCTGCAGCTGGTCGCGGAAGCCGTAGGCGCCGCCGGACTGGTAGTAGCCGCTGCGCCCCCACAGCCGGCACGACAGGGTTTGATAAACCAGCCAGCCGTTGGCCAGCACGTTGAGTGCAGGGTCGGGCGTGTCCACGTTCACCGTGCCGAGGGTGCGGTTCCAGTGTTCCCACACCGCTTCCAGCGCCTGCCGCGCGCTGGCACGACCGCCGAAGCGCTGGATGAAATGCCGCGCCTCGTCGGCGTGGGCGGCCGCGCCGAAGACGAACACGATCTCGCGTTCCTGCCCGGCAGCCAGTTCGATCCGGGTCTGGATCGCAGCACACGGATCGAGGCCGGCGCCGGTCCGGCCCGACAGGCGCTTGCGGCGCATCGCCGCCGGACGCGCCAGCGAGCCGTTGCGGCCGATGAACTCGGTGCGGTTGCCGCTCACCGAACGCTCGCGCTCGCTGACGTGGGCAAACACCACGCGGCCGGCGTACTCGCGGCCATAGGCATTGCGGGCGAACACCGCACCGCTCGGCGGATCGGTTTCGGTGACGATGTGCATCTGGTTGGCGTGCCGCCATTCGCCGAGCACCAGCTCCCAATAGCCGGTGAGCGACAGGCTGCGCGTACGCTGCGAGGTGTTGTGCAGCTTGACCACGACGAACTTCACCGGCGCGTCCATGGCGACGTAGGTATAAAGCTCGGATGAGATGCCGGCTTCGTAATGTTCGAACACGCTGTAACCGAAACCGTGCCGGCACACATAACCGGATTTGCCGCGCGCGGGCAGCGGCGTCGGCGACCAGAACGCGCCGGTTTCCTCGTCGCGGATGTAGAACGCCTCGCCGCTGGCGTCGGAAAGCGCATCGTTGTGCCAGGTGGTGAGGCGGAACTCGTGCGCGTTTTCCGCCCAGGTGTAGGCGCTGCCGGCCTCGCTCACCACGGTGCCGATGTGCGGGCTGGCAATGACGTTGACCCAGGGCAGCGGCGTGTTCTCGCCGGGTTCGAGGGTGATGACGTATTCGTGGCCGTCGGGCGTGAAGCCGCCCAGCCCGTTGCTGAAAATGCGCTCGCGCTGCGGCAGCGGATAGACCGGCTCGGCGAGTGCCTGCAGCGTGGGCTCGAGGCGATCCGATGCCCGTTCGCTCGACACGCGGCGATCCACCTGCTCGATCAGGGTTTCGGCGGTGTCGCTGAACACGATGCGAGCCACGGTCTGCAGCAGCACGCGTTCGTCTTCGGTCAGCTCTTCGGCGCGGCGCACAAAGACGCCGCCCGGCTTGTCGATCATGTGTGCTTCGGGACCGCCGTTGATCAGGCCCATGATCAGGTCATGCAGCACCGCGCGGTAGCCGGAGAAATCCTCGTTGACGATCACCAGGTCGGCGGCCAGCCCCTTCATGCGCCAGTAGGCGTGCGCCTGCAGCACCTGCTTGACCAGGTCGATGCGGTTGAGGTCGCCGATGTGCAGCAGCACGATCGGCAGGTCACCCGAGATGGCGAAGCGCCACAGCCCGGACTGCCCCAGCTGGTTGCGCGCGATAACGCCGGACGGTGCGCGGCGCATGGCATTGCCGAAGACGACCGAGTTGGCCATGCGGCCGAATAGCTGCGCATCGGCTTCGGTGGCGTTGAGGTGGCGCAGCACCTCCTGGCTCTGGAACCAGGCCATTTCGAACGCGCGCTCGACGAAATGGCGGTCGCAGTATTTTTCCACCAGCGCCAGCGCGGCTTCGCGCGTGTCGGCCATCCCGGAAATGATCTGCACGCTCGCCGATTCGTCGGGCGCCAGGGTCAGGGTGCGGCGGATCGCCACGATGGGATCGAGCACCGAACCGTCGGTGTTCGAGAGCGGCGGACTGTCGCGGCTGTCGAGCACCTTCGGGTTGGCCGCGCTGCGGCCGCGGCCGATGAAGCGGGCGCGGTCGGTCTCGAAGCTTGGCGTGTCGCTCTTGGCACCCGGTGCGGCCAGCAGGTGGAACATCCAGGGCACCTGTTCGCCCGGCGTGCGCGGACGCCGGGTGCAGAGGATCGCCTGGCGCTCGGGCAGGATTTCGGTCTGCACGAACAGGTTGCTGAAGGCGCGGTGCGCGAGGTCGGCATTCAATGGCGCCAGCACCACTTCGGCGTAACTCGTCACCTCGATGCGGCGGCTGCGCGACGACTGGTTGGTGAGGGTGACGCGGCGGATCTCGACATCGTCCTCGGGCGACACGCTGATCTCGGTGTGCGCCTCGATCGCATGGTCGCGTCGCCGATATTCGGCGCGCGCCTGCACGAAAATCGCTTCGTAGTGGTCGGCGCGCTGCAGGGTCGGCTGATGCGCGGTCGACCAGTACTTGCCGCTGTCGCGGTCGCGCAGATAGATGAAGGTGCCCCAGCCGTCGGTGGTGGCATCCTCGCGCCAGCGCGTGATGGCGAGGTCGCGCCAGCGGCTGGTGCTGCCGCCGGCGTGGGTCGCCATCACATGGTAGCGGCCGTTCGACAGCAGGTGCACCTCGGGCAGTTGGGTGGCGGGTACGGTGAACACGCGCATGATCGAACCCACGTCCGCGCTGGGCGGGCGCGCGGCGGCGCTGACTTCGGCCGCGTGCGGGTGCAGGGTGGCGCCCTTCTTCGGCACCCGTTCCTGCAGCAGCAGTTCGGTCGCCCGCGCCTGCGGGTCGGACATGAAGCGGCGCTGCATCGGCTGGCCGAGCAGCACATGCGCATACGCCAACAGGCTCATGCCCTGGTGGTGCACCATGAACGAACGCACGATGGCGTGCGGCTTGCCGCGCGGCACCCGGGTGGGCGTGTAGTCGATCGCTTCGTAGAAGCCGTAGGCGCCGAGGAATCCGTGGTCGGCCAGCGTTTTGAGGTTGCGGCAGGCTTCGCGCGGCATCACCATCAGTGCCAGCGCGCTGGCGTAGGGCGCGATCACCAGATCGTCGCCCAGCCCGCGCTTGAAGCCGAGGCCGGGCACGCCGAAGGCCCGGTACTGGTAGACCTGGTTGACGTCGGTGGCGTTGTAGCAGGATTCGGAAATGCCCCACGGCACCGCGCGCTGTCGGCCGTATTCGATCTGGCGCGCGACCGCGGCCTTGCAGGTCTGCTCCAGCAGGGTGTTGGGGTAGCTCGGCATGACCAGCTGCGGCATCAGGTACTCGAACATCGAGCCGCTCCACGAGATCAGGCTGACCTCGCCGCCGTGGCTGGTGAGCAGGCGACCGAGCGCAAACCAGTGCTTCTGCGGCAGCTGTCCCTGCGCAATGAGCAGGAAGCTCGCCAGCCGCGCTTCCGACGCCAGCAGGTCGTAGCAGGATGGATCGCGGCGTCGCTCGCCGACGTCGTAGCCGATCGTCAACAGGCCGCACGCGGCATCGTAGAGAAACTCGAAATCCATCGCCGCCAGTACGCGGCAGCGCAGGATCAGCGCATCGATGCGATCGAGCTGCGCCTGCGCGGGGGTGCCGGCGCCGGCCAGTTCGATCCGGGTCGGCATGGAAGTGCCTTGCCAGGCGCCCGGCACCAGCGCGGCCAGCTCGTCGCGCAGCGCATGCACCTGCTGGTCGAAGGCGCGTGCCCAGTAATACAGTTCGTCCTCGACACCGGTTTCGGTCGGCACCGATTCGGCCAGCGTGCCGCCGATGCGCTGGAGCTTTTCCAGCGCGCGGGTGGCGGCCTCCGGCGTCTGCGGCGGTCCGTCCTGCAGCAGGGTGTGCAGGCTCTCCTGCAGCAGGGCGATCTTTTTCGCCAGCTCGGGCGCAGGGGCGGTGGGCAGTTGTTCGGCCAGCACCGTCAGCGTGTCCTGCAGCCCCTGCAGCGCGAGCGCCGACAGCACCGGCTGGGTCTTGAGTTCGGCCAATCCCGCCTGCAGCGTGAGCAGGCTGCCGGCCAGGTTGCCGCTGTCCACCGACGACACGTACTGTGGATGCAGCGGCTGCAAGGTGCGGGTGTCGTACCAGTTGTAGAAATGGCCGCGGTAGCGTTCCAGTTTCTCCATCGAGGCCAGCGTGTTGTCGATGCGCTGCAGGCATTCCCCGACCGTGATGTAACCGAAATCGACCGCAGCCAGGTCGGCCAGTAGCGACATGCCGATGTTGGTGGGCGAGGTGCGCCAGGCGATGGCCTGCGCCGGGTATTCCTGGAAGTTGTCGGGCGGCAGCCAGTTGTCGTC
>Ga0180009_10001378_pt1 | contig 29913 bp, 27 predicted proteins | sample OS_PC_MetaG_FD_123537 | JGI IMG/M metagenome (GOLD analysis project Ga0180009, IMG submission 123537) | Groundwater microbial communities from the Aspo Hard Rock Laboratory (HRL) deep subsurface site, Sweden - OS_PC_MetaG | ecosystem: Environmental > Aquatic > Deep subsurface > Groundwater...
AGATCCGTCGGCAAATAATCCGTTCGCAACCTCACTGCTGATCCCATGGGCGAATCTCCTCTCGCCTCACAGAATCACACCATACCAAAATCCCAATGAGTCAGATCGTCTCGCCGTTGGTATGAGGGGGCCTTCCTGCACTGTAGCAAAGGCCCCCTCACCCGGACCTTCGCTTTGCTACGGTCCGACCTCTCCCCCAAAGGGAGAGGTGCAAGGCGCCAAGCCGCCCGCTTCCGACTTGGCGCGAAAAGGCCTAGCGGCAGCCCTCGGCGAAATCCGCAATCCGCTGAAGCGCGGCGTCGAGCGCGGCATCGGAAGCGGCGTAGCTCAGCCGCAGGTGGCCGGGCGAGCCGAAGGCGCTGCCCGGCACCAGCGCCACGCCGGCCTCTTCGATCAGGGCCATCGCCGCGGCGCTATCGCTGTCGAGCCTGGTGCCGCCGGCGCTCGTTTTCCCGATCAGGCCGGCGCAGGAGAAAAAGACGTAGAAGGCCCCGGCCGGCTTGAGGCAAAAGAGGCCCGGCGCGGCGTTGAGCGCGGCGACCACCTTGTCGCGCCGCGCCGCGAACACCAAACGCCAGCCCGCGAGGAAATCCTGCGGCCCGTTGAGCGCCGCCACCGCCGCCCATTGCGCGATGGAACAGGCATTGGTCGTCGATTGCGACTGCAGCTTCAGCATGGCGGCGAGCAGCGGCCTCGGCCCGGTGCAATAGCCGATGCGCCAGCCGGTCATGGCATGCGATTTGGAGACGCCGTTGAGCGTCAGGCAGCGCCCGGCCAGATCCGGCGCCACGGCGGCCAGCGTCGCAAAGCTTGCGCCGTCATAGACCAGCGGCTCGTAGATGTCGTCGGAAAGGATATGCACCTGCCCGTGCCGCCGCAGCACCTCGGCCAGCGCCTCGAGCTCGTCGGCGGAATAGGCGGCGCCGGTCGGATTGGACGGGGAATTGAGAATGAGCCATTTCGTTTGCGGGCCGAGCGCCGCCGCGAGCGCCTCAGGGCTCAGCTTGAACCCGCCTGCCGCATTGGTTGGCGCAAAGATGGGCTCGGCGCCGCACAGCCGGACGATCTCGGGGTAACTCACCCAATAGGGCACCGGCACCACCACCTCGTCGCCGGGATTGAGCGTCGCCATCAGGGCGTTGAACAGGATCTGCTTGCCGCCCGAGGCGACGAAGCAGTCGTCCGCCGTCACATCGAGGCCGTTGTCGCGCCGGAACTTGTCGGCCACGGCCTGCTTGAGTTCGCGAATGCCGTCGACATTGGTGTAGCGGGTATGGCCGGCCTGCATGGCGGCGATGGCGGCCTCGCGCACATGCAGGGGCGTATCGAAATCCGGCTCGCCGGCGCTCAGCGCCACGATATCGCGCCCCTGAGCCTGCAACTCGCGCGCCCGCTGGCTGATCGCCACGGTCGGCGACGGCTGGATGCGCGCCAATGCGTCGGAAAGAAATGCCATGCCCCGTCCCCTTGCCGAACCAGGCCGGGTGATAGGCGGTCCGCCGCGCCTTGGCAATCGCCTTCCACCCGCCGAGGCGTTAACCATCCGCCACACAATCGCCCCGAAATCGTACGCTTTTCTCCATGGCCGGCCCCCAAAGCCTCCGCAATCGGGGTGTCAGATCGCTGCATCGAATAACAACGACAAAGCGAGTGCTTTCGATGATTGCTTCCCTGATGTCCGGACTGCGCCGCGCCCGCCTGGCGCTTGTGGCCGTCGCCGCGACGCTGCTCATGGCGCTGATCGTCACCCCGGCCCACGCCGCTGCCGGTCTGGCGGACCTCGAAAGCGGCACCATCGCCGTCGTCGTCGTTCTGGGCACGCTCGCTTTCGCCCTCGCCTACGAAATCATGCACCTGACCTCGCGTCATGCGTCGGACCGACGCGATACCCGGACTCACTGACCTCCAAAACGACCTCCCTAACGACCTCCTCGTCCCCTGCGTGCTCCAATCCCTAAAGGAGCACCGGACCGGCGCCGCCCCCGCGCCGGTCCTTTTCGTTTCGTATTCGCTGAAACCCGGAACCGCCGTTATTGCAATTTCGCGGCATTCTGACGCATGATATTCGTTCGTTTCCGCGGAGGAGAGAGCCATGAACGTCGCCAAAATACTCGAGAACAAGGGCAATACAGTCGTGACCGTGTCTGCCGCTGCCGAGGTCTCGGACGCTGTGGAACTGCTCAACCGCCACAATATCGGCGCCCTCATCGCGCTCGACGCCAAGGGCAAGGTGGCCGGCATCCTGTCCGAGCGCGATATTGTCCGCCGCCTGCGCGGCTCGGCCGCCACGCTGCTCACCCAGCCCGTCTCTTCGATCATGACCGCCAAGGTCGTGACCTGCGGCCGCAACGACAGTGTCGACGAGGTCATGCAGATCATGACCGGCCGGCATTTCCGCCACATGCCGGTGGTCGAGAACGGCGTGCTCATCGGCGTCGTTTCGATCGGCGATGTCGTCAAGACCAAGATCGAATTGACCGAGGGCGAGGCCGCCGCACTGAGGGAATACATCGCCGGCTAGGATCGGCCCGGGTGAGTGTTGCGGAAGGGCGGTCGCCTTCGCCCATCCCCCCGCGCAGCGCGGGCGATCACATTTGGCCATGGTGATCCCCTTGTCCGGCGCTTGGCGCCACCTTCTTCGGCTTCATTCGCTCCACCGGAGCGAATGACGGCTTCGCCATCGCCTCGAAGTCCCGCAAGGGGAGAAGAAAAAGCGCGGTATCCGCCGGAACGGCGGTGGAGGGGGCATGGCGCCGATGCCGGATTGCCCGGTTTCGCCACCTTCGCGATGCCCGGCACCCGGCCTTGATCTTTCGTCAACACATTACCCGCCTTACCGTTATTTCATGCACCGGACAGCTTGGGGCAAACCGGACCCGGTTAGCTTGGTGGCGGATCAGACGAACGGTCCGAAACCTCCAAACTCAAATCAGGTACTGACCCCCATGAAAAAGCTCGCAACCCTGCTCGTCTCCACCGCCGTTATCGGCGGTCTTTCCCTCACCAGCTTCGCTACCGCCGCTTCGGCGGCCGACAGCTATCGCGGCAACAATCGCGGCCATTTCGCCAACCAGCAGCAGCAGACGCAGGCGCCCGGCCAGAACATGCGCGGTCCCGGCATGCAGAACGATGACATGCGCGTCGGCGCCGTCGGCGGCTCCAATGGCATGGGTGCCAACGGCTTCGCCCAGGGCGGCGTCGTCCGCTTCCTGTGCTCGGACAACGGCGCCCCGCTCATCGAGATCGCGCTCAACAACCTTTCGGACCGTCTGACCCTTTCGGACGACCAGACCACCCTGTTCGAGGCCTTCAAGACCGCCTCGCTGACGGCCCAGACCACCTATGCCGACAGCTGCGCGACCCCGGTCGCCGATGGCACGACGCCACTCGACCCGGTCGAACTGCTCAAGCTGCACGTCACCAACGGCACCGCCAATGTCGCGGCGCTCGAAAGCGTGCTGCCTTCGCTCGAAGCCCTCTACAACAGCCTTACCGACGAGCAGAAGGCCAACCTCTTGCCGGAGCGTGGCGACATGCGCATCGGCCAGGGTCCGTTCGGCCAGTTCGGACCGGGCCAGCAGGGCCAGTTCAACCCGCGCGGCATGATGGACAACGACGATTTCGTTCCGGGCCAGGGCAATCCCCAGGGTTTCAGCCCCGGCAACGGCCAGGGCAACGGTCCGCGCAACAACGGCTGACCCGCACTCCTCCGGAACGGGCCGCCCTCCCCGGCCCGTTCGGCACCCTGCTCCATGACCCGGAACCCGGCCCGCCACCCCAGCGGTTTCCAGTTCCGGTCCGCCGGACGCGGCAACGCCCTCCACCGCCGCGCCGCGTCCGGCTTTTGGTTCCGTCCGACCGCAACGCCGCCGGAACCGGCCGCCCAGCCCGGGAAGGCCTCCGTCCCGTAGGACCGGATGGGGGTCTTTTCCGCGCGTGAGCTCTTGGCGGTTCGCAACCTCCGGATCGGCCGGCAGTTCCATGCCTCGCGCCCCAAACGCCGCAGTCCCCGCCCTTGCCGGTCCTGCCGCAAGCGGCTACCAGATCGGGTCTTTGCTCAAGGCGATGCCCCGATGTCCCTCCCCCTCGATCCGTCCCGTGTTCGCGCCGAATTTCCCGCCTTTGCCGAAGCCTCGCTTCAGGGTCAGGCCTTTTTCGAGAATGCCGGCGGCTCCTACACCGCCCGCCAGGTGATCGACCGGCTCGACCGCTATTACCGCGCCACCAAGGTGCAGCCCTATGGCTGGTACCCGGCGTCGCAGGAAGCGGGCGCGGCCATGGACCTCGCCTATGCCCGCATCGCCGCCGCGCTCAACGTCACGCCCGACTGGGTGCATTTCGGCCCCTCGACCTCGGCCAATACCTATGTGCTCGGCAATGCCTTCGCCCAATGGCTCAAGCCCGGCGACGCCGTCATCGTCACCGACCAGGACCACGAGGCCAATACCGGCGCCTGGCGCCGGCTCGACCGGATCGGCGCCGAGATTCGCGAATGGAAGCTTGACCGTGACACCGGCCATCTCGATCTCGCCGATCTCGACGCGCTGATCGACGACAGGGTCCGTCTCATCGCCTTTCCGCACGCCTCCAACATCGTCGCCGAAATCAATCCGGTCGAAAAAATCGTTGCGCGCGGCCATGCCGTCGGTGCCAAGATCGTCGTCGACGGCGTCTCCTACGCGCCGCACGGCCTGCCCGATGTCATGGCGCTCGGCGCCGACGTCTATTTGTTCTCGGCCTACAAGACCTATGGCCCGCATCTCGGCGTCATGGCCATTCGCCCCGACCTCGCCAGGGCGCTGCCCAACCAGGGCCACTTCTTCAACGACGAGAAGCTGCGCTATCGTCTGACCCCGGCCGGTCCCGATCACGCCCAGATCGCCGCCGCCGCCGGTATCGCCGACTATCTCGAACGGGTCGCCGAAATCGCCGGCGATGCCGTTTCAGGCGCCGATCCCTTCCGGCGCGCCCATGCCGCCATGCGCGCCCAGGAAACCATGCTGCTCGGCCCGCTGATGGATTTTTGTGCCGCCAATGCCAACCGGTTCCGCCTCATCGGCCCGACGATCGCCGCAAACCGCGCCCCGACCGTGGCCATCGCCCTATCGGAGCCGGCCCGCGACGCCGCCACTCGCCTCGCCGCCCGCGGCATCATGGCCGGCGGCGGCCATTTCTACGGCTGGCGCCCGCTCACCGCCCTCGGCATCGATCCCGCTCACGGCGTCTTGCGCGTCTCGTTCACGCACTACACCACGCCCGAGGAAATCGACCGGCTGATCGCGGCTCTCGACGCCGAGCTGAGCTGAGGGCATAACAGCGCCTGCCTTCGTCCGGCCCTCTTTTTGTGAACCTGCCCGAAAACGCCGGGGCGCTCATGACGGCAGCCCGGTTTCCTCCAGCCTGCGTCCCCACTCCGAATGCTCAACCGCTTCACCGCCACCCTGCTCCTGCTGCTCGCCACCATGTTCTGGGGCTTCGCCTTCGTCGCCCAGAAGAACGCCATGGAACATATGGAGCCGCTGACCTTCATCGGCGCCCGCTACTTTCTCGGCGGGCTGCTCATCCTGCCGCTCGCCTGGCGCGAATACCAACGGCGGGGGCTGGTGCTGTCGTTGCGCCAATGGGGATTGCTGGCCTTTTTGAGCCTCAACTTCTTTCTCGGCTCCTATCTGCAGCAATATGGGCTGATCATCGCCACCGTGACCAATTCCGGCTTCCTGACCGGGCTCTACGTCTTCTTCGTGCCGTTCATCCTGCTCGTGGTGTTCCGCACCGCGCCGCATCCGATCGTCTGGTTGTGTGCGCCCCTGGCCTTTGCCGGCCTGTTCCTGCTCAATGGCGGCCGGTTCGACGCCATGAACTCGGGCGACGTCTACGTGATGACCAGCGCCGTGTTCTGGGCCATGCACGTGCTGATGCTCGGCTATCTCGCCCGCAATACCGGCCTGCCGGTCTTCGTCTCCTGCGTCAGCTTCCTTGCCGCCGGGCTCGTCGCCGAACTCGGTTCCTTCACCTTCGAGGCACCGAACCTCGATGCCATCGCCGCCGGCTGGGTCGAGATCCTTTATGCCGGCATTTTCTCCACGGCTATCGCCTTCACCTTGCAGGCCGTCGGACAGGTGCATGTTCCGCCGGCCAATGCCGCCATCATTCTCAGCGGTGAGGCGCTGTTCGCCGCGCTCGGCGGCGCCGTCATGCTCGGCGAACGCCTTCCCGGCATCGGCTATCTCGGCGCCGGCCTGATCTTTCTTGCCATTGTCATGGTCGAAACGGTGCCGGCACTGGGTCGCGGGCGTGCCAAGACGGGCGCCGTCTAGGCTTTTTGCCTATCCGCGCGGGCAACCGTTCCGGCAAGTCATGGCCATGATTTTTTCTTTTCGAGAGCAAGTTTTCCACAGGCTCGAAATCTGCCTTGTACAAGAAACCCCGCGTCACTTTGCTGTCATGAAGCGGAAATAGCGTGTATTTGTTTTCGGCCGGCCCCAATCGTCCGAAATCGACGGGGAGGCACCCTCGTCCTTTTGCGGCGCATCCCGCAACGCCGCTGCATGGTCGTCCGGTTCCCCAACCACCCCGACCCATGCGTATTTCGAGCGCCGATCCCCAATCGGCCGCGTTTCTTGAGCCGCCCTTCGCCGGGCGGCTTTTTTTGCGCGACGGCCATCGGGAACCGGTGCCGGCATCTGGTCCGGCGCGGTGGAAACCGCTACCAGTGGCGCAATCCATTGTTGATCGCCGGAGCATTTTGGCCATGCCGGACCCCGAACTCACCGAACCGCACGGCAAGCTGACCGTCAGGACCCTGGCCATGCCGGCCGACACCAATCCGCATGGCGACATTTTCGGCGGCTGGGTGCTGAGCCAGATGGACATAGCCGGCGGCATCGCCGCCATCGAGGCGGCCGAGGGTCGCGTCGCCACCGTCGCGGTCGAGGCCATGACCTTCATCTCGCCGGTCAAGGTCGGCGACATCCTGTGCGTCTACACCGACATCGAACGCATCGGCACCACTTCGATCACCGTCAATGTCGAGGCCTGGGCCCGGCGCAACCGCTATGGCGACCGTTTGCAGGTCACCCATGGCCGCTTCGTCTTCGTCGCGCTCGACGACGAGGGCAATCCGCGCCCGGTGAAGCCGGACCAGCCTGCCGCGGACGGCGGGGCGTCTTTCAGGCCGCCTTCCACTTGATCGAGCAGCCGACCGAAGGCAGCTGTCGCTGTGGCGCCGGCCGGCCGCGGGCGATGGCCAGCATGGCGTTGATCAGCTCCGGCCTGACATCGCCGGGATGGGGGTCGATGCGTCCGCTGTCGAGCCGGCCGCGATAGCGGATCACGCCCTCGCCGTCGATTCCGTAGAAATCGGGCGTGCACACCGCTTCGTAGGCGCGCGCCACCGCCTGGCTCTCGTCGTGCAGATAGGGAAAGGTGAAACCGCGCTTCATGGCGAACAGCTTCATGTTCTCGAACGAATCCTCGGGATGGCTTGTCGCGTCGTTCGCGCAGATGGCGGCGAAACCGACGCCCTCCTGCCTGAGGGTCACGGCCGCCGCGACCAGCCGTTCGGTGATCGCCTTCACATAGGGACAGTGATTGCAGATGAACACCACGACCGCGCCCTTCTCCGCCATGATGTCCGAAAGCGCATAGGTCTGCCCATCCACCCCGGGAAGGTCGAAACCGGGTGCCACGATCCCGAGCCGGGGCCGTTCGATCGTCATCGCCATGTCCACTTTCCTCCTCGCTGCTTCAGCGCCGCCAGTGCGGCGGCGCCGTCTTTCGTTCGCGTCCGCCTACCCGCTTTTGATGTCGGAACCGCGACGGCGTCCGGCCGTTGCGGGCGCCGCGATTTTCTTTGAACCGGATCGCGGCCCGTGTCGTCACATGGGCACTTCAAGCGCCCATTTCGAGGAGACTCCCATGCGCAATCTTGTGAAAACCGCCACTTTCGCCATTGCCGGCCTGTTGTTCGCCACCTCTGGCATCGCCGCCGAAGGCGTCGCCACCGGCGCCGTCAACGTCCGGACCGGGCCCGGCTCCGGCTACAGCAAGGTCGATACGCTGCATGCCGGCGAGCAGGTCGAGATCGGCCAGTGCCAGGCCGGCTGGTGCTATGTCGAGCACGACGGCCCCGACGGATGGGTCAGCGCCAATTACCTGCAGCCAGGCCCCGGTTCGGGCGGTTCGGGCGGCGCCGGCGACGACTGCACCTTCAACTGGGTGATCGGCCAGGGCTTCACTGTTGAATGCGGCGGCAATTCCGTCACCGTTCCGGGCCCGGGCGGCTGGCCTCCGGCTCCGGCACCGACGCCGATGGTCTGCATCTATGACGGCCCCAACTATTCCGGCGCCGAACTGTGCGGCCCGGCTGGTTCCAGCTCGTCCAATATCCTCGGCTTCTGGAACGACAGGATCAGTTCGATCAAGGTGAGCGGCGGCGCCAAGATCAAGCTGTGCCAGAATCCGAACTATCTCGGCTTCTGCAACACCTTTTCGTCCAACCTGCCCCAGCTCGGCGTGTGGCTGGACAACAAGGCCTCGTCCTACCAGACCTGGTAGTAGCGGCGGCCCGCGCGGGGCGAAGCAACCGGGACGCGGAAACGTGTCCCGGCTTTTTTATGTCAGCGCCGGTTCGTCGCCGATCCCCCCGAGATCACCGGCGGGTGACCTTCGATGTGGTTTCGCGCAATAATTCTAAATATTCCAGATAGTTAACAGCGTTCCTGCGACATATTGGCAGCGGCATGAACCCCATCCCGACCCCGTTCGTCAGATGAACGACTGAACACCATCGAGGGAGAATTCCGATGAACAACCTGACCAAGCTCGCAGCTCTTGCCTTTTCCGGCCTCATCCTGTCCACCGGCGCGGCCATGGCCGACGACTGCCATTTTCACTGGGTGGTCGGCCAGGGCTTCACGCTCGAATGCAATGGCAATTCCGTTACCTTCCCCGGCTTCGGCGGCGGCGGTGGTGGCGGCGCAACCCCGCCGACCGTGTGCTTTTTCGATCAGCCCGGCTATGCCGGCGCCGCATCCTGCGTGCCCGCTGGAACCCGCGACGGCAACGTCGCCGGCTTCTGGAACGATCGCGCCAGCTCGATCAAGCTGTTTGGCGGTGCCAGGGTTCGGCTGTTCGTGGACCATGGCTTTTGCGGCGGCGCCAACGTCTTTGCCAACGACGTGGCGGTTCTTGGCGCCATGCTGAACAACCAGGCCTCGTCCTACCAGACATGGGCTGGCGCCACGCCTGCCGTTCCGCCCTGCGATAGCGGCGGCAGCCCCGGCGGCGGCAGTCCCGGCGGCGGCGGCGATCCGGTGCCGCATACCATGTCGACCGGCCTGGTCACCGTCGCGGCTGGCTTCTGGGCCGATCTCGAGACCGGAGCGGTCGGTGCCGTCATGCCGCTTGTCCACCCCAGTGCCGACTTCTACTACGAGCGCGTCGACGCAATGCATAACTATCTCAAGCCGATCCACGGTGCCCAATTCGCCCGTGGCGACATGAGCAATCGCGGCTACGCCGGCTGTGCCGTCGCGTCCTATTCCACAACGCATATTCCGCTGCCCGCCATGCCGGCCGGTGCCTATATCTGCGTCAGGACCGATGACGGTCGCGTCTCGCAATTCCGGGTCAACGCCCATCATCCGGGCAGCGTCGATCTCGGCTACACCACCTGGTCCAACTAGAGGCACGACGCACGCGAGGAACAATGGCCGGCGGATTCACTCCGCCGGCTTTTTTGTCTTCAGCCACCGTTCATCTCGGTTCGGCCAGGTTGCACACGACACTGGCGGAACCGTATTTCGGCCTCAACTATGCGAGATGCTCGTTTTCGCCGACAATGGCCCTAAAAGGATTCGAGGCGGAGACTCCCATGAAGACATCAACAATAGTGTTGGGCGGCGCCCTGGCTGCGTTAGCTGCATTGGTTACAAGTCCGGCCCTTGCCGATCCGGCCTATGCGACCCGCAACATCAATGTGCGCTCCGGCCCTGGCCTCGATTTCAGCATCGTCGACCAGCTCGTCGCCGAGGAACCGGTCGACAGGGGCAATTGCAATTCCGACGGCACCTGGTGCTACATCCGCCACGAGGGCGAGAATGGCTGGGTCGCCGCTGTCTTCCTGACCACGACGCCGCCCGGCCGGCCAGAACCGCCGCCGATTGAACAGCCGGCAACCGGGGAGGCCCATACCGCCACCTCGCAGATCAATGTGCGCACCGGCCCCGACACGAGCTTCGCCGTCGTCGACCGGCTCGACCAGGGCGAGCGCGTGATGCGCGGGCAGTGCAGTTCGGACGGCGTCTGGTGCTATATCAGCCATGACGGTGCCGACGGCTGGGTCGCCGCCCGCTTCCTCAGCCCGGTTGCCGCGCCCGAGCCGCCGCCCAGCGCGCCATCGGGCACCGCACGCATCGCCACCTCGCCGGTCAATGTTCGCACCGGCCCCGGAACGACCTTCTCTGTCGTCGACCGGCTCGACCGCGACGAACAGGTCGAACTCGCCCACTGTTCCGCCGACGGCACCTGGTGCTATGTCAGCCATGACGGACCCGACGGCTGGGTCGCCGCCAGTTTCCTGCGCCTGCCGGGTTCGTCCGGTCCGGGCACGCAAGGCCCCGGCAACCCTGGTCCGGGCACGCAAGGCCCCGGCAATACCGGTCCGGGCAATCCGCCGATGGTCACCCAGCGGATCGGAACCGCCATTGCCGGCATGCCGGTGCGCGGCACCCCGACCCTGTTTACCTCCACCGTCGGCCATCTCGACCGCGGCGACACGGTCGAGGTCGAGGAATGCACCGACGACGGCTACTGGTGCCACGTCACCGAAGCCGGTCTCGACGGCTGGGTGCCGGCGGCTTTCCTGCAGATTTCCGAGATCCAGGTGCCGGCGGCGACCAATACCGCGACCGTCGCGCGCACCACGCCGATCCGCCGGCTGCCGGGCGGCCAGTCCGCCATTCTCGGCATGCTGCAGGCCGGCACCGAGGTCGGCGTCAACCAGTGCGGCCCGGGCGGCAATTACTGCGAGGTCAGCTACAACCAGCTGACCGGCTGGGTCGAGGCCGACGTGCTGCAGGCGCCGACCGGTGCCCAAAACCCGCGGCCTTCCGGCCAGCAGCCCGCCAATTCGGTGTGTTTCACCGGTTTCGGCGGCGTCGAGTTCTGCCTGACCCAATAGCGGCAGGCCTTTGGCAGTGAATTTGGGGCGCCGCGGCCACACTGCGGCGCCTTTTTTCGCCTCGGAGACACCACGGGGCTTGGAGACTGGCGACGTAGGCGTTAAGACTTTGTCAACCTGTTCACCTACTGGACGTTCCGCCATGCGCTGTCCTGCCCTTGTTCGTGCCGCCGCCATTGCGCTTGTCGCACTGATCGTGGCGCCCGCCGCGGCCTTGGCCAGCACCGCTGCCTGGGTGCTCAACGACGCTCCCATGGCCGCCGGACCCGGCCCGCAATACAAGCCGGTCGGCAAGAGTGCCAAGGGCGCGCTGGTCGCGGTCGATCGCTGCTCGCAAGGCTGGTGCAAGATCGATTTCGAGGGAAGGGAAGGCTGGGTCGAGATCTTCAATCTCAGCTTCGGCATGTCGGCCATGGGGCCGTGGGCCGGCGCCCATTTCGACCGGAAGAGCGGCAACGGCACAGCCTGCCTCTATACCGGTCCGGACTTCTCCGGCGACTATTTGTGCCGTTCGTCCGGCTTCGTCGTCACCGATTTCGCCCGCACCGGGCTCGACGACAGGTTCGTTTCTGTCGCCATCGAGGGCGACGCCTCGATCCTTGTGTGCCGTGACCTCAACTTCACGTCATTTTGCGAGATCATCGCCCGCGACACGCCGCGCCTCAATCGCTTCCTCGCCGGTGAAGTCTCGAGCATCCGCGTCTACTGAGCCAGGATTGCCAGCGGCGCTGCCTGTCTTCCGGGTCGCTTCGTCGCGTTGCTCCTCGCCATCACGAGGGGATGCTCCCGTGAAATGCTGACGGGCTTTAGGCTCGAAACCTGCCGCCGTTAGCCATAGAACACGACTGCGCTTGCCGTTGGCCCGTCGCGAGGCGATTCTCGGCGCCATGACTACGCGCGTCCTGATCACCATTGTGCTCTTCCTGGCCGCCGCCCTGCCGGCGGCGCCTTTGCATGCTGGCGAATCCATGGCGGCGACGGTCCGTCTCAACGTGCGCGGTGGCCCCGGCCTCGATCACCCCATCCTCGACACCCTCGCCGCCGGCGAGCGCGTTTTGGTCAACGACTGCCGGGGCGAGTGGTGCCGGATTACCCATGTCGGCATCAGCGGCTGGGTCTTTTCGCCCTATCTCGTCGCCGCGAGCTTCAGCCAATCCTGGCGCGCCATTTCGCGCGACCTGCCGGCGACGCTTCGGGATGGCGGCTTTGTCCAGCCGGATATCGGCGTGACCCTCGATGTGGATCCGCGGGCCCATTGTCCGCTCAACCATCCGTTGTGCTAGCGCGTGGCGCGCCCCTCGCGCGTGGTGGCGCCGGGATGACCAAGCCATTCAGTCCCGGTTCAGCCAGGATTTGGCAGAGTGACGACCACTGATGCCAAACCGAAAAGGGAGCTGATCCATGTCCATCGGCAGAAAAACCACAATCGCCGCCATCGCCGCCGCAATTTTCGCCTTGAGCGCCGGATCGGCCTTTGCCGCCCCCGGCGTCGCGACGGGCAATGTCAATGTCCGCACCGGACCGGGGACCGGCTATTCCAAGGTCGACACGCTGCATAGCGGCGAGCAGGTCGATATCGGCCAGTGCCAGTCGGGCTGGTGCTACATCACCCATAACGGCCCCGACGGCTGGGTGAGCGCCAATTACCTCGGCCGCAGCGGCGGTTCCAGCGGACCTCCGCAGCCTGGCGGCAATCCCGATGTCGGCATCTCGTTCGGCTTCGGGTCGAATGGCGCCCAGTTCGGCTTCTCGTTCGGCAACCAGCAGCCCGGCTGGCACCCCGGGCCGCGGCCGCTGCCCCAGCCGCAGCCGATGGCCTGCTTCTACAACGGTCCGAACTATTCCCAGCAGAGCTTCTGCATGGCGGCTGGTACCCAGCAGAACAGCTTCAGCCCGATCTGGAACGACAAGATCGAATCGGTGCGCGTGTCCAACGGTGCCTCGGTGACGCTGTGCCAGCACGCCAATTTCGGCGGCTACTGCCGCTCGACCAGCACTAACGAGCCGGTCCTCGGCCCCTGGCTCAATAACCAGGTTTCCTCGCTGCGCGTCCAGTAGCGGACCGCTCCGGCGTCGAGCCGACCTCCCCGCCCGATCCTCCGACCCGCCGGCACATCACCGGCGGGTTTTTTCGTCGACTCACACCCGCCCCAGCGCCATCGCCACGCCGAGATCGAGCGCCGCGACGACTCCGAAGACCAGCGCCGCCTCGCGCCATCCCGCCAGCCAGATCGCCACCGCCCCGGCCAGAAATATCGCCGCCTTGAACGCGACGAGCGGCACGGCCGGCAGACGCCTGGCCGCACTCGGGGCGACAAAATTCGCCCACAACGCAATGGCGATCCCCACCAGCAGCGCCGCAAGCAGCCCGCCGACCAGCCCGCCCTGCGCAACGCGGTAGCCGCAAGCACCGAAACCGAACAGCATGACCAGTTCGAGCGCGAAGGCCGTGACATAATGCAGTCCGACAACGATCGGCATGGGCCGTCTCCCGCGTGGTTGCCCTCGATCTAGGTCATGCAAAATGGCATGCCAATTCGCCAACAAGGCAGTTTGGATATTCACTGATGAATAGAAAGACGAAATCCAGGCCCTTGCGGCCCGTCAGGATAGCTTCTAGACCTCGAAAACGGCCCCGACTTGCCCCCTCCCAAGCTGATGGACCAGTCCATGACAAACGACATATCCCTGCCCGACGACAGCACCCGCCCCGAACCGCCGGTGCTGGACGGGCTGACCGAGGACGAAATGGCGCCCGCCCGGCACCTGGCGATGATCCACGACCATCATCGTCGGAATATGCGCGCGCTCAGCGACCTGATCGCCGCCGCCCGCCACGGCACGACCGATCCCAAACAGATCAACAAGACGATCGGCAACCTGTCCATGGTCGACAACTATCGGCGCTTCGGCACGCTGTGCGGCCAGCACTGCCAGATCGTGCACGGACACCACTCCATCGAAGACGATTATCTGTTTCCTGAGCTTGGCGCCAAGGCGGCGGCTTTTCGCCACGTCGTCGCGCGTCTGAAACAGGAGCACGACGTGGTTCACGACCTGCTGATGCGCCTTGTCGACGACCTCAACCACCTGCTCGGGACGCCGGACCAGCATAGCTTCAAGGTCGCCCTGGTCACCTACGAACAGCTCGAAACCCTGCTGAATTCGCACTTCGCCTACGAGGAGCGCGCCATCGGACCCGCCCTCGGCCGGTACCGGATCGGGGTTTGAGGCCGCGCGGGCGCAAACAGCGCCGCATGGGCCGTTTCGAGCCGAACCGGCCCGATCAAAACGATTTGGCTTGCCGGAAAAACTAGGACAGCACCTTTGACCGATCGGTCAAAGGTGGTTGCGCCGGCTGCCAAAAAAGGATTTGTTAGCCACAATCCGCCGGCACGCACCGGCGGCACTCTTATAGGGAGAGCAACTCATGCGTTTGATGACTTCTTTGCTGGCTGCCACTGCTCTGGTGTCGGCCCTTTCCGGCGCGGCCTACGCCAAAACCCTGGTTTACTGCTCGGAGGGTTCGCCCGAAGGTTTCGATCCGGCTCCGTATACCGCGGGCACGACCTTCGACGCGTCCGGCCGTACGATCTACAATCGTCTCACCGAGTTCGAACACGGCAAGACCAGTGTCGTTCCCGGTCTGGCCGAGAGCTGGGACATCTCCGAAGACGGTCTGGAATACACCTTCCACCTGCGTCCGGGCGTCAAGTTCCAGACGACCGACTTCTTCACCCCCACCCGCGACATGAACGCGGACGACGTGATCTTCTCGTTCACCCGCCAGGGCGACGAGACGAGCCCGTGGTACCAGTACACGCCGGGCATCTCCTGGGAATACTATAACGGCATGTCGATGCCCGATCTCATCAAGGAGATGGTCAAGGTCGACGACCTGACCGTGAAGTTCGTGCTCAACCGGCCTGAAGCGCCGATGATCGCCAACCTGGCGATGGATTTCGCTTCGATCATGTCCAAGGAATATGCCGACAAGCTGGAGGCCGAAGGCAAGATGGAGCTGCTCAACCAGCAGCCCGTCGGCACCGGCCCGTACACCTTCGTCGCCTATCAGCAGGACGCCGTGATCCGCTACAAGGCCAATCCGGACTACTGGGCGGGCAAACAGGCGATCGACGACCTCGTCTTCGCCATCACGACCGACGCCGCCGTTCGCCGCCAGAAGCTCGAAGCCGGCGAATGCCATATCATGCCGTATCCGGCTCCGGCCGATGTCGAAGCCCTCAAGGGCAATTCAAATCTCGTCGTCGGTGAGAAGGAAGGCCTGAACGTCGGCTACCTCGCCTACAACACCCAGCAGGCGCCGTTCGACAAGGCCGAGGTCCGCACGGCCCTCAACATGGCCATCGACAAGCAGGCCATCATCGACGCCGTCTTCCAGGGCTCCGGCCAGATCGCCAAGAACCCGATCCCGCCGACCATGTGGTCCTACAACGATGCCGTCGAGGACGACGCCTACGATCCGGAAGCGGCCAAGGCCATGCTCGCCGAGGCAGGCGTTGCCGACCTCAGCATGAAGATCTGGGCCATGCCTGTCCAGCGTCCCTACAACCCGAATGCGCGTCGTATGGCCGAACTCATGCAGGCCGACCTCGCCAAGATCGGCGTGACCGTCGAGATCGTTTCCTACGAATGGGGCGAATATCTCGACCGTTCGAAGGCGTCCGATCGTGACGGCGCCGTGCTGCTCGGCTGGACCGGCGACAATGGCGACCCGGACAACTTCCTCGCCGTGCTGCTCGGTTGCGACGGTATCGGCGGTTCCAACCGCGCCCAGTGGTGCGATCCGGAATTCGAGGATCTGATCCAGAAGGCCAAGGTCGTTTCCGACCCGGCGGAGCGCACCGCGCTCTACGAGGCCGCCCAGGTCGAATTCAAGAAGGAAGCCCCCTGGCTCACCATCGCCCATTCCAAGGTGTTCATGCCCATGTCCACCAAGGTTAAGGGTTTTGTGATGGATCCGCTCGGCTACCATCGCTTCGACGACGTCGATATCGAAGAGTAACGAGAATAAGGTTTCGGGGCGCCCAAAAGGCGCCCCGATCCGTTGGTAAATGCTGCGTTTTTTCCTCAACAAACTCCTGCTCATCGTGCCGACCCTGATCGGCATCACCATTGTCGCATTCGCCTTCGTGCGCCTGCTGCCGGGTGATCCCATCCTGCTGCTCGCCGGCGAACGCGGCGTCACCCCCGAGCGCTATCAGAAGCTGCTCATGCAGTTCGGTTTCGACCGGCCCATCTGGGAACAGTATTTCCAGTATGTCCTCGGGCTGCTGCAGGGCGATTTCGGCATCTCGATTTCGACCAAGCGGGAAGTCATTTCCGAGTTTCTGGCCCGCTTTCCGGCTACGGTCGAGCTCAGTTTCTTCGCCATCATCTTTGCCACGGTGGTCGGCATCCCCGCCGGCATCATTTCGGCGGTCAAGCGCGGCTCGACAGTCGACCAGACGGTCATGGGCCTGGCGCTGACCGGCTATTCCATGCCGATCTTCTGGTGGGGCCTTCTGCTCATCATCTTCTTTTCCGGCATGCTGCACTGGACGCCGGTCTCGGGCCGAATCGATCTTTTGTATTTCTTCCCGTCCGTCACCGGCTTCATGACCGTCGACGCCCTGCTGTCGGGCCAAAAGGGCGCCTTCGGCTCGGCGATGAGCCATTTGACGCTTCCGGCCATCGTGCTCGGCACCATTCCGCTCGCCGTCATCGCCCGTCAGACGCGCTCGGCCATGCTCGAAGTGCTGGGCGAGGACTATGTGCGCACCGCCCGTGCCAAGGGCCTTTCCTCCCTGCGCGTCGTGGGCCTGCACGCCTTGCGCAACGCCCTCATCCCGGTGATCACCACCATCGGCCTGCAGGTCGGCGTGCTCATGGCCGGCGCCATTCTCACCGAAACCATCTTTTCCTGGCCCGGCATCGGCAAGTGGATGATCGATTCCATTTCCCGCCGTGACTATCCGGTGGTTCAGGGCGGCCTGGTGCTCGTCTCGATCATCGTCATGATGGTCAACCTGTTCGTGGACGTGCTCTACGGCCTGATCAACCCGCGCATCCGGCACCAGTAGGGAGAAGACAATGACCGACACCTCCCCTGCCGGCACCACGCCCAAGGTCGACAAGCAGGTCTCGACCCCGGACGAACGCACCAAAAACGCCGCCGCAGACGTCTCGCGCGAAGTCGGCTACGCCCCGACCACCCGCCTCGAAATGGCGCTCGAGCTCTGGCATTATTTCCGCCAGAACCAAGGCGCCATGCTCGGCCTGGCCGTTTTCGGCGCCATCGTCACAGTGGCCGTCTTCGCCGGCGTTTTCGCACCCTACCCGCCCAACGAGCAATATCGTGACGCCCTGCTGGCGCCGCCCATGTGGCAGGAGGGCGGCTCGCTGTCCTTCATCCTCGGCACCGACGCCGTCGGCCGCGATATTCTCTCGCGGCTGATCCACGGCGCCCGCTACTCGCTGTTCATCGGCATTATCGTGGTGATGATCTCGCTGGTCAGCGGCATTTTCGTCGGTCTGGTTGCCGGCTATTTCCGAGGCTGGGTCGACACGCTGATCATGCGCGTCATGGACGTGATCCTCGCATTCCCGTCGCTGCTCCTGGCCCTTGTGCTCGTCGCCATCCTCGGCCCGAGCCTGATGAACGCCATGATCGCCATCGCCATCGTCTACCAGCCGCATTTCGCCCGCCTGACCCGCGCCGCCGTCATGTCCGAATACAACCGCGACTACGTGACCTCGGCCCGCCTCGCCGGCGCCGGCCACCTGCGGCTGATGTTCCTGACCATCCTGCCGAATTGCCTGGCGCCGCTGATCGTGCAGGGCACGCTCAGCTTTTCCAACGCCATCCTCGACATCGCCGCCCTCGGGTTCCTCGGCATGGGCGCCCAGCCGCCGACACCGGAATGGGGCACCATGCTCGCCGAGGCGCGCGAATTCATCCTGAGGGCCTGGTGGGTCGTCACCTTCCCGGGCCTTGCCATCCTCATCACCGTGCTCGCCATCAACCTGATGGGCGACGGCATGCGCGACGCCCTCGATCCCAAGCTGAAAAAGAGCTGAGGCCGATGGTCGCCTGGGTTCTTGATCTGCTCTGTATTACCGAACCTGATCAAAGGATCGCCGCTATTGGCGACGTGATAGGTCTCATCGGGCTGCTGGTGGCCGCTCTTCTCGCCGCGCTCGCTTGGATCGTCAGTCGCTATCTGGAACGTCGGGAAAAGGTGCACGACTTCTGCGTAGCTCTTCATGCGGAAATCGACAGCGAACTGCTGAATCTCAGCGGGGTCGATTTCAACGATCATATGCAGGCCATCCGCCAGCAGTATGAACAAGACGAAAGCTTCTCGGTCTATGTCCCTCATCTTGCGCATAGCTACATATTCGATGCGGTCACCGAGCAAATTCAAGTGCTTCCGGGTCGAACGATAGCTCCTATCGTGGAATACGAACGATTGAGGGCCACAGCAGACAGATTTGCAGGAGACCTACGCGGTGAGTACTTTCATGGACTCCCCAAAGAGCGCCAAATCGCGATGTATGAAGAATATGTCGGAATGCTCTTGCGCATGAGAAAGCTGGCGCGCTACGCGCGGCGCGCACTGCATCGAATTTTGCGTATGAGGTTAGGCGTGAGAATCCGTAGCGGCTTCCGGGCGCTGCGCAGCTGGATTGGAGGCAAAAATGCCTGATAAAACATCCAGACAGATCAGTAACCAGGCTTTGGTCCTGTCGATTCGGCAACCGGCTTGTTCTCGCCGTGCGACGCTTTTCTCATCAGACGATCTCCTGTCGGCATCACAGATGGCCCGACCACGCGACACAAAGATAGCGGATGTAAGCGTAACTTTCAACTTCCGAGGGATCCATGCCCCTGCTTGAGATCGAAAACCTCTCCGTCTCGTTCGACACCGCCGCCGGTCCGTTCATCGCCCTCGACAAGGTGTCCTACCGCTGCGACAGCGGCGAAGTGCTGGCCATCGTCGGCGAATCCGGCTCCGGCAAGTCCGTTGCCATGCTGGCGCTGATGGGCCTTCTGCCATCTTCCGCCACCGTCACCGCCGACAGGATGGAGTTCGAGGGCCGCGACCTTCTCCGGATGCCCGACGCCGAGCGTCGCAGGATCATCGGCAAGGACATCACGATGATCTTCCAGGAGCCGATCGACAGCCTCAATCCCTGTTTCACCATCGGCTTCCAGATCGAGGAGGTGCTCAGGACCCATCTCGGCCTCAAGCCGGCGGACAGCCGCAAGCGCGCCATCGAGCTCCTGGCCTCGGTCGGCATCAAGGATGGTGCCAAGCGGCTGAGCTCGTTCCCGCACCAGCTCTCCGGCGGCCAATGCCAGCGCGCCATGATCGCTATGGCCACCGCCTGCCGCCCCAAGCTCTTGATCGCCGACGAGCCGACCACCGCCCTCGACGTCACCATCCAAAAGCAGATCCTCGATCTGTTGACAGCGCTGCAGCAGGACTACGGCATGGGGCTGATCCTGATCACCCACGACATGGGCGTGGTCGCCGAAACGGCCGACCGCGTCGTCGTGCAGTATCAGGGCCACAAGATGGAAGAGGCCGATATCCTCTCCCTGTTCGAGAAACCGAAGAGCGCCTATACCAGAGCCCTGCTCTCCGCCCTGCCCGAGAACGCCACAGGCGACCGGCTCCCCACCATTGCGGGCGTCGACTTCCTGTCCGAAGGAGCCAAGGCATGAGCAATCCGGTTCTCGAAGCCCGCAACATCGTTCGCGACTATCCGGCCTCGGGCAACATGTTCTCGCGCGGCGAGCCGGTGCGCGCCCTCAAGGGCATCAGCTTCACCCTCGATCGCGGCAGGACCCTTGCCATCGTCGGCGAATCCGGCTGCGGCAAGTCGACCCTTGCCCGCATCCTGACCATGATCGACCGCCAGACCGAGGGCGAGCTCTATATCGACGGCCAGCCGATCGACATCGCCAAGGCCCCGGCCACCAAGGCGCAGCGCCGCATGGTGCAGATGGTGTTCCAGAACCCCTATGGCTCGCTCAACCCGCGCCAGAAGATCGGCGACGTGCTCGGCGAGCCCTTGAAGATCAACACGAGGCTCAGCGCCGCCGAACGGCGCGACCGCGCCTATGCCATGCTCGAAAAGGTCGGCATGGACCCGCGCCACTACAACCGCTATCCGCACATGTTCTCCGGCGGCCAGCGCCAGCGCATCGCCGTCGCCCGCGCCCTGATGCTCAATCCCGAGCTCTTGGTGCTCGACGAACCGGTCTCGGCCCTCGATCTTTCGGTTCAAGCGCAGATTCTCAACCTCTTGGCCGACCTGCAGGACGAGTTCAACCTGACCTATGTCTTCATCAGCCACGACCTGTCGGTCGTCCGCTACATCGCCGACGAGGTGATGGTGATGTATTTCGGCGAGGCGGTGGAATACGGCGCGCGCGAAGAGGTCTTCGCCGACCCCAAGCATAGCTACACCAGAACCCTGTTCGCCGCGACGCCGCGCGCCGATGTCGAGTCGATCAGGACGCGCCTGGCGGCGCGGGAAACGGCAACGGTCTGAACCGAGCGACACACGCTATGAAAAAACCCGCCGGCAGGACCGGCGGGTTCTTTGTTCAATGCTCGCCGTCGCGTCGACGGCGGCGCGGGCGCCTAGTCGGCGGCCTGCAGCTTGGTCGCGGACAAACGGCCGTCGCGGCCCGATTCGAGCTCGAACGTGACCTTCTGGCCTTCGACCAGCGTGGACATGCCGGCGCGCTCGACGGCCGAGATGTGAACGAAGGCGTCCTTGCCGCCGTCATCCGGGGAAATAAAGCCGAAGCCCTTGGTGGTATTGAAGAATTTAACTGTGCCTGTGGTCATGGCAACTGGTCCTTTGTCGTGCTCGCTCGAGTTTGAGACGAGTGGGTTCCTGACGCACGACATGTGCGCAGGGGTCAACGTTCGCTCAAATCAGGGGAAGCCAAGCATCCGGCAAGCCGGGCAGTTCAGACAGCCAAGACGGTCGCAACGTGTGGGCGCGCATATGCGCACAGGCTACGCTTTTGTCAAGCCTCTTTTGCAGCTGCGCCATCCGGGCAGGCGGGAAACTTCCTTGTATGGCAGCGACATGCGGGCCGTTCCGCCGATTTCCCGTCATCGCCGCCGACATGGACTTGGTGCGGATGCCGCCCTAGCGCCCACCGGTTTTCACGCTCATCGCCCGGCCCTCCCGCGCTGACGCGAGCAGCGCGTCGATGAGATAGTGCACCTCGAGCGCCGTGCGTCCGTTCGACACCGGATCGCGCCCGCCCTGGACCGCTTCGACGAATTCGGCGATCTGGGAACGGTGCCAGTCATGCGGAAAGGCCATGCGATCCTCGCCGCCGCCGGTCGAGGCCTCCATGCCATGGACCTCCCGGCGCCCGTCCTGCCAGGCAATTGTCAAGACGCTGCCGCTGAGCGTCGCCGTGCCCCTGGTGCAGCAGAAGACCATGTATTCCTGGGCACCGGGATAGGCCGCCGTCGTCGCCATGATCGAACCGAGCGCGCCATTGCGGAACCTGACGCCTGCCCCGACGAAATCCTCGACCTCGATGCGGTGCAGCCGCGATGTGCCGGCGATGGCGGCAACCGTCTCGGCCTGGCCGGTCAGGCTCAGCATGAGGTCGAGCGAATGCACCGCCTGCGTGATCAGCACGCCGCCGCCGTCCTGGGCGAACGTGCCGCGTCCCGGTTCGCTGTAATAGTCGGCGCTGCGCCACCACGGCACCACCAGATAGGCCGTCGCCAGCTCGCCGAGGGCTCCGCTCGCCAAGAGTTCCCTGGCCTTCAGCGCCCCTTCGCGGAATCGGTGCTGGAAGGTGATGCCGAGCCTTATTCCGGCCTGCTCGCAGAGCGCGACGATCCTTTCGGCCGCCTCGGTCGTGCGCTCGACCGGCTTTTCCATGAAGATGTGCTTTTTGGCCCTGGCGGCCTGTTCGACCAATTCGAGACGCTGGTTCGGCGGCGTCAGCAGGATGACGGCATCAAGCTCCGCGTCCGCCAAAAGTGCCGCATAGCTCTCGGCCGCTTTGTAGCCGTGCTCGGCGGCGAAGGCTTCGCGCCGTTCCCTGTTGCGCGAATAGACGCCGCGCACCGCGATCGTGTCGCTCAGATCCCTGAGCGCGCGAAGATGCGGCGTCACCGCGAAGCCGAGGCCGACGAGGCCGATTCCGAATTTGCCGGTCATGGCCGTCCTTCTACCACTTTTCCGGCACGTACAGGTCCGGCGGAACCGGATGGCGGACATAATCCGAGTGATGGATGCGCGGTGGCAGGGTCACGTCCTGCTTGGGCACGTCCTCATAGGGGATCTGGGTCAGCAGGTGGCTGATCATGTTGAGGCGCGCCCGCTTCTTGTCGACCGCCCGGACCACCCACCACGGCGTCTCGGGCGAATGGGTGCGCTGCAGCATCTCCTCCTTGGCTTTGGTGTAGTCCTCCCAGTGGACGCGTGACTGCATGTCCATCGGCGACAGCTTCCATTGTTTGAGCGGATCGACGATACGCATGTGGAAGCGGAATTCCTGTTCCTCGTCGGTGATCGAGAACCAGTATTTCAACAGGATGATGCCCGAGCGCACCAGCATGCGCTCGAACTCGGGCACGGAGCGGAAGAACTCCTCCACATCCTCGGGCGAGGCGAAACCCATGACCCGCTCGACCCCGGCGCGGTTGTACCAGGAGCGGTCGAACAGCACGAGTTCACCCGGCGAGGGCAGGTGCGGCACGTAGCGCTGGAAGTACCACTGGCCCTTTTCGCGCTCGGAGGGCGCCGGCAGCGCCACCACTCGGCAGACGCGCGGGTTGAGCCGGGCGGTGATGCGCTTGATCGCTCCGCCCTTGCCGGCGCTGTCGCGCCCCTCGAAAATCGCCAGCACCTTGAGCTTCTTGTAGGCGATCCAGTCGTGCATGCGGACGAGTTCGCGCTGGAGGCGGAACAATTCGTCGAAATAGACCTTGCGGTTGAGGCGCTTGGAAGGATCACGGCCGATCTGTTCATCGGCGAGTTCGTCGAGCCTGTCCTCCTCGAGCTGCATTTCCAGCTCTTCGTCGAAATCGTCCTCGATGGCGCTGCGCATGCGCTCGTAGCCGCCGGACTCGCGGTCGGGCTCCGGCGCGCCGGGCGCCTTCTCGGACCGTCTGGCGAGCCGCAGTCGCGGCAGGTCCGACAACAGCCTGCTCCATGCCGATGAGCCGCCATCCGACGTTTTCTTGTCACCTGCCGCCATCAATCATCTCCACTCTGGCATGGGCCGGGCGCGCGAAAGCCGCACCCAAATCACGAATCAAGGGTAGCGCAAAAACGGGCGGCGGAAACCGCCCCTTTTTGGGTAGATTTGCCCCGATCGCGCCGCGTTCCGGCGGCTGCCCGCGGCTCAGGTCATGTCACGTTTTGATGAAATCAAAACGCATGACCTGCGTTTTTGAGTGGTCGCCTGTTCGAACCGCAAAACCGGTATCCACTTTTGCTGAACAGGCTCCAGGTGTTTGAGTGGTCGCCTGTTCGAACCGCAAAACTGGTACCGACTTTTGCTGAACAGGCTTAGGCGCGGCCCGCCTGGCTCGCCGGTTCCGCGGCGCCGGCGACCGCCAGCGCCGGCGGCGAAATTCGGTTGCGGCCCTGGCTCTTGGCCAGATAGAGCTGCCGGTCGGCTTCGAAGATCAGCGCATCGGCGTCGAACGCCGTCCCGTCCGTGACGCTGGCGACGCCGATGCTGACGGTCACCCGCCCGCCGCGACGCGGCATGACATGGGGGATGGAATCGGCCTCGATGAGGCGGCGCATGCGCTCGCAGGCCTGCCGTGCCCCAGCCGCGTCGGTCCCGGTGATCAAAACGACGAATTCCTCGCCGCCGAAGCGGAAGACGGCATCGCCGCGCTTGCGCGCCTCGGCGAGCAGCAATCCGGCGACGCGCCTGAGGCAATCGTCGCCCGCGACATGGCCGAAGGCGTCGTTATAGGCCTTGAAATGGTCGATATCGACCAGCGCCATCGAGACACTCGCCGCCGCCCGCCGGTCGCCGCGCACATGCTCGACCGCCCGGTCGAGCGCCCGGCGATTGCCCAGCCCGGTCAGCGGATCGACCGAGGACAGTTCCTCGAAGCGGTCGGAGCGCAGGCGTTCGTTGAGCGAGCGCAGCCAGGTCAGGCGCTGCTCGCGCTCCAGCGAGTAGCCGGCCATCATCGAGAATATCGTGGCGGCGAACATGACGGAGGCCATGCCCTGCTGTTCGATCTGCGGCAGGCCGCTATAGTTGAGCGAGGTCGCCATGAACAGGAAGCAGGTCGCGACGGCGGCGGCGAGCATGTACCAGAAGCGCACGCGCAGGACCATGACGCCGAACATCAGCCCGAGCAGCATGCCGACGTGATAATGGCCGCGATAGGCGCTGTCGCTCAGCGCCACCAGCACCATCAGGATGGCCGACTGCGCGATGATCACCGCCATCGCCACGCCCTCGCGCAGGGCCGGCGGCGGATTGCGCCACAGGATCAGCAGGGCGAAAAGCCCGACCAGGTTCATGGCGCCGAGCCTGAGCACGATGGCCGGCCAGACAATGTCGGGCAGCGCCTGGAAATCGGTGACCACGATGGCCTCGAACAGCAGCAGCGCCGGGATTATGCCGATCATCAATTGCCGCGACCGGCGCGCGCCGGTTTCGGCCTCGAACAGCCTTTCAAGACCCGGCGTAAAGCGCATCCAGCGCACGCCGGAGGCGATGTTGCGGACGATTTCGGTCTGGTTGACCGCCGGGGTCTCGGTCGGGACGGCCGCCATGCCGGCAGCGCCGATATTACTCATGACAAAAGCTCACGCACTCGTTGCGGCGATCCTGACGCCAACAGAATAATTCCCGGTAAATTTGTCGCATGTCTGCCGAGGTTCGGGTCAGACGGCGCCAATATTCCCTGCGCTGCCGATCGAAGCGGCGGGGCGAATGCTAGTCCCGCTTGGTCGCCTTCATTGCCTCGACGCTCACCAGTGTCGTTCCGGGACTTGATCCCGGAATCCAATGGCGTGGCAAAACAGAGCCAGCGCCGATTGAGAAGCGCTCGGGGAATGAGCGCGTTGTCGCCATATAGTGCCACTAAAGCCGATCGTCGCGTGTCAGCAATCCGGTGAAGCCGGTCACCGCCAATGCCACGAGAAATGCCCCGAGAATCTGTTCGATCACCGTCAAGGCATAGCCCAATAGCGAGATCGGCCGCCAATAGGTGTCGCTGCCGAGATCGAGGACGGGAATGAACAGATCGAGAGAATAGAACCAGGGATTGAAGGCCGGATATCGACCGGTGCCGTTGCCACCGACGTCTTTCGCTACCGCCAGCACGTCTCCAGCCACGCCGATGAAGTCGCCGGCGATGATCTGGCGAGCGGTCGTCCCGCTGCCGAAAGCGACCGGGCATTCACCCCAGCATTGGCCGAGCCCGCCATAGGCCAGCCCGAACACCGCGATCAATCCGACTGACCACAGCACCGTTCGCCACGGGCTGAAGCCGTAATTGGCCAGGATATGCAGCAGATAACTGACGGCGCGCAGGAAAAGATTGGGCTCCGCCGCCCGCTGCGCGATGCGTCTCCGAATGGCGATATGGCGGGCGTCTTCCTCATAGCCCATGTGGGCCAGAGTCTGCGCCAATTGCCGCCAGGGCTGCGGATTGAAGCGATGGGTCAGTTCCTCGGCGCTCTGGCTCATCAGCCAGCGACTGCGGGCTTTCCACACCGGTTCCGCCTTCGGCCCCGGAGAATAGGGTGCCGGGACGGGCTTCGGCGTTTCGTGCGGGTGTTCCGAAGTCACCCAGGTGAGAACGGCGGTCCACCAGCGTTCGCGTCGCGTCTCCTGGCGCGGGGGCGGGTCGAATTTCGGATGATCGATCGTCAGAAAATGGCGAAAACGCTGCCAGATCGTACCATTCACCCGGCGTTGCGCACCCGGAATCCCGTCGGGATGTTCGAGAAACTCGTATTCGGTGCCGTCGAGAACGATGTGCTGAATGTCGCGCGCTTGCTTGAAGCCATTATGCGCATTGGGCGCTACGGTCAGTCGATCCTCGCAGCAATCCTCACCTCGCGTGAGAGGCGCGAACCAGCCATCGGCGAAATCGACCAGCGTGCCGATCTTGGCCCGCGACAGGTCGATGATGCCGCGCACCCGCGGCTTGGTGGCGCTTTTTTGTGCCGCCGCTTCGCCGCGCGGCAGGTCGAGTCGGCCGATCTTTGCGCCCACGGCACTCAAGGCACAATCGGCGAATTCGCCATACAATTCATGTGGTTTGGTGGCGTCGGTCGCGAGCCAGTGTGCCGCCAGCGTCGCGCGCTCAAGTTTGAGTCGCCCGATATCGGCGTGAACGGCAAGTATTGCGCCCGAAGCTGAAAAACCGGCCTTTGTGGTAAAAGCGCCAATTCTCGCCCGGTCCAACCGCAGGGCAACGCCCTCGCTGGATAAAAGGACAGCATTTGCCAGTTCAACTTGTTCGATTGCGGCGTGATTGAGGTCGAACAACCCGTGGATTTTCGTGCACTTGCCACCCGAGTCCGAACGCATTAACCATGCCATTGCCTTCACGGCCTGCGCATTGATCGCGTTGCCTTCTTCGACCGCGAACGTCGCGCCAAAAGCGCTGAACACCTCCTGCAACACGGCGCCTCCGATGTTGAACGTGCCGGTGACGTGCGCGCCATCCATGAACCAAGCGGACGCCTTCACCGCCTGCGCATTGATCGCGTCACCTTCTTCGACCGCGAACGCCGCGCCATCGGCATTGAACTGCCCCTCCAGCACGGCACTGTTTATAGCGAAGGTGCCGGCGACGCGCGCGTAATCCATGAACCAACTGCCATCGACCTGCGCCCCTTTTGCATCGACCCCCGCCAGAAAACGTGAACCCGAGAAGCCGACTTCCCGCGTCCGCGCCCGCAGCAGAAGCCGCCCGATTTCGCAATCCCGCAGCCATAGGGGCACGGCGATATCGAGATAATTGAGATCGAGCTTTCCCGGGATGGTCGCGCCGAAAAGGCGGATACCGTGCGGATCGACCAGATTGCGGTCGCTGCTGTTCTGGCACAGCCAGCGCAGCAATGCGGGACGGACCTCCTTGTCCGCGTCGGGATAGCCGCTTGCGAAAGCAGTATTTCCAGCTTTCGCCGCCCACACCAGCTCTCGTTCAGCCAGCGTCGGTTCCTTGTCGGCAAATATCGGCAGATCGAAGGGCGCTTCCCGCCTCGTCGGCCTTGGCCTTGGCACCGGTTTTGCCGGTTTGTCCTCGTCTCCACTTTGCGGTGATTTCGCCATCTGTCGTTCCTCGCCCACCTGAAATATGTCCGCATTGGGCAAGACCGGCAATGCCGGTGTCGCCAAAGCCCACTCGAGGCGGCGCGTAAGCCTCCCTCCCCCTGCCACATCCTGTCAGCGGCACCCTCTAGGCTTTGCCGCATTCCGGTTCCATATTGGCGGGCGAGCGATGTCCCATCCTGAAATCGAGTCTGTGCCCATGGCCAACGACCCCAAATCCGGCCGTCCCGGCAAGCGTCAGCCCGCCCGGCGCGAGGGCAAGAGCGGCGACAGCTTTTCTGTCGACGAATTCCTCGGCGAGATCGAGGCGGCCGAGGACGCGGAACTGTCCCGGCGCCTGCCGCAGGAGCGCCTCAGGAACAAGCGCCGGCTCGACCGCGAGGCCGCACAGAAGGCCGCGCCCGAGCTTGATCAGCGCGAGCGCGCGCTGAAGTCGGCCTTCGAGAAGCGCCGCACGACGAAAACGAGCAATCCCGACACCGCCACCGGCATGTCGAAGCGGGCGCCGAAATCCAGGGCGAATTCGGTTGAGCGCCCGGCCAACCTGCCCGGCTTCGAGGAGCCGCAACAGGCCGGATTCGGCCACATGCCGGCAAGCGCGCTGGACAAGGACACGGCGTTTGTGGCCCCACCCCACCCCGGTCCCGCGGACCGACCCTCCCCATCGAGGGGAGGGCAGCAGAGTGCCGCGCCGCAGGCTGCTTCCCTCCCCCTCCGTGGGGAGGAGCCTGCCCCGGACCCGATCCGGGGTGGCCCGGCGCCAGCCGGGTCGGGCGGCGGCCCCGGTTCCGGCGTCACCGCCACCGTCGCCGCCCTGCAGGACCTGATCGAGCACGGCCGCAAGGAAGTCGAGGGCGCGCCCGCCTGGGTGCCACACCGGCCCGAGCGCCCGGACAAGCGCGAGGGCGGCATTCCCTTCCGCCTCGCCACGACGCTCGAACCGGCCGGCGACCAGCCGACCGCCATCAAGGAACTGGTCGAGGGCGTCAATTCCGGCGAGACCGACCAGGTGCTGCTCGGCGTCACCGGCTCGGGCAAGACCTTCACCATGGCCAAGGTCATCGAGCTGACCCAGCGCCCGGCGCTGATCCTGGCGCCCAACAAGACGCTGGCGGCGCAGCTCTATGGCGAGTTCAAGTCGTTCTTCCCGGACAATGCCGTCGAATATTTCGTTTCCTATTACGATTACTATCAGCCCGAGGCCTATGTGCCGCGCACCGACACCTATATCGAGAAGGAATCGACCATCAACGAGCAGATCGACCGGATGCGCCACTCGGCCACGCGCTCGCTGCTCGAACGCGACGACGTGATCATCGTCGCCTCGGTTTCCTGCATCTATGGCATCGGCGCCGTCGAGGACTATACCTCGATGATCGCCGATCTCGAGATCGGCAAAAAGATCGACCAGCGCGAGTTGATCAACCAGTTCGTCGCCCTGCAATACAAGCGCATCAGCGCCGATTTCTCCCGCGGCACCTTCCGGGTGCGCGGCGACACCGTCGAGCTGTTTCCGGCCCATTACGACAACGCCGCCTGGCGCATCACCTTCTTCGGCAATGAGATCGAGAAGATCGTCGAGTTCGATCCGCTGACCGGCCACACATCGGGCGAGCGCAAGTTCATCCGCGTCTATGCCAATTCGCACTATGCCGCGCCGCGCGTCACCATCAACCAGGCGATCAAGTCGATCAAGACCGAGCTCGCCGCCCGGCTGCAGGAATTGAACGGCGCCGGCCGCTATCTCGAGGCGCAGCGCCTCGAACAGCGCACCACGTTCGATCTCGAGATGATGGCGGCGACCGGGAGCTGCGCCGGCGTCGAGAATTATTCGCGCTATTTGACCGGCCGCAGGCCCGGCGAGCCGCCGCCGACCCTGTTCGAATACCTGCCCGACGATGCGCTCGTCTTCATCGACGAGAGCCACGTCACCATCGGCCAATTGGGCGCCATGTATCGCGGCGACTTCCGCCGCAAGGCGACCCTGGCCGAATACGGCTTCCGCCTGCCCTCGTGCATGGACAACCGCCCGCTCCGCTTCGAGGAGTGGAACGCCATGCGGCCGCAATCGGTCTATACCTCGGCGACGCCCGGCTCATGGGAGATGGAACAGACCGGCGGCGCCTTCGCCGAACAGGTCATCCGCCCGACCGGCCTCACCGACCCGCCGGTCGAGATCCGCCCGGCCGGCACCCAGGTCGACGACGTCATCGACGAGGTCAGGAAGGTGGCCAAACAGGGCTATCGCACCCTCATCACCACCCTGACCAAGAAGATGGCCGAGGACCTGACCGAATATATGCATGAACAGGGGATCCGCGTCCGCTACATGCACTCCGACGTCGACACGCTTGAGCGGATCGAGATCCTGCGCGACCTGCGTCTGGGATCCTTCGACTGTCTGATCGGC
>Ga0180009_10001379_pt1 | contig 29911 bp, 27 predicted proteins | sample OS_PC_MetaG_FD_123537 | JGI IMG/M metagenome (GOLD analysis project Ga0180009, IMG submission 123537) | Groundwater microbial communities from the Aspo Hard Rock Laboratory (HRL) deep subsurface site, Sweden - OS_PC_MetaG | ecosystem: Environmental > Aquatic > Deep subsurface > Groundwater...
ACTTGAACTGAAAATATGGCAAAATATGGCATGAGAGGACCATTTTGTCATATATGTGAAGGATGAATCCGTAACAAGCCGATTTTTAAGTACAAAAAACTACGTAATATGAGGCGTACACCCGTTTCCCATTTCCCATCCATAACGGCTGAGTCGGAGAGCAACTTTCGATCATAGAGGAAGTATCTCCTGAAGACCTTTGGTATGCTGAAGGTAAAGTCATGTGGCGGGACGCCTTTAATTTTTTAAGAATCTTATTCTGTCAAATGATAATTTTCATGATCAGAACTTATCTCGCTGTCTCCACTGAATATTCTGAAAATTCAACCAGGGTGAGGCAAATCTCAAAACGCATGATTGATACATAATGTGATGTAAAACACCAAGCGTATCAAATCGACTAATCCTGACTTTTTTTTATCATCTGGAAAACTAAGAATCTTAAGGAAGTCCCGTACGCACATATCAGAAGAATATTGTTTTTTCAAGGGATTATGATGAATTCCGACAACCTAACCCCTGCCGAATTCAGTGATCAACAGGCTGCCTCTTTTATCAGTCGGTCCTCTGTGAAGGAGAGGAAAGAACGCAGGTTCATGGCCGGGCTCGCCGTGTATCGGAAGAAAATCCTCCGGGTTCTGGGCAGTTGAATTTAGGGAAGAAGTCCGTTAGCCAAGGAGTACGGGGAAATGACATGATAGTGTCAAGGAATGACCTTCGGCCTCTTGACACATCTACCCAAATTCAATTGACATGATTTTTTCAAAAGCTGATAATTAAACATTTATCATATTCATTGGGAGTAGAGGCATGAGCGATCTACCTGTGGTAGGCATAACCATGGGAGACCCTTCCGGAGTCGGGCCTGAAATTATCATAAAGGCACTCTCCGGCTCAGATATATTTAAGATCTGCCGTCCATTGGTATTGGGTGATCCCTCTGCACTTTTCATGAATATTGAAGAGTCGACAAAGATGACCATAAAGGAGGTGTCATGCCCTTCTGACATTGAAGGAAAGTTGGGGCAGATAAATCTTTTAGCCCTCTCCCGTTTGGACAATGACCTTCTTCAGCCCGGGAAACCTACGGTGGAAGGGGGAAAAGCCATGGTGGACTATATCATTAGGGCTGTAGAGATGGCACGCTTGGGAGAGATATCTGCCATGGTGACATGTCCCATCAGTAAGATCCTGATGCACCAGGCAGGATACGATTTCAACGGGCATACCCAAATGTTGGCCCATCTCACCAATACGGACGACTATGTTATGATGCTTGCAGGGAGCAGGCTCCGGGTGGTCCCCGTGACGACGCACTGTGCATTCAAAGAGGTGCTGGCCAATCTGGATGAGAACAAGATCCTTAAAGCCATATTCATTACATCAGACGCGCTGAATAAAGATTTTGGGATCAAAAGGCCTCGACTTGCTGTTGCTGCCATAAATCCCCATGCCGGAGAGGAGGGGCTTTTTGGATCAGAGGAGATAAAGATCATCAAACCTGCTATTGAAAAGGCAAGATCCGAAGGAATCGAGGTGGAAGGACCATTGGCTGCAGACACTCTTTTCTACAGAGCAGCCTCTGGTGAGTTTGATGCAGTGGTTGCCATGTATCATGATCAGGGATTGATTCCATTGAAACTTCTCCACTTTTCAGATGCCGTCAATATCACATTAGGACTTCCCATCATCCGGACCTCTGTGGATCATGGAACAGCCTACGATATCGCAGGAAAAGGCATTGCCGATTCCTCAAGTCTTAAAGCCGCAATCACAATGGCCGTCAAAATGGCTGAAAACAGAACAAAGAGAAGAACGCGAACTTAGGGGGCTACGCCCCAAGTGGAATGTTGGAATACTGGAAGTATGGAATAATGGGTTCTGGGAAAATGGGTAAGTGTTGTAATGGTGAAATTCATCTGGACACAGAAGTTAAAAATATTCTTAAATAGGAAACTTCCTTTAAAAACCAACATTCCATTATTCCACTATTCCATTATTCCAAGTGTGAGGCAAAAGCAGTAAGTCTTAATAAACTTCTTTGATTTCAATAAGTTGTAGAAATTCCGTTAAATTAACCAATGGCCACCAACCAAATAAAGATAAGAGGGGCAAGGGTTCACAACCTGAAAAATATCTCCTTGGATATCCCCCGAAATCAACTTGTCGTCATTACCGGTCTGTCAGGATCTGGTAAGTCATCCCTCGCTTTTGATACCATCTATGCAGAGGGCCAAAGACGGTACGTGGAATCCCTTTCTTCATATGCCCGCCAATTCCTGGAACAGATGGACAAACCGGATATAGACTCCATAGAGGGGCTTTCTCCGGCCATATCCATAGAACAGAGATCAACCAGTCGAAATCCCCGATCTACAGTGGGAACCGTGACAGAGATATACGATTACCTGAGGCTCCTTTTTGCCAGAATAGGTCATCCCCATTGTCCGCAATGTGGTTTGGAGATTCACTCACAGACCACACAGCAGATTGTGGATCAGATCATGGCACTAGAAGATGGGGCCAGGATTCAGATCCTGGCTCCTTTGATAGACGGTAGAAAGGGAGAGCATGCTCCTATACTCCGACGACTGAGAAAAGATGGATTCACACGAGTTAAAATAGACGGGCAGGTTAGGCTACTGGACGAAGAGATTGTCCTGGACAAAAAAAGAAAACATTCCATTAGCGTGGTTGTGGATCGATTGATCATCAATCAGAATATCAAACGACGTCTTACGGACTCCATGGAGTTGACGCTTAACCTTTCAGAAGGGCAGGCCATTGTGGACGTCGTCGGTTCAGGAGAAACTTTTTTCAGCCAGAAAGCCGCATGTACCGGATGTGAGATCAGCATTCCGGAAATGACGCCACAGATGTTTTCCTTCAATAATCCCCAGGGGGCCTGTCCAGAGTGCAGCGGGCTTGGAACAAAGAGATATTTCGATCCCGATCTCATCATTCCCGATCCGGATCTCTCTTTGAGAGAGGGGGCGCTTGTGCCCTGGGCAAATCGTCATTCCGTTTATTTTCAGCAGATGCTTGAATCCATATGCCGGCACTACCGAATAGATATCTACACACCGTTCAAGGACCTACCGAAAAAAGTCCAGGACGTATTCCTATCGGGTTCAGGAGAAGAAGAGATAAAATTCTATTATGAGAGGGATGACCGCAGATACTCATACACACGACCTTTCGAAGGAATCATGCCCAATCTTGAAAGACGATATCGTGAAACAGACTCATACCAGATTCGGGAAGAGATCGAAAGATATATGAGTATCAGACCATGCCCTGTATGTGAGGGAGCCCGACTTAAATCTATCAGCCTGGCTGTAAAGGTGGGGAATAAATCCATCCATGAGATCACATCCCTTTCCATCGAAAAGGTCAGTGAATTTTTTAAGCACCTTGACCTAGCCCCCAAAGAGAGGAGTATCGCCGAGAGAATCCTTAAGGAGATTAAGGAGCGTCTTGATTTTTTAAAAAGTGTAGGTCTTAATTACCTATCCATTGACCGACCATCATCGACCCTTTCTGGCGGAGAAGACCAGAGGATCAGGTTGGCTACCCAGATCAGTTCAGGGCTTGCCGGTGTTCTTTACGTGTTGGATGAGCCCACCATCGGCTTACACCAGCGAGACAATCTACTTCTTTTGAGAAATTTAATACGTCTGAAAGATCTCGGCAATACGGTTCTCGTTGTGGAACATGATGCGGAAACAATCCATTCTGCAGACTATGTCATCGACATGGGGCCCGGTGCCGGAGTGGAAGGCGGCCATGTCGTCTTTAGTGGCAAACCTCACAAGCTACTTGAAGATGAAACATCATTGACAGGTCAATATCTCTCGGGGAAGCAGACGATTCCCATACCCGGAGTCAGGAGAAAAGGTAACGGGAAAAGCCTGGTTATTGAGGGGGCCGGGCAGAATAATCTGAAGGATATTATGGTGGAGATCCCCCTGGGTACATTTACTTGTGTAACGGGCGTCTCAGGTTCGGGAAAGAGCAGTCTGATAAACGAGATTCTCTATCCAGCCCTGGCTCAAAAACTATACCGATCGAAGACCCGGGTTGGGCGAGTAAAATCCATTAAGGGAATACACAACATTGATAAAGTCATCAATATAGATCAGAGTCCCATAGGGAGAACGCCTCGCTCCAATCCAGCAACCTACACTGGGATTTTTACTCACATACGGGAACTATTTTCCATGCTTCCCGAATCGAAAATGAGGGGATACAAACCCGGCAGGTTCAGTTTTAATGTAAGGGGTGGAAGATGTGAAGCCTGTAATGGCGATGGTATCATCAAGATAGAGATGCATTTTCTCCCCGATGTTCATGTTACATGTGAGGCTTGTAAAGGGAGTCGATTCAATCGAGACACCCTGGAGGTAAAATATAGAGGATACAATATCGCCGATGTACTAAATATGACTGTTAACCAGGCCTTCACCTTTTTCGAAAACATACCCAACATAAAAAACAGATTAAAAACCTTAGTTGATGTTGGCCTTGGCTATATCAAATTGGGTCAATCAGCCACTACCCTTTCGGGTGGCGAGGCACAGAGGGTTAAACTATCCAGGGAGTTGAGCAAAAGGGACACGGGAAGAACCCTCTACCTGCTGGATGAGCCTACTACCGGCCTCCATTTTGCCGATATCCAAAAACTTTTGGAGGTTCTGAACTATCTGGTGGAACTCAATAATACCGTTGTGGTAATCGAGCATAACCTGGATGTGGTTAAGACCGCCGATTATATCATCGATCTAGGCCCTGAAGGGGGTGACAAAGGTGGGTATCTTGTGGGAGCAGGAACACCTGAAGAGATAGAACAGATAGAGAGCTCATACACAGGACAATTTCTGAAAAAATATCTTCTTAATCAACCTTATTTAAATAAAAGGCCAAGTTATCAAGGTTAACGGTAAAATCAACATTTTGCACTAGACAACACTCCGCTTTTCTCACCTGAATGGGGGAAAAATTGAGTATGGCCTTAATACCTGCCTGCATAAGCATGTCGGCAACACCCTGAGCCCGTAAAGCCGGTGTCGTAATGACCCCGATCTCGATTCCAAGCTCCTGAGCCAACTCCTTGAGCTTTGTAACAGGTTGAATGATGAGCCCGGGCGGTATCCTTTTCCCTATCTTCTCGGGGTCAGAATCAAAAGCAGCCACAAACCGGTATCCTCTTTTTAAAAAATTCTCATGGGCTACAAGGGCCTTTCCCAGGTTGCCGAGACCCACAATGCCCAATCTCCATTCACGATCTGAAACCAGAATCTTTTTAATCTCCACCAGAAGATCTCTCACATCATAACCCACACCACGTACACCAAACTCTCCAAAATATGAGAGATCCTTTCTGACCTGCGCCGGATTCACTCTACACATTTCAGCCAGCTTCTCTGATGAGACGACCTTTACACCCTTCTCCATCAAATTCTCTATGGGTCTTGAGTATAAGGCGATACGTTCTATTGTGGCATCCGGTATTCTTGATTCCCTATCCATAGATCATCCTGAAAAGATTTATAATAAAATACTAAAATGATTGTGAATAATTGCACATAGAATCCTATAAAAAGAGGACCTTTTAAGCTTAGGCCCTCTTTTTTAGAGTATCTTAGCCCCCGATACTCTTGACAATGGCGTCCACCATTGGTCCCATATTTGGAATCTTGCCGGAAAGGAGTAAGCAGATGAGCAAAGTATAAATACAGAGGGCCTCAATCAGAGCCAGACCAATAATCATGTTTGTCATGATTTTACCGCCCGCCTCAGGATTCCTGGCTGTCCCCTGGAGTGCCCCGTTAACTGCATAACCCATACCGATGCCGGTCCCAAATGCGGCAATTGCGATTCCAAACCCACTGGCAATTGCAATTCCAAAAATGGACCACATGCCTGCAGCCTGGGCTGACCCCTCCTCTGCCATGGCCAGTGAGGCCATTCCTAAAACCAGAACCACTGATGAAATCCCGATTACACTTTTTTTTGACATATCAATCTCCTTTTTCTTTTTTTGCCTTCTTCCAAAAACTTCTCTAAATCATTGATTATTTAATGGGCTTCTTCCATGGCAATCGAAAAATATACGATGGATAGGAGCATAAAAACAACAGCCTGTATAAAACTTACCAGGACCCCCAAGAATAGCATAGGCAGAGGGGCAAGGAAGAGTCCCGCAAGACCAAACAGCATGCCAATGATCGTCTCTTTGCCAAAGATATTGCCAAAAAGCCGGATACTCAAAGACATGACGCGAGCCAGATGTCCAATCATCTCAATAACGAACACTAAAGGGGCCAATGCCAATGAAGGCCCGAGAAAATGCTTGATATACTTAGCACCATGAAACTTGATCCCTATGACATGGGTTAATACAAAGGTACATATAGCTATAGAGAGGGTTGTATTGTAATTAGCAGTGGGAGAAAAAAAGCCGGGTATAAGCCCTATCAGGTTACTTACGAAAATGTAAAGGAAGATGGTGGCGATATAGGGGAAAAAGGCCCTCCCCTCAGGTCCTGTGATCTCTACCATAAAATTCTCTAAGCCATCAACGATGATCTCCAGAAAGTTCTGCCCCTTTCTGGGAAACATTTGGATACCCCTGGCAAGGAAAAAAGCACCGATAATCATAATGAGCATGACAAACCATGAATGAACAACATGCTGATATTTATGTGCAAAATGCCCAAGCCCTAGTGCGCTAAATATTTCGTTTAAAAAGTAATAATGATGCACCATGACTAGACCACCTCCCCGGTCCTTGTTTTTAGCGCTCTCTTGATTCCGAAACTGACGATACTGATAACAACGGTTGAAAGTCCAATGGTCAGACCTACTGGATCGACCCATCCTCGGGTGATCAAAATATACATGATTATTCCCAGCCCTAAGAGCCGCAAGTAAAATTTCGCAATGACAGACTTCTTTGTGGTTTTCATTGCGCATTCAGCGGAAAACGCACGTCGGATGGTATGCTGAAATACATGAAAGTTCGCTATGATGATCAATCCCCCCAGGATGATACCTGTGGTGAAGGAATGTCTCATTAAAAAATAGCTTATAATCCCCAGTGTTAGAAGGATAAACCAGTTTAGCTTTCTCAGATCCCCATATACCTTTTCCCAGTCCATTCCTCTTTCACTCAAAAATATCTTTAGCCTTCTTAGCCATGAGATGAAGATTTCTGAATGCTGCTGCAACGCCAAAGCAAAAAAAAATAATGAACAACCAAGGCTGGGTGCCAAACTTTTTATCGAGATAATGGCCTACCACAGCCCCTATCCCTATGGATAGTGCCATGGAAAGACCCACGGTACTGAGATAGCCTAAGGTCCTGATAAGTTTCTTGGTTTCATTATCCATTGTCTATCAAGACCAACGGTCCTGCTTGATAAAGGAAAAGACAGAATTGTCTCTATCACAGATTTTTCGGCAAAGTCAATAATATTTTGTGAACTTGTTCACTATTTATCTTGTAATCCAATTGAGTGAAAAATGCTCAATTGGTCGTTATCAGCACTTGTTAATAGTTATTGGTGCTGACGTAAACCATAATTCCAAAACGAGTAACGAATAACCGATGACCGATAATACCTAATCGAATTTTGACTCGATGAGAGCTATATATTGCTAAAACTTTTCTCAGCGCACTGGATGGTTTTTTGAATGCTCTCCTCATCGTGGGCTGTTGAAACAAAACATGCCTCAAAGGGTGAGGGTGCCAGGTATATTCCCTCATCAAGCATACTTGCATAGTATGCTTTAAACATCTCCCCATCACTCGTTTTGGCCGTGGCAAAATTGATTACAGGTTCTTCTGTAAAAAATATGGATCCCATGGAACCAACCCGGTTAACAACCATTTTCAGGTCGGCTGATCGAGCAGCCTTCTCCAGGCCTGAAAAAAGCATGCTCCCCTTCTCTTCCAACTCCTGGTAGATCTCCTTATTTTGGAGAACTCTCACTGTAGCCAGGCCCGCAGCCATGGCCAGAGGATTACCTGACAGGGTTCCGGCCTGATATATATCCCCTTCCGGGGCCATCCTGGCCATGATATCCTTCCTTCCGCCATAGGCACCCACGGGCAACCCACCGCCTATAATCTTACCCAGGCAGGTGAGATCGGGCATTATTCCATATAGTTCCTGAGCGCCTCCTGGTGCAACCCTGAACCCGCTTATCACTTCATCAAAAATGAGTAATGTTCCATTCTTTTGAGTGATCTCCCTAAGACCTTCCAGAAACCCCTTATCAGGTATGATAACTCCCATATTCCCCGGGATGGGTTCGACGATAATTGCGGCTATATCTGGGCCGAACTTCTTAAAAGCTTGCACCACTTCGTCTAGATTATTGAAAGAGAGTGAGATAGTATGCTGGGCCAGATCAGCAGGCACCCCGGGGCTACCCGGAATCCCGAAGGTTGCCACCCCTGAACCGGCCGATACCAGTAAACTATCTGCATGACCATGATAACAGCCTTCGAATTTAATGATCTTATCCCTGCCTGTAAAACCCCTTGCAAGACGGATGGCACTCATGGTGGCCTCGGTCCCGGAATTCACCATCCTGACCATCTCCACGGAAGGCACCATCTCTATAATAGTCTCTGCCATCTCCACTTCCAGCTCAGTGGGAGCACCATAGCTTGTTCCCTGAGAAACCCTATCCTTTAGGGCCTTTACCACCTCTGGATGAGAGTGCCCCAAAATCAGCGGCCCCCACGAACAGACATAATCAATGTAACGACTTCCCTCAATATCCCATAAAAAACAGCCCTCTGCCCTGGCGATGAATCGCGGGTCAACCCCCACAGCTTTTCCTGCCCTCACGGGACTATTGACACCACCAGGGATCAATTTTTTCGCTTTCTCAAAGATTACTTTAGATCTTTCTCCCATTATTAGTCTCCGTAAAATTTTCTATAATAACCCTCCTACGTTACTTCCACCCCTACCCAAACCTTCCCCTTAAAAAAGCTCATAAACAAAAATACGAATACGAACTACTGACAACTGACCATTGATCCCCTACACCATTAAAAGTATTCCATACTGGTCTTTTTAAACTCCTTCTGACTGAAGAGTAAAACATAGTCGTCAATCCCTGTTTTTCGCGATATACGCCGAGCTATTTGGTGACATTCCTCTTCCGTATCACCATGGATCATTGTATAAAGGTTATACTTCCAATCCTTCTGTGGTCTCCTTTGATAGCAATGGGTAACCTCACGAAAACCGGCCATCTCTAGTCCTATCTCTTCTACCTTATCATCCGGCACAAACCAGGCTCCCATGGCATTGGCGCTGAATCCAGCCTCCTGATGCCGCAAAGTGGCACCAAACCTCCTGATAACTCCTCTCTCTTTTAAAAATCTAGCCCTCTTAACAAATTCATCTTCTGAAATCCCTATCCTTTCCGCCAACACGGCAAATGGCCTCGGATTTAAGGGTAGATCACCCTGAATGAGAGATATTATCTTTTTGTCCAACTCATCGATCATAACCGGCTCTGTCACTAACTAGCGCTTATCCGAAAATGAGTTTTTTCGGATTTCGCGCTATCAGCCATCAGCATTCAGCTATCAGCAAAAACCATTAATATAATGTGTTGCCTGACTGCTGATCGCTGACCGCTGAAAGCTCCATCCAGAAATCAACGTAGTTACTTGGAATTAATACAGATTTCAAATTGGAAATATCGAATACATACTGTATTGTCAAGAATAAAGAATGACAAAAGAAGGACCAAAATGAAACTTGAAAACTCTTTACAAATCTTATATATTTCGTAACATTTTAGCTCTTTGAAAAAACAACCCGTATTTGCTTGAATGGCTTTCAAAGAGCTAAAATGTTACTATATTTCGAATTTAGGGACTTCGCCCCACTTAAAAGATTTCTCGCGTAGTTTATCCCGCCCACGGGGCGGGGCTCGAAATGACAAGAGAGCTACGTTTTACGAAGGTATCAATGCTCGGTTACCTGAAAATAGTTGAACAAAGGATCAAAGAGGCCCAGGAAAGGGGGGAGTTTGATGATCTCCCTGGACATGGCAAACCCCTGAACTTCGAGGATGATAGACACATCCCGGAAGACCTTAGGATGGCCTATAAGATATTGAAAAATGCCGATTGCCTGCCACCTGAGTTGGAGCTAAAGAAAGAGATCAGACAGATGGAGGATATGTTGGAGAACATTCCCGACGAAAAAGAGAAATACCGTCAAATAAAAAAGATCAACTACAAAATCATGCAACTGAATATGATGGGCCACAAATCTCCTCTATTCGAGGAAAAACAGCTATATTATAAGAAACTGGTGGAAAAATTTGGTGGAACATAGTTGAAGCTTTTAAATGTGAGGCACTAATCACGAGCTATCTCCAAACTTCCTATCAATTCACTCATTTCAGCAATGCCCTTTTCAATACAGTATCTTCTGATTCCTTCAACAATGTCTATTGTCACACGCGGATTTACAAAGTTGGCCGTACCTACCTGTATGGCAGTGGCACCGGCAATTAGAAATTCAAGGGCATCCCTGTAATTCATTATTCCCCCCACGCCAATAACAGGTATCTCAACCGTTTTAACAACCTGATAGATCATATGGAGTGCTATAGGCCTGATAGCTGGACCTGAAAGCCCTCCGGATACATTGGCCAAAATTGGTGTACGACTCTCGATATCTATAGCCATGCCCGTCAAGGTATTAATAAGAGAGAGTGCATCTGCTCCGGCCCCTTCCACTTCCTTGGCCACAAGCCTGATATCTGTCACATTGGGGGATAATTTCACGATCACGGGTCTGTCGGTATTTTTTAAAACCCGCTCAGTGACCCTTGCAGAGACATATGGATCAGTTCCAAAGGCCATACCGCCGCTATCCACATTTGGGCAGGAGATATTCACTTCGATGGCAGATACTCCATCCACATCTTTGAGGAGATTGGCTAATTCCCCGTATTCGTCAATACTTTCACCGTAAATATTGACAATAATCTCTGTATCCAATCTCTTCAGCCATGGAAGTTTATCTTTTATAAATGCCTCCACGCCTATGTTTGCCAGGCCTATTGCGTTTAACATGCCGCAAGGGGTCTCCACGATCCTGGGTGGAGGATTGCCACCTCGAGGTTTCAGGGAGAGGCCTTTAACAATTATGGCACCAAGGAGATTGAGGTCCAACAGTGAATCAAACTCTTTACCGTAACCGAAAGTCCCTGATGCAGTCATAACCGGATTCTTTAATTCCAGGGAACCCAGTTTTGTTCTGAGATCAGGTTTAGAGTAGTTCATATCTATAATTTCCGATTCTTTTTACAGCTCAGCAAACTTTCAAAATCTTCCAATCCACAGAATGTATAGGAAAGACCGGCCCGTCCCTGCACACATGGTAATATTCGCGGCTTTCTTTCGAGGCGGCCTTGACTGCACAACCCTGGCATGACCCTAGGCCACAGGCCATAAATGCTTCCAAAGAGGACTGACAGGATATACCACCATCAAGGGCCATATCCACCACCCTCTTCAACATGGGAACCGGACCGCATGAAAAGAGAGACAAGGAATCTTTTCCTGTAATATGTTGATTCAGATACGCCTCCAGAAGATCGGTTACAGGGCCATAATGTCCTGCCGTCCCGTCATCCGTTGCTATGGACACGTTAGTGTTAAGAGCCTCAATCTTGTTTAGATCTATTATCTCATTGGAGGAACCAAACCCCATCATAAACTCAATATCTCTGGTTTTCATGGTTTGTGCCAGGAAAAAGAGGGGGGCAACACCTATCCCTCCGGCAATCAGGAGAGGAATCTGATGGGGTTTGGGTAATTCAAAACCTTTACCAAGGGGACCTAGAACAGACAACCTGTCTCCCTCTTTTCTTTCAGCCAGAATGGCTGTTCCCCGGCCCACCACCCGATAAAGGACGAAAAACTGGTCATCTTCCTTTAACCCGCATATGGAAAAAGGCCTTCTTAAAAGAGGGTCCACCCCATACCCAACTCGGACCATAACAAACTGGCCGGGTTTTGCTGCTGCGACTATCTCAGGAGACCTCAATCCCATGAGAAAGGTCTCAGAAGCAATCATTCTGTTAAATAAGATTTCTATATCCTGATCGATCATTTTTGGGTTCCAGAGTATCCCGCAATTTTTCTATATGACTGAGTTTAATCCCCTGACAGGGATTTGGCCAATTTTTTTAAATCTTCACTTTTCCCCAGTGAAATTAGGATATCTCCTGATTCAATGCGTGTCTGGGAGGAAGGGTTAAATCTCATGGTACCATCCTTTTTCCTGACGGCCACAATAATGATATCCATCTCCTGCCTGATTCCCGAATCAACCAGAGTGACGCCGTTTAAACCCGATTTCTCACCCACTACCAACTCTACCATCTCCAGACCCATGTCTCTGTTATCAATAATGAATCCCAGAAAATCAGTAACTGCCGGCTTGATGATTGTTTGAGCCATCTTGTGCCCCCCAATGAGATAGGGCATGGCCACTTTGTTGGCCCCCGCTCTGATGAGCTTTTTTTCCGTGTGTTCCTCATCGGCTCGGGCCAGAATAAATATTTTTGGGTTCAAACCCCTTGCCGTCATGGTTATGAACAGATTATCCGCATCGGATGCAACAACTGAAATCAATCCTTTTGCCCTCTCGATACCGGCCTCAATCAACACATCTTCAATGGTGGCATCGTCATTGATGTATGGGATCTCCTCATCCTCAAGGATCTCCTCGTCTCAGGGGCATTATCAATGACCACCATGGGGATTCTGTTTGCCTTCAGTTCTCGACAGACAATCTTACCGATTCGGCCGAATCCGCATATGATGTAATGGTTATTCAAATTTCGCATTTTTAATCCCAATTTTCTCCTCCCGATAATAGATCTCACCTGAAAATCCACCATGGCCTGGGCCACCATTCCCACGAGATAGGCCATAATCCCCATGCCTAAAAAGATGATAACAATGGTAAAAATCCTTCCTGTTTCAGATACTTGATACACCTCACGAAAACCGACCGTAGTAATGGTGATAACAGTCATGTACAAAGCATCCAAAAAATGCCATTTCTCTATAATCATATATCCCGTGGTGCCAAAAGCCAAGACTACCAGTAGAATCACAAAACCCTTGATAACCTTTTCTTGACCGATGGGAGAAATTCTGCTATCAAATCTTAGCATTTAAACCTCTGCAAAAGAAAAAAGGGGCGTCTTGCCTCTTTTTCAGTCTCTCCTTTTCAATTGGGTCATGTCTAATATTTCGACTTCCCCCTAATATCTCTTCCAGCAATCTAATTCCCTGGTGATGAACTGACCCCTTCAACGGTAAACTCGCTCAGATCATCAGGCAGTTTTTCAAAGATAATCATAAAGGGGACCGAACCTTCCGGCTTAATATTGAGATTCGTCTTTCCCTTGCCGAGCCGATTCTTCATTCCCTTGTCGATCTGTTCCAGAGTCATATCCTTGAGCTGCTCTTCCGGAAAGGTGTTTCCTGCGTAAGCCATCTTCTGTTTTACGACCTTGCTCTTATCGTCCAGTAGAGCGCCTTTTATTAAAATAAAACTTCTTCTTTTTGGGTATTGATTGATGACGATTCCCTTGATTACAAAGAGTTGTCCCAACTTATCGGACTGGAGAAAAGACCCGTTAACTCCCTTGAAAGTGAGTCTGCTGACACCTCTATCTTGAATCTCCTGGGTTTTTACCGGTTTCAAAAATGATAAGGAATCAGGTATGAGGTCCGGAGCGAAAAGGAAAATACCCACACCACCGCCAACCAGCAGAATGATAATCACCAGGACAATGATCAAAACCTTAGAGATGCCGGGTTTTTTCTTAGGGGGAGCAGCTAAAGGCAACCCCTCTTCTTCAGGCTTCCCTGGGATCTTTTTTTCGACATCCTCTTTATCCTCTTTGATCAGATCCTCCTCTATACTGGCAGCTAGATCAATGGCCTCTTCCATATCAATCTCTTCCTCTTCCAGATCAGGGATCTCATCGATTGAAATGGCCTCCACATCCTCCTCTCCCATAGCCTCTTCAAATGCTCTGTCAAAATCAACACCCTCTTCCTCTGCTTCAGGTTCAGGTTCCTTCTCATCCAGCGAAGGAGGGGAACCCAAAGCTACGGTCTCTTCAAGATCCTCATCAAGGATATCGGTCAGTTCTGGTTCTTCAATGGGGGCTTGTTCCGGTGGATAGGCATTAAAAACATGCTTGCATTGGGAACACCTGACTTTAGAGCCCTCTTCTTTAAGCAGACTCTCATCAAGATTAAATTTTGACTCACAATTTTCGCATTGGATGATCATGAAAGCCCTCCTCTTTCGATGCCCTTCTCACCTTAGCACATAGATATCAGGCAGATACCTGTACTGTTCATCATGGTCAAGCCCATATCCCACCAAAAAACCCTTTTCAACCTGAAAGCCACAATAATCGATCACAATCTCCTCATCCCGCCGTTCCAACTTATCGATCAGGGCGCAGATCTTAATAGATTCAGGATCTTTCTCTTCCAAACTTTTAACGATCTGTTTTAAAGTCAATCCGGTATCAACGATATCTTCTATGATGATAACAGGCTTACCCTGAATGGGGATCTCCACATCTTTGGTGAGTTTTACAGTCCCGCTGGATGATGTGCCGGAACCGTAACTTGCTGCCCTTACAAAATCGATCTTGGAGGGGATGTCCATCTCCATGACCAGATCTGCAAAGAAAAAGACCACCCCATTTAATATACCTATTAAGATAGGCTCTCTCCCCCTATAGTCTGACGATATCTGGCCGGCGAGTTCTTTGACTTTAGCCTGAATGGTTTTCCGAGGGATTAATAGCTCTTTTTCCAAAATCTCTTCATCCTATAAAGATCTATTTTATACATAGCGACATTAATCAGAGCATACCTCGTCATTCCTGCGAAAGCAGGAATCCAGAAGAAACCTGGATTCCGGGTCAAGCCCGGAATGACAAGCTGCATAAGACTTATGTCGTCATGTATATTTTGTAGTGGCACCATCTATTACTATCTAATGATTCCATAAGATAGAGTACGAAAGATATTGGATTTTTAAGGATAAGTCAATAAGATAAATAAAAGGTTACTCTTCCTCTAAAAACGGTAGTTTATCTTCTTTTCTATAGACCAAAGCGAGGCAGGAGGCAATCAGATCGTTATTTTCATCGGTAACTTCTATCCTGTAAGTAGCTGTTCTGTTGGAAAGATGAACCTCTTTTGATTCGGCCCGAAGGATACTATCCTTCTTGGGGGGCTGGTGATAGGTCAGAGTCATATTGAGGGCTACAGCCACTCTGCCACGGGAGTTACTGGATGCCATCAATGCCTCATCCATGAGTGAGAAGATGGCTCCCCCATGGGTCGTGTCGTATATGTTGTTTGTATCCTTCTGGGGCTTCATTTCCGCGATGGCATGACCCGGTTCTAATTTAACCAATCTGATGCCCAAATTGCGGGGATAAACGACTTTTTCCGCTTTCTTTAGAATAGATGAAATGATCTTGTCATCTGTCATAAAAAATTCTTATTGTCTCATATTCTGCGTGATGGCGAATAAAACAGACCTACGGGTCTGAATAACGTCAGTGTTACCAGAGAAAAAAGAGAGAATCAACGTTTAATTACTAAGAGGAGCATCAAGACCCCCACCCTGCCCTCCCCCTCAGGGGGAGGGTTTGGGAGGGGGTGAGGTACTGTTGATTTGCTTACGCCAAGTGCAAACAATATTATGATCTCCGTAGTAAGTAGCCACAATAGGAAGATTTACTGAAAAATGAGATCAAAACCCTTTCAAGGAGATCCTCACTTTACTTAAAAGCTGGATAATTCTCCTCCAGTAAAGTTGCCGGACTTTAAGATCAGGGGGATCCGTAAATACCTGCCTTAATATCTCCGGCCTTGGGAACAAGGTTTCAAAAATCAAAGAAAAACGCTTTCCCAATCCCTTTCCGGAGTAAAAAAGGATAACAGGGGCCCAGGTGGGAAGGAAACCTTTCTCCATCCTCTGCCTCAGGGCCTTTTTTTCCAGAAAATGGAGTTTTCTCTTTTCCAGGGTTTGATGGATCTCCAAAGGCGGATAAAAATCAAACAGGTGTTGAAGAAGATATAATATACAGGAAAGGGTCTTTTCCTGGCCCAGATCTCTGGCACGATCCAGGAGATTGAGCCAATCAGGTATTTTCCATTTCGTAAAGAGAAGCTTAATATCAACCAGCCAGATCAGGCTATTCACATTGTGCTTCAATGCATGAAGGCTCAGATGTAAAACCTGGTCGGACGGGCTTAGGCAAAAGGCTTCCTGACCCTCAATCTCTATTTTTTTGATTTCACGATAGATATGATTCTGGTTCTTGTTGATGAGCAAAGAACGTGACTTTATACGCTCGGACCAGAGAAGATGGGTGTGGACATCAAAGGTTGTTGACCCTCTTTTATAGATATTGTGGAAAAGAGGATCTTTTTTGTAGCCCATATCAGTTAGGATATCTATCAGACAGGGATAGGACTCTTCCAAAACCCAGAGGTCAATGTCCGATAGATGCCTCAGGCCCGGATCACCATAGATCTGTTGAAGGAGGACGGTTCCCTGGAGTATCACCACTTGAATCTTCTCTCGATTCACGCGTTTCAGGACCGCCTTCAGGTCTTTAAGGAGTTTAAGATTAAAATGGATGTTCCGGTAGTAGAGTGATCGAAGTCTTTTACGATCTCCTGAATCAAGGGTCTCCAGCAGCTCTGATTTTTGGAGGTTTCTATAGAGCAGGTATACCAAACCCTCATTCTCCGCTGTATCGATCAGATGCGGCACATCTTTCACCAATGGCAGCAAGAACCGAAGCCTCTTTATTTGATGGACATCAGGATTCAAGGCCGTTGAACAGGCTAAGACTTTTTGTTCAATAGAATCCATCCAGCGACAGTCTCCATGGGGCTTGGAAAACTATTCCCTGCCAGTTATCCAATCAAGTTAACACCCCCACCCTGCCCTCCCCCTGAGGGGGAGGGTTTGGGTAGGGGTGAAAAAAGGAATTTCCTAAAAATTTAATTATAGTAAACAATGAGGTAGGAACGGAATATAAATTTGGAATAGTTCCGATAGAAAATCTCTTGATGTTCTTGACAGATTAGCGGATAAAAGGTGCTATATGCCAAAGCTCTATGGTCTATGAGCCGCGAGGCTGTGCTCTACATGCACTACACTGGGCCTTTTTTCCTCTAATTACAACCAGATCACATTTATTATTTGCACCTCCAGGACCAGCCGCAAAAATTGGCGATTTGCATCCTGTCAGCAAGACCTCCTCCGGCCTGCCGCGATACAGCACGATTAGATTAGGTTTTTCCCATCTCTTACCCATTTTTTTCCTCCCCGCCCTGATTATATTTCAGGTTCTGTATGTAATCAGAAGATACGATGCCTCTCAATCATATAATGTTCGGTGGGATTGTCAATCATAACCAATAACGGATAACACCTAATCGAGTTTTGACTCCATTAGCACTATTTTAACACAAAATAGTTCCACGATCAAGCATGAATCAGGGCTTCTTCCCTTGCATGTGCCACATGGCAGAAATAGTCAACCGGCATATCCAGGTCACCGGTCTCCAGATGGGCAAGGGCCGGGCACCACATACAGAGGTTTATGAGGTGGCAGCCCTTGCATGTCTCCAGAAATTGCCTGCGGTTTGAACACAAATTACGCACTTGCGGGACAAACTTTTGCCAGGCTTCCGTCAGGCTTCTCTTTCTCAAGTCATAGACAGCGTCCGGATGCCATAATGAAGAACAAAGGCGAAAAAGTCCGTCGTAACTCAAAGTAAAGCTATATTCTCCCGCACCGCACCGAAACAATAAATTGTCGGTGCTATTAATAATCTTTTGCGTTATAAGATTTTCACAAACTTTCTTGAGAACTTCAAACCGATCCGGATCTGATCGTTCCAGGGACACGATCTCCCGAGGGGAGAGCCTTTCTGCCTTTATCTGTTCGTTTCTGACAGGATCGCCGTCATACCGCAGGTGTATAAAGGGATCAAAGCGAAAGTAGTCCTTTGTCTTCTCCCGGCAGAAGTGAATAATCTCAGGGGATTCGTGAACATTGGAGCGCATGATCATGGCCTTGAGGCGAACCTTTATCCCGTTTTCCATGAGGAGATCTAATCCGCGAATAAAGGCGGCAAAGGAGCCGGGGGTTCTTGTCACCCGCTCGTATGTCTCCTCTGTGACACCATATACCGACACCTCTATGTTTCTCGGGGGATATCTCTTGAAAAGCCTGACATGATCTTCAGTGATCAGGGTGGCGTTGGTAAAGACAGAGATCAGAATGCCCTTCTTTTTAAGGTAGAGGTATATCTGGGAAAAGTCTTCTCTGATAAGGGGTTCGCCGCCTGTGATAAGACACCATAAGGCCCCCAGGGATACAGACTCGTCCACTATCTCTTTAATCTCGTGGAAAGAGAGTTCATTTTCCTGTGCTCTTCTGTTTCCAGCAGGTAGATTGATGTAACAGTGCACACAATTATTATTACATCGGGCTGTCACCTCCATCTCAAAGGCGGAGAGGACCCCCTTGTTGCCTATCTTCTCCCAGAGGCCAAATCTGGCCAGGGGAATGGAAGAAACAATCGCTTCACTCACGTGGCCCACCTCCTTGCAATGGGGCGGATAAGCCTCCATATGGGAAGCAACAGATTCAAAATGAGCCCGTTGCGGGTCAGTCGGGCTATTAATACCCGCTCCGGGCCCAAGCCCAATAAAATTTCCTTCCCATTCCTCTCGACCGCTCTCACACGTCCCAGGATGTTGATTCTCGGGACCAGCCCGTCAGGTTCCCGAGCGCTATCCCCTTTTATGAGATAATGATCTCCTTTCTTTCCCACCACCCTGTGGACCACCAATCTCTCTGAATAAGGAGAAACAAAGGCCACCACATCACCAACACCGGGAGAACCGCCCCACAGGGGAGACACCGTGACCACGTCATCATCCTTTATGAAGGGGACCATGCTGAATCCCTTGGCCCTGAACCTAAACAGGGCCTCCTTATCAAGCACGGCCCGGAGAAGGTCAATAAGGGCCGGCCCCAAAATGGGAAGCTCCTCTCTCTTCTTAATTAAGAGGGCGGGTTTAAGCTTCCGGGACTTCAACAATGATCCTCTTCTTGAGCAGCTCTTGTGCCAGTCCCATCACATCCTTCTCGATCTCGCCTTCAGGGGCCTCAAATTCTATGGAGAGCTCTTTCACCACCTCCTCCAAGCTTCTTTCGCCGTCCAGTTTATCCCAGATTGCTCTACCTGTCTCATTCAGGGTGAAAAGCTCATCCTCCATATTACCTATCCCGGCCACAAGGGGCACGATGATCAGCTCTCCTTCGATCTCCCTGGCCACAATATCTTCCGATGGAACGTATGCCGCATCAAGGGAAACCTCTGTTTCCATAAAAACCTCCTCCATATCGGTATCAATCATTGATCTATTCCTAAAAATTCATTGCATGTGTCATTTCGACCCCTTCGATTAACTCAGGGTAAACTCCGGGAGAAATCTTATCTTTTCAACACTGCCCCGCCCATCATCATCTCGTTAGAAATCTGGATGAGGACCACTTCAAACCCACCTTCAGTAAATTCCCACCTAAGGGCATCTTCGGACGAAAAGGCATGAACGAACTCCGCATTGCCCCAGAGCATGTCGCCGGGCTCATACTGGAGGTTACCCACGGTTAGAAAGGCAGCGGCCTTCCTGGCAAGCGCCCCCCTGTGGGAAGGCCCGCCTCTTGTATCCCATCGAAACTGGCATATGAAATAGCCTCCGGGTTCGAGTGCTTTCCGGATCCTCCTTAACATATCTACCCGCCTCCTCCTGGTGGGAATACAGGAATACATGGCCGCAGAGAGCCAGACAATATCATAAGATTTGTCAGGCACATCAAGTGTTGAGATCTCTTGAACCAGACCTGAAATGGTGGCCCCTCTTTCTTTTGCATTCTCAATGGACCTCCTCACCAGATCCCCAACAAAGTCCACCCCTGTCACGTCGAAGCCCAACCGGGCCAGGGGGATGGCCTCCCGTCCGCCCCCAACACCCAAAAGAAGAAGCCGACCCCTCTTCAATGGGGTCTTCTCCAAAAGGGCCGTCTCCTCGGAAGTCAGGCCCAAGTCCACCGTCTCTTCTCGACATAAATGTTCCACACTCTCAGGGTGGGCATAGGTCTGCCGGCCAAACTCCACCAGATCATCGGGCCTCATGACCACGACCGCAAGGGAGTTGATGAACCTGCCCAGACGAATGAGAAAACGCCCCAGTTTTATCCTCGGTCTCATGCCCCTTCCTTAAAAGAAAGCACCCCTACCCTTTCTCTCCAGTCCCGGACCTCCCATGCCCTCTCCCCCCCTTCAAGTAAACCAAGGTATCTGGCCTGTTCATGGGCAATCTCACAAAGATACTCTACAGGGGTGTCCAATGTGCCATGCTCCATCCAGCTCTTTGCAGGGCACTGCTCGCAGAGGCCCATCAAGAAGCACCGGGCACAACGGGCCAGATACTCGGTGTTGGCTGCCTCCATCTCTCGTATCTTCGGGGAAAAATTCGTGATAGCGTCTTTGAGGGAGCCCTTTTTCAGATCGTAAATCGTGTCGGGATGCCTGAGGAGCATGCAAAGCTGGAATTTTCCGTATGCATCTACGCAAACATCACCAGTCCCTGACCGGCATGATAAGAGTTTATTACCAGGAGGGCCCAGAAACCGGGAGCAGAATCCCTGCATTCCTTTGAGATACTCCTCATGATTCCTTGTGAGGGCCTTTAATCCCTCTTCAGGTAAGAGCCTGAGTTTTTTTATCAAGCGGTTCTTCTCATCCGAATCCCTTCTGCAGCGAAGGTCAAAGAACATGGAGTAGGATGGGGTCCCGTCCGTCCATGGGAGGGAAGACGCCCAGGCCTCAAATTCTTCCATCTCGTTTCTGTTGGGGGGAAGAAGGGCAAATTTGACCACAAAGGGTATCTTTTTCTCCAACAACAGGTTCATACCATGCATCGCCGCCTCAAACGAACCCGGTCTCCTTGTAACGGCCTCATATGATTTCCGCTTCATTCCATAGACAGTGATCTCTATCTTCTCCAAGGGGGGGATACGGGCCAGAAGTTGAGCCAGATGAGACGTGATGAGGGTGGCGCTGGTAAACAGGAGCACCTTAAGACCCAGCTTTCTTGCAAAAATATAGTTCTCCTCGAAGTCCTCCCTCAAGAGGGGTTCACCACCGGTGAATCGGACTGCCAAACAACCTAAAGAGGCTGCATCTTCCAATATGGTTTTCACCTCACTGGTGGAAAGCTCCCTCTCCTTCGCCTCAACGTCATTGTCCGGGAGATTGATATAGCAGTGAATGCAGTTATTGTCACAACGCTCGGTAAGCTCCATGTCCAGCATGGTGAGAGAAGGTCCCTTGTCCTGCCACAGTGATACATTGCAGGAGTCAATCCTTTGGAAATATTTTTCTTTATTATCATCTTGCATGTGTAACCAATAGTGACAATTTAAACTGATACATTCCCATCTCAAATCTTCACAACCGGCTGTAAAATCCCCACCACGGCTTGCATGGCATCTTTGAAGTTTCCGTATTTCTCCGGATAATCTGCCATAATCACCTCGGATATCTCTCCCATCGATCTTTTGCCATCGCAGAGTTCAAGAACTCTTCTGAGCATCTCCCCATCCTGGGACAGAACAGGCTTAAAGCCTTTCCGCCCCATAACCAATTCTTCCTTTGAGATATGCAGATTGCTCTGATTGAATTCTGCTGTCTTCTTCCCCTTTCTATTGACACTCGTGCGCCATTCCCAGAACACGGTATTCATCTGGGGTATGGCCTTTATTTTACAGGACACCTCATCGTCTTCATCAACCAATATCATATCTTCCATGGGAAAGAAGGTCTGTTCCCAGTGTGTGACCGGTTCTTCGGAGGATGTTGAGAGCACAACGTTTGGAGACAGGCCCGACCTAAAATATCCCATCAGCCCGTGGAAACTCCCTTTTTTACTTATGGCAAATTTAGCCTCGAACACAAACGGGATCTTTTCAATCTCATAAAAGTCAATATGGGAAATCATGGATGGGGTTGCCAGATGAACCACCTTGTTTGTGCCGTCTGCTAAATATCTCTGGGAAACAGCATAATCTCGAACAGGTGAGAAATCAAAACCATAATAATCCCTATTCCAGAGTCCGATATTCTTCCTCCAGATCACCTCTGACTCCACTGGGACCAGATATAACTCCAGCCAGGCCGGAACAAGCCTCCCTTTGGGTTTGAGGAATCTCTCTCTGGCATTGATCTTGAAATGGAGTAGATTCTCCTCCAGGCCGAAATAGCCGATTAACTCGGATATGATCACGTTCACCTTCTCCGGCAGTTCCACTCTGTCTGACTTCCCTTTAATAAAGACAATCTTTTCTCCCAATCCACTCATCTCGGCCAGCTTCTCGGCTTCATCTATGATCCCATCCTGCTCCACAGCATATACTTTTCTTGCTCCGGCCTGCACCGCAAAAAATGCCAGGATACCACTTCCCGTGCCTATATCCGCAACCACATCCCCTTCCTTGACCACCTCGTGAATACCCTTTCTATAGGCCTCCATCCTCACCTGATCGCCTAGCATAGTCTTGTGTTGAAAAACTCTCTCAAACATGTCATTCTTCCTTTCTCACGGGGCATTACAGGGATCTCAGTAAGTCCATCACCCCATCACTTCTGTCAGAATATAATCTGTAGAAGGGTATCTCTCGGACCATCTTTTCTACGAGGGCTAACATCTTCTCCCACCACTCAGCGGTCACGAAAGGCTTTATCATACAGGCCAGGAGCTGTCCGGTTATCTCCCTTCTGTTTTCCACAGGTATGATGGACGGGTTTTCTTGAACCTTTTCCAGGAACAAGATGGCTTTTAAGGGAGCGGAATTTACCGAAACGTCAGGTATTTCACCGTGACTCCATGTGCCATGGATCCTGAACCCTTCAGGCCATCGCCTTATGACCATACGATCGTCACAAAGGATCTCGGCCTCATCCTTTAGAATCTTTACCATGGTGGACTTCCCTGCATCGGAGTGACCCACAAAGAGGAGTCCCTTGCCCTCAAGGATCACACCACTGGCATGCATGAAACAGCCATCTCTATGGGCCAATACATGGGTCAGAAAAAATTGATCGGTAGGTAACAGCGAGAGTGAGTGCAGATGGCCTTTGCGAAATTGATCCTCGTTGGGGCTAAATATTCTGGCCCGGGTGTAGTCATGATTGAAGATGGCCACCCGGTAAATCTGGGTTTCTCCCAGAGTTTTATTAAAGATAACATATGTCCACGAATCCCCTTTTCTGTATATGGCCCAGGGTTGTGTTTCATAGATCATTTCTCCTAAATCCAGGGACTCCGGATCAGGAAGGGTGAAGTGGTGTCTTATAAAGATCGTGTCTTCCCCATGTCCATCCGCTTCAAAGGGTTTTAATTTGGGATGATAAGTGGTCTCTGCGATGGGAAGGTCAGAGTCCACCTGAATGGTGATACCTGCGATATGGTAGTAACGACGGTGGTTCTTTATCCACTCATCTTTGAATCTCCTGTTTTCTCTGGCTACAGCGCAAAGATACTCCACTTTGGCATTGAACTGCCGGTGTTCCAGATAGCCGTAAGCGGGACACCATCGACAGGCCTTCCTTAGTTCGCAAGATCCGCAATTTTCAAGAAACTCTCTGCCTCCCTTGACCCTGGCTGACAATGAAGGGATGAAATCCTCCCAGCACTCCGTAAAATTACCTTTCTTAAGATCGTATCGAAGATCGGGATCTTTTATATAGGAGCAGAATGTCATCTGGCCATAGGGATCTATGTGAAAGTCGCGTCTTGTCTGTATGCAGCAATCCAAGAGACGGTCATCTTCACTCAGGGGGGAGTATCTGTGATCGTCATCTTCATCTTCCGTCCAATCATCATATGATGGGTCAGGAGTCTCGAGTTGGATGATGTCTGCGGGCTCAAGCCTTTGGCGTATTATCTCTTGGTTCTTCTTGGGATCACCACAGGCCGAGAGATAGAGCCAGGAGGCCCCAATCCGCCAGTGGGGACTCAGGGATTGGGCAAGACTGACCATGTCATGAAACTGATGATAATTATCTCTCATGGGGATGATCTGAACCGTGAAACCGGCCCCGGACCCCCTCAGATAAGCAATGCCCTGCATGGCAGCCTCAAATGAGCCTGGATTTCGGGTGATGTGATCATGTACGTCTGCCGTGGCCCCATAAAGAACAACCATCTTGGACCCTTTTCTTTTCAGCAGTCGGGCGATTTCAGGGGTGATCAGCGTGCCATTGGTGTTGAGAGAATAATGCGCCGATCTGTAAGTGATGGTGTCAAATATCTCCGCAAAATCAGGTCTCAACATGGGCTCCCCACCCGATATGTACCACTTGCGGCAGCCCATCTTCCTGGCTTCATCCACGATCTCCCTTATCTCATCCAGGCCGAGTTCCTTCTGTCTTTCAGGAGATCCGGCGGGAATGTTGACCCAGCAGTGGCGACAATTATTGTTGCATCCATAGGTGATATCCATGCTACCGCTCAAGGGAATGCGTGGAAGATTCTTTATTTTCTCGAACTTTAAATAATTCGTCATAATATTAACTCAATAGTTGCATTAGATATAACACTAAATCGATGTTGTCTCGACGAAAAAACTTGCTGTTATTAGCTGATCCTAGATACTGGTTTCTGGATACTGGATGTTTATGGATTCCACTCATGATGGCATGCAGATTATCAAGCATCGAGCATCCAGTATCCAGGATCGGCCCAGTAAAGGCAACGGTCTCAGGCATATCTGCAATGGCATTTTAATCGATTTTATGCATCGTTAGGATTAATATAATACCCTAATCATCCTATCCCTGCAATGGTTTGGTTTTTTCTTCAGCTTTTGGGAAGCACGGGTGAGAGAGTTCCAGGTTAGAGGGATATATGAGGGCCCTAAGTTGACATGAATGGATATTTTAATAGAATAGGGCATTATATCAAGTCCCACTAGCCGTCTACATAGGCTAAGATCTTAAAATTTGTGTCAAGTTTTTATGACGGTCTACAGAGAAATTTGCCAACAGATACTGGATGCTGGTCTCTGGATGCTGGATGAAGAATGGAATCTTTTTTATCCAGAATCTAGCATCCAGCATCGAGCATCGGCTCGCCCCCCCCGGCCCGTACCGGTCCGCGACGGGCAAGCAATGATTTATTTCCGGCATCATCTCGTCGGTTTGAGGCGGAGCTTCGCTAGAGAGAAGATATCCCTATTCGAATCTTATGAATGACTGGTACACATATCTAAAAAGAGGGCTTTCCCGGAAACTCCCCAAGGACCGAATATCCGGCAAGGAGGGCTATTCCGGTATCAAGGCCAATCTCAAGAACCTGCATCCCATCATCAGCCAACATTGGCGGAAAGGTGTGCTGGGTTTTCTACTCATCATCATCACATCTCTGTTCAATTTTCCTCAACCCCTAATCTTTCGATATATCGTAGACGACGTGATACTGGGCCGTCAAATTGAGCTTTTGTTGGGAGCCATACTTCTCCTAATATCAATCGCAGTGGTTTCGAAGCTCACCAGTTTACTGGAAGAGTTCTATGTTGCCAACTTTGAGCAAAAGATAACTCTTCACATCCAGCAAGAACTCCTTGAACGTACCATGCGATTCCCCAAGTTATTTTTCGACGACAACCAGACTGGCTACCTCATGTCCCGCCTGTCCAACGATGTTGAGGACCTACGATGGTTATTCTCTGGCACCATCGTCCACATCATCAGCAATATGCTGCGTTTTTTAGGGGGAGTCGTGTTGCTTTTTTACCTTGAGTGGAGGCTGACTTTTGTAGCCCTTTTCATATTACCCGGGCTCGGGCTCTGTATGCGTTATTTTTCTGTCAAGATCCACGTCTTGAGCCATCAAAGCATGGAGCAACAGGCCAATGTTTCGAGCCGTTTACAGGAGTCATTGACTGCAGCCTCTCTGATCAAGGCCTTCTCATCCGAAGGCCGCACGGTAGGACGACTCATGGCCGAGTTGAAAAGGTCCTTTCAAATCTCCCTTGAGCAGATCACGGTCAGTTCGGTTGCCAACATGGTCATCAGTTCCATGCCAGGTATTGCCCGTGCCATTACACTGGCCTTAGGGGCCTACTGGGTAATCAGGGACCAATGGAGTCTGGGTTCCTTGCTGGCTTTTCAGGCCTATCTTGGATACGTGTTCGGGCCGGCCCAATTCTTGGCCACAGCCAATCTTCAATGGCAAAGTGCCTTGGCTGCCCTGGAACGAGTCTCAGCTCTTTTTGACATTGTCCCTGAAGAGGGTATGGGTACCGGCAGAATAGCACATCGGTTGACCGGTGAGGTGGATTTCAAGAATGTCTCTTTTTCCTACGACGGGCGTGAAACGGTTCTCGAGGACGTCTCCTTCCGCATCGGTCCGGGTGAACATGTGGCTATTGTGGGTCCCAGTGGCGTGGGTAAGACCACCCTTGTGAGTCTTATCCTTCGTTTCTACAAACCCACATCGGGTGAGATCTGCTTCGATGGCAGACCAGCATCGGACTATGAAGTGGGCTCTCTGCGTAAAAGGATTGGTTATGTTTCCCAGAGACCTCTCCTTTTATCAGGTACCATTATTGAGAACATCCGCTTTGGGAATCCTGAAGCCGGCTACGTCCAAGTTGTCAACGCGGCTAAGGGTGCTAACATACACCAATTCATCGCAAGCCTCCCTGATGGTTATGAGACAGAGATCGGTGAAAATGGGATTAACTTGTCAGAAGGGCAAAAACAGAGACTCTCCATTGCACGAGCACTGGTCAAAGACCCGGACATCCTTGTCCTAGACGAACCCACCTCCGCCCTCGACAGTCTTACCGAAGAGTCTCTCTTTCACTCCCTCTCTGTGCTTGTCCGGGACAAGACCCTGTTTGTTGTGGCACACCGACTGTCCACCATCAGGGATTCAGATCGTATTCTCCTTCTCAACGAGAGCTCACTGGTTGCCATTGGCACACATCAATCACTCATGGAAACCAACAGTTACTATAGATCCTTGCTCGCTTACCAACAGGGAGGTATTGAACCGGAACATTCCCCATAAATCTAAAAACCCAACCTTTTCTGACTGTAACATTTTAGCTCTTTGAAAAAATAATCCGTATCTGCTCCAGCCGTGGAGGTCTCTTTCAAAGAGCTAAAATGTTACTTCTGACTTAATTCTCCCAAGTCGAAATAAATGTACTTTTCAGGGAACAAACTTTGGGTGGAGGGGTTTAGAAGTCTAGAGTGAAGGTGGTCTCACCTGATTGGTAACAGTCCTCTTTTTTTGTACAAAATTTGCACTCATTGATCCTGCCCGGACATACATCGCTGGCCTTCGGTATAAACCCACATCGAGAAGAGACCATATGAATCTTAAAATTGTACCTCTCCGAGAAGATTTTCATACGAAGCAGGTCTGCCCCCCTGCCGCCGGCATTAAAATCAAAAGGTCGTTTAGAGGAGTACAACATGGTCTCCCGGGTCGTAAAAAAACCCTCGAATATGCGACTCTGATCTCCTCCTGTGATGCCTACCCCATTGTCATGCACCGCCAACTCCACACCGGTTCCTTTTTTTCGAACAATCACCTCCATCTTACCCTCATCGGGGGTGTTCTCTATGGCATTTTTGACGAGCCCATCCACAATTTTTTGCAATACATCCGAAGGTATACCTATGGGTGGCACAGACTCCAGATTCGTTCGTATATCCACCTGGCGATGGGAGAAATGAGGTCTCAAAACCTCAAGCCTCTCCTTCACATACTGATCCAGATGGATCTCCGATATTTTACTCTCTTTGGGACCAAAGATCTCCTCAATACGGTTTCTGATCTGTCGCGTGATGGGTCCTTCTCCTGTCTCCTCGGCCACCAGGGCTTCCAGCTCGTCTGAACATTGCTCCAGCAATAGGGATATGAGATGGTACGCCTTGTACTCTTTATCTCGCATAATATCCTCAACCTGGTACTGAATCTCCAGTATGCGATTCAGATTCCTCTTGATCCGCTCTAAAGTAGATCTCCATGTCTCTTCAGGTAGAAGTGCTAACTTTTTTCCAAGGATATTTAAAGAGGCCGAGAGCACAGCAACAGGCGTTTTCAATTCATGGGACAGATGGTTGATGACTTTGTCCTTTGCCCGGTTCAGACTGGTTACCTCCTTGTATGCCTCTTTTATTTCATCAGAAAATCGGGCATTCTCAATAGAGAGGGCAACGGTTCCTGCGATCATGTTCAGTAGTTCAACGTCGGCCTGGACAGGGACGCCCTCCTTTTTATTTAAGGCGCATAAAACGCCGATTATCCGATCACTGCTTCTCAAGGGAACAGCCAACATATCACGTGTTTGGAAGCGTAACTCCTCATCCACCAAGGCATAAAAATCGAGATCTTTGGAAGTGTCGGGAACGATAATGGGTTCGCCTGTCTTGATGACCTTCCCTGAAACGCCTTTATCGGAAGGAAAACGAATCCCCTTTATTCTCTTCTCAATTTCCAAATCATCATAGGCTGCACCCTGGAAGAACAGCTCCTTTCTCTCCCCATCCAGCAATATAACGAGGGCTCCCTCCACGTTGAGGAGGCGTTTAATCTCTCCGCTGATATAATCCAGGAGTTCCTCCAGATCAGGGTATTCAGGAAGTGCCATACTTATGCGAAGAAGGGCTTCATTAATGCGTCCCATCCTCTTCTCTTGGGTAATATCTCGGAGAATGACCAGTTCACCCCCCGGTTCATCCTTGTCTTCGGAATAGATGGCCCCCCTCATGATCACGTCCAGCACCCGCCCATCCTTGGTCATTCGCTTGGTCTCGAATCGCAAGATGAGCTTCTCCTCTAAAAGCCTCCTGATGCTCTCTTTGGTCTCCTCCTGAAGATCCGGGGGAACATAGGGGATATATTTTCCCCTTAATTCATCAAGGGTCCAGCCAAAGACTTCCGTGAAAGCCGGATTCAGGTAGGTTACCTTCCCATCCAAAGTGAATACAACAATTGGGTAGGGGACAAAATCCAGCAAAACTCTCGCCTGCCTCGCTGCCCTGCGGCTAGCCTGATACTCTCGTTCATAACGCGACTCTGATTCCTTTAGAGCCTCAAGAGTCTTGTATTTCTCGGTCACATCCCTGGCGATGCCTCGAAACCCTAATTTTTTGCCATACTGGTTAGTAATGAGATTGGCCGATAGCTCTATTGTCCTGGTCTGTCCATCTTTGTCGATAATCTCCCAGACCAGGTCTGAAAATCCTCTCCGGGTGATCCATATCTTATTGAATATCTCATACACCTTTCTGGCACGCATCTTATCCATGAATTTACTATAATTTTCCCATTGGATCTCTTCCCTGGGATAACCAAAAATATTACAGAAGGAGTTGTTGAAATAGGTAAAATTTCCATAGGTATCAGTTTCATATACACCATCACTGATATTCTCTATAAAGGCCCTATAGCGTTCATCAGAAAGACGAGCACTGGATTCCATACCATATTCCCCTGATTTTTTGGTTTTATCAGCCATATCTCTCGACAGGTTTTGACTTGTGGTATCTCAATATCTCTTTGAATCAATTCTTTTTAGGGTCTTCGCGTAATCGTGTGGGTCATTTTATATCTCCTTGAGCATACAGGTAAGGATTTTCAGTCGGAGATACTCCTCGTCGCGCAAACCGTAAGCCCTTCTTTGGATCACCCGAATC
>Ga0180009_10001380_pt1 | contig 29901 bp, 50 predicted proteins | sample OS_PC_MetaG_FD_123537 | JGI IMG/M metagenome (GOLD analysis project Ga0180009, IMG submission 123537) | Groundwater microbial communities from the Aspo Hard Rock Laboratory (HRL) deep subsurface site, Sweden - OS_PC_MetaG | ecosystem: Environmental > Aquatic > Deep subsurface > Groundwater...
ACGCTTCTTGTGAGTGTGAGATTTGCGGAAAGGAGGAAAAATGATAGCCAGTCTTGAGAGGAAGATTATAATCGGGTTATGCCTGGTGATTTTGTGGACGCTGTTGCAATCGGTGATCGTTGTCCCGAAGGCCGGGTATTTCGTGAGGAAAGCAAAACAGATGGTTGAGGAAATCCGGGACAAAGTGCCGCCAGAGTTGAGGCCAAGTAATTAAAAGTTTGAAGGAGTGAAATGGGAGTATACGATACTATAATTTTTCACTGCCCTAACTGTGGGGTAACACTAGACGCACAAAGTAAAAGTGGAGCTTGTCTTCTTGAAGAATACACCTTAGAGAATGTCCCTTTTGAGGTAGCCTTAAATGCAAATCGACACGCTCCCTTTAATTGTGATTGCGGGAAGTCATGGGAACTTGACATGAATTGGGCTGGCTTGAAAGTAATTCCAGCAAAAAAGATTAAATAACAAAACTTAGTAAAGGACAAGGTGAATAAATGACTAAAGAAGACAGACTAATAGCTATAAAAGAAAGTGAGATAGAGCCAATTGATGAGGATTATGTAAGGACAGCAGTTTGGGCAAGGTTTTCTGACGATTATTATAGGGGCTACAACCAAGCCCTAGAAGACATTAAAAGCAAGGGTAGGGTTATTGATGAGGAGATGATTAAAGAAGTAATAGAAAACACCCCAACAATAATTGGTTTCCATGCGCCTCCCAACGAAAAACCCATTGAAGTTGAACAATATATTTGTGGTTTAGAAGCGGAACGGTTGACCCAAGCAATCTTACAAATGATGGGAAAGGAGGTAAGTAATGGACAAGAAACTGCTAGAAAAACTGCCGGAAAATGTTAGGATCAGGCTATTTGAGATCAATCCAAAGCTGGAGGAACTGGAAAAAATTAAACACGAACTTCATGCTTTGGAAATGGAAGAAATGGCGGCCAAGCATAAGGAATTACGGGAAGAAGCTGAAAGGCGTGTCAAGGCTCAAAACAAACCCAGGATAACCACGGCCAACACCGGGCCGTTTCCTATGGCGACGGGAGGATATAATTAAAATGGAAAAAATTGATTTTAGCTATTTAACTGATAAAACCACATGGACTATTAACCCAAAAGAAGATAAAAAAACTTCTTGGAAAGATTTTAGATCAATTTATTATGATTGGCCAGATAATAAATTTAATATAGATTTATATTCTAAGTCTTTATGTTGCAAAAAATATTTAACAAATCCAGATGATTGGGTATTATATTGCGACATTTGGAGCTTAAAATATTTTGAGGAATTGATGAATGTATAAACTGCTCCACGAAACCGTGCTGATAGAACCAATGGCAGTAGAGCATAAGACTGATTCAGGGGTCATATTGGCTATCCTGGCTCCACACACGCCACTCGTCCGTCAATACTTTCCTGATCGGGCGATAGTCTTACAGATAGCCAAAGGCGTAAAAGACCCGCAGTTTAAGGTCGGCGATACGGTGGTTTATTTAAGATATGGGGCTAAGGAATTGGAAGAAGGCAAGGTTTTGGTAGATAGCAGGGATATTTTAGGAGTGATTGAATGACTTATAAAACAGGAACATGGGGATTACAAGCCAAAGAAAGAAGCAAAAGGCGAGCATTTCCCATTAAGAATGGGCTACAAGAAGGCCAAGAGGATATTGGAGAACATAGAAGTCATAAAAGAGTTTGTGGAGAAGATGGAGAAAGCTGAAAGGACATAAGTGAGTGAGGATCAATAGATTTAAGAGGTTATGGCCTAAGCTAAAACCTAAATTAAAAAAAGTTGCGCTTAGATTAGTTGGCGATCGTATTTATATAGACTTTCGTGATCTTATATCTGAAGGCATTATAGCTATCAAAAAATGCAAGACAACGACTAAAAATCCAAAAACCGTAAGCTACCTAATAACGCGTGGAAAGTTCGCAATGATAAAATTTATCAAAATCGTTGAAACCCACGCTCGTTACCGATCTCCGCACGATAGCTGCGACGATTTGCCTGATTACTACCGACTAAGTTAGCATTGTATATATGAGGGAGGAAATAATGTCCTCTCACTAGTAACAAGGAGGAATACAATGCTAAAGTTAATCGCCTCGTTCCTCGCTCTGTTTCTTTTTGCAACCGTTGCACTTGCCGGTGGTTCCTCGAATCGAAAGCCTATCAACTCCGTAACTGAATGGACTGCCCCGGACGAAACCACAGCCCGCGCCGTCGAATACAAAAATACCACGATTGAAAAAACCATCATAGAAAAATATGTTAAACCAATCCCGGCCAAAGGAATGTTTTACGGTTTTGTTGAAGCGATCCCGGTTATCGGCCTTAGCTTTGACGACAGTTTAATCGGCCAGTTCTCAGGTTCAATCGGTTATACCAGTTTGAATGGAAACGCAACAGGGGTCATAACCGCAGACAAATCCTTTTGGCAGTCAGAGGATAAGTATCAATCACTAAACGCTGGCTTGGCAATCTATCCAGGCAACAACAATATGCTAGGCGGTTATTTAGGCGTTGAATCTTATCTTTGCAGTAATATCGCGGTTTCTATGTTGCTTTGGCCTGTCCGGGTTAACAACCTAAACCAAACGAACGTTAGCGAAGCCAGCTTGGCCGGGAAAGTCTTCTTTTAATGGGACTAACTTGGGAAGAATGGTTTGTTGAGGCCTACTGGCAGGAGTTAATGAGTGTCTAGTAAGTTTATTTGGCTAACATCTTATTGGGATGCACTGGAAGGGACGCAATTAGTTATTCATAAAGAAAAGCCCAAGAAAGAATTGTTCCCGGCAGGGGCGCTAATAATCAAACTAAAAGCCGAAAGCATTAAAGAAGTAAACGCCATGGACTTGACAAGGCCGGGAGTGCAGTAGAATGGTTGAGCAAGTAATAGACAAACCTAAGATGGGTCGGCCTCTTAAATACACAGATGAGAAGATAACTGCGTTAGCCAAAGAAGTCCATAAGATAGCAGATCAATGCCAGAAGTCAGGAATGATGCTCCATAGACATAAAGTAGCACTTCAATTAGGGCTTTACCCAGAGCATTTTTTGCAGTTTGCCGATAAAAATCAAGACTTCTCCTATGCCATAAAACATCTAAAAGCTGTCCAAGAAATAAACTATCATGACTGTCTGGTAAAGAAAGGCTGTAACACCGTTGGAATTATATTTGCCATGAAGAATTGCGCAGGCTGGAGAGATCACCAAGACCACAACGTAACCCACAACTTCGTATGGACAACGATAGTCCAGGAGGCCGATGCTATCCAAAGCTGACAAACTAAAGATGGTCAAAGCCGCCAGAAAGTCTTCAGTCTGGTTTTGCGAGAAGGTTTTGCAGATTCAGACTTTAGCTTGGGACAAGCATAGAGAAGCTCTTGAGGCTATGCGTAACAACAAAAGGGTTGCCATAGCTTCAGGGCATTCAATGGGTAAAGACTTCCTGGGCGGGTTGATAGTTTTAGACTTTTTATTCAATAATCCTTCTTCGATAGTCATAACCACAGCGCCAACCGACAGGCAGGTAGAAAAGATCATTTGGGGTGAGATAAGCAAGTATTACAGGCCGGAGCTGGGCGGAGAGCTTCTTACCAAGCAGATAAAGATAGCGCCAGACTGGTATGCTATCGGATTCACCACCAAGGAAACAAACCAGATGATAGGTAAGTTCCAGGGTTTCAAGGGCAAGAATATCTTGGTGTTGGTAACAGAAGCCCATGCGGTAGAGGATTCTATTTATGAGCAGATCGAAGGCATACTGACCGCAGAGAACTCTAGGCTCTACTTAGCTGGAAATCCCCTAAGGGCTGAAGGTTATTTCTTCAGAGCGTTTTCTGATCCTAGTTTTAAGACGTTTACCTGGTCATGTTACGAATCGCCTAACTATCTAGCTGGTAAGGAAGTTATACCGGGAATGGTTGGCAAGGCTTGGGTAGAAGACAAAGAAAAAAGATGGGGTAAAGACTCGCCGATGTTCCAAGCCAGGGTTGAAGGAATATTTCCCAAGCACAGCACGAATACATTATTATCATTATATGAGGCCAGGGAAGCCGTAAACGCAACCGCAGTTGATGGAATCAAGGTGTTATCGATAGACCCATCCAGGTATGGCGAAGATACAACGGTATTCAGCTTTATTCAAGGCGGCTGGGTTATGAAACAGGTAGAACATCAGGGAAAGCCTACGACGCATACAGAAGGCAGGGCGTTGAGATATATCGAGTTGTTTCACCCGGACGTTGTTATCGTAGATGAAGGCACGTTCGGGGCTGGTATTTTAGATCATCTTTACGAGGAAGCCCCAAGGATGAAAAAGCAGGAGCGATATAATTTTGAGATACTGCCGTTTAACTTTGGGGGAAGCCCCGAGCTATCACACTTCGCCAACAAAGGCACGGAAGTTTATTACAACGTGTGCGAACGAATTAAAAGGGTAAAGGACATCCAGCTGCCGGATAACCCCGAATTGCATAATCAGTTAGCTTCAAGGCGTTACGAATATGACTCTAAGGGCAGGCTCAAGCTGGAAGACAAGGCCAAACACAAGAAACGCGGCTTGCCCAGCCCGGATAACGCCGATTCCATGATAATGGGCCTGTATGTAAGTTTAGGGAATAAGATAAAGCCTGACCTGGAGAACGAAGACGAGAAGGATTTTAGTTATTTAGAAGCCAGCTTCAAGAGTGGTTATGTAGAGAAGGAGGACAGCATACACAATGTCTGAAATGGTTAGCGACTTAGAAGAAAAGACCATGGTATCTAAAGAGTTAGGCGGTAATGATGATAACAAGCCGGTTGAGCAGTTAGTTACGCCCAAGATGCAGTTTGGAACGTTAGAGCTGACGCCTAAGTTAAGAGAGAAGGCCAAGAAGGCTTTATTAGGCAGGTTTGAAGCTGTTAAGGCAAGCAGGGAAGCCCGATTCAAGATTTACGATAGGATAGACAGGCTGTATCGAGCTGACGCCGGTGGAAGCGATAAGCTGACTTTGGCGCAGGTCATGACCACGGACGGCTTTAATATTGTTGAGGATTGGGTTAGCTATATGGTTGATACTTTGTTTCCGGTTGACCCGCCGTTTGATTTGGAAGGCAAGAAGTCTACAATCACAGATGAGCAGATAAATTATATTAAGCAGGTATTAGCTCTGAACATGAAGCAGACGCGGTATCAGCAGGAGGCGGAAGACGTTTACCGGCAGGGAGTTAAGCTAGGCACGTTTGTTTCCAAGGCGACCATGACCATAGACGATGAGCCAAACATCAGGATTACTGACAAAGAAGAAGTTATCGAATATCAGTATGAAACAGAAGAAGGCGAAATGCTGCCTGTTACTGAAACCTTTCCCAGCCAGCAGATAGAGGAATACATCGAAGTTGAGGATCACCCCGGATATAAGTTTGTTAATTTGAACAAGCTGTATTTCAGGCAGGATAAAGCTAATTGGGTTATAGAGCTGATGGATTCGACATGGGACGAAGTTGAGAAACAATCCAAGGGCGACGTAAAACTTTACGCTAACCTAGAGAACGCCAAGAAGACCAGCTATCCCAACGACCCTGAGTTGCAAGGCACGAAGGAAAAGGAAAAGACAGACGGGGATAACTTTAACAAAAACATTTACAAGTTAGACAGGAATTTAGAGCTGATGGAAGGCCACCATATCCCGGTTGAGATAGAGGACGGCAAGAAGGTTTTATGTATTATAACAATGGCCAACCGTGAAGAAGTTATCAGGGTGCAGCCGACCAGTTACAGGCAATTACCTTATTTATTCACGCAGTTCTTCAAACAACCTGGCGTTGAGGGTATGGGTTATTTGGAACTGGTTGAAAAGATATTAAGAGAGATAAACACCAGAAGGACATTGGCTTTAGATACTAACACCATGGGGTTATACGGCATGAAGGCTGTCAACATGAGGTATATCAAAAAGCCGGAGCAGTTGAAGATAAGGAAGGACGGCGTCATAGAGCTAAAGGAGACCGATAAGCCGATAGACCAGATCATCCAGTTTTACAGGCCGCCGATGGAATACGCGGCCCAAGCTGAAGGTATGCTGGACAAGATAGCTGTACAGTTGGTGCAGACAAGCAGGATGAAGGGGATATTGGCTGGGGAGAAGGTTACTCCGCAACCAAGCGCGTCAGAGTGGGCTGGGATGATGAAGGAAGCTATTAAGTCAGTCAAGCTGATACTGAAACGGGTTTCAGAGGGTCAGATTGAGGAATGGTTGGAAAGGGCGTATGTTATGAACGTCTTGAACAGGCAGAAGTCCTGGAAGATACCTGTCAAGGTAAAGACTCCGCAAGGAGAAATGCAGGTTATGGCTCCGCAGGAGTGGGTAGAGGTTACGCCCAAGCAGTTATACACAGACGGCATAGATGTCGAGGCTATCGGGATAGCTTACATGGAAGATTCGATAGTCATGCGCCATCAGCAAATGCAGAAGATGGAGATACTTGAGAAGTATGCCGGGATGCCTTTGATAAACGACGCGGGCCAGCCTGTTATACCTGATTTCTATAAGCAGTTGAAGCGGTTGTTGATTAATTTCGGAGAGGACGACCCAGACGCGGCGTTCAGGCTGGCTCCGCCACCGCCAATGCCAATGGGGCCTGACGGTCAGCCGATACCACAAGAAGGTCCGGGAATGCCGCCGGTAAACATGACACAGCAGAATCCACCGACACAAGGGGCGATATTGGGCGAGGCCGCGGGTCAGGGAATGCAAGGGTTGGGGATGTAAATGGCAGTAAGAACACCATTATTAAAGCCTGTCCCGATTTCTGGTTATAGGGAATACCCGGAATTGAACCCTAGAACGGAACAGCAAGGTCTTAAATTATTGATGGAAGTTTTGGCACAGAATCCTTTTAGCCAGAAGTTATTCGAGCGATATATCGGATCGAGTTTAATGCCAGTAGAATTTATGGATCAGTTGGGCGGTTCTCAAAGAAGTGATTATGCAAGGTATCATCCAGAAGAAGGAATACAGATGAGCCAAGAAATGCCTTCAAGGGAAGTATTGCCAAGTTTAGTGCATGAGCTTCAACACGGCGTTAGAGATTGGGAAGGCGAATTGAATAGATATAATCTAAAAGATTTGATAAGGGACATTATATCAGGGAGTTCTGAACGCAGGGGTTTAGAAGAAGCCCTTGCCGATCGCGCTCAAAGGTCGGGAATCGTCAGGAGGTCGTATTAGTGGACATCAAAGCACAAATAGAAGCCATAGAGGCAACGGTATCAACTTCCGGCTGGAGGGAGCTAAAGAAGTATTTCAGGAACAAGCAGACTGATTATTTGCGTTTATTAGCCGACACGCCATTAACTACGGAGCAAGGGTTAAAGAACGCCATGAGTTATCAAGCCATGTATCACGCCATAGACGCTTTTTACGAAGATGTTAAAGACATTAGAGCCAATTTAGAGGATCAAGCAAATAAGGAAAAAGGAGGTGAAGCGTAGTGGTAATGAATGCGACCAAGGACCGGAAGTATGGAGGTAGTGCAGCTTCCCCGGTGGGATTAAAGAAGGAACAGAGCGGCAACAGGACTGGTAAAGGCGCAGGGACATATTTCAATTCATTGGCTTATGCCGGTAATAAGATGGGCGGCAAGAAGAAGGACGTTATTATTAAGAAGAAAGCCTAGCAGGAGGAAAATGTGCCAGTTGTTAAAGACGGCCCGAAAGGGCTAAATAACCAGCTTGAGGCGGTATATTCTAGCTGCATGAGCGGCCAGAAGGATACGCCGGCTAACCAGACCAGTTGTTCCAAACAGGCATGGGCGGCTGTTAAGAACGCTGGCTGGAAGAAAGTTAAAGGCAAGTGGAGTAAGCCCAAGTCGAAACGCGTATAAAAAAGGAGGAAACGAAATGGCAGGTTCAGTAGCTTTGGAAGACGTTGAAACCACAGCCAAGGATCAGGACACTACTTCTGATTCAAAAGCTGACATTAACGCCGACCAAACAACAGAGGCAGGAAATGAAGCCAAAGACGCCGGAGATACTTCGGAGTCAGCGGCGGAAACTTCTGCGGAAACTTCAGATGCGGGCGGACAAGCGTCTGGAAAAGAAGGGGCAGTGTCCGATGCGGGAGCGGTAAAATCTTTTGAGATAGGCGGCAAAGTCTATACTGAGGCAGAGTTAAATGAGAATCTCCAAAAGATTGGCAGGTATCAAGGGGATAGAGACCGGGCGGAAAAGGCGTTAGAGAATATAGTGGCTGGTATTAGGACTCAAGGGTATGAAGTTGACCCTCAGACGCGTCAGATTTACAGGCTGCAGGCACAACCAGCTCCTCAGCAGAGACAGGAGTTGTTAGAGGCGGCGGCGGCTGGAGATACCAACGCTTTGAATACGTTGCTGGAAGTTGAGAGAAGGGAAACAGCTTCAGCGATATTTCAAGGCGTGCAGGCGTATCAAACAGACGCAGAGACGTTAGGGAAAGTGGCGACTGAATATCCAGAGTTCTACAAGAAAGACGGGACTGGTAATATCGTAAAAGACCAAAACGGCATAAATGTTATAGATTACGACAGCCCGCTTTCTAGGGAAGCCGCAAAGATTCTCGAAGCCAATCCAGGATTAGGGACTCCTAAAGGCATGATGACGGTAGGGGAACTAGCCAAGGCAAGGCTGTTAAAGAACGGCCTGCCGAAGTTGAAGCAGCAAATCGTTGATAAGGCGCAACAAAGGTTAGCGCAGACAGCTTCAACGGCAACAGGTTCTCCTGGTGGCAGCGAGGCTTCGGCGGGGGAGACGATGGAATTGACTGCCGAGCAGAAGCGTATCAATACCAAATTAGGGGTATCTAACGACCGGGTAATAAAGGCTATCCAACGTGCCAATAAAACAGGAGGTTATGAAATATCATGATAGCGAAAAAAGATAGTAAAATTGTTGATGTAATAGATTTACCTGTTACTTCAACAGCTCCCGTATCAGAAAAGAACTATAAGCCATTTTTAGAGATTACCGAGCCGTCGGTGGTGGTTGATCCGTTCGAAGTCAAGAACTGGCCCGGTCAATATGAGAAGCACTGGTGTTTAGAGAAGAAAGTTTCTCATGGCAGGAAAGGCGACTGGGTAGTAGTTGACAGAACCCACCCCGATTTCAAAGGCATCGAAGTTCCAATAGACCAATCGCCAGACCAGACGTTTATCAGGTATATGGATGTTATTCTTTGTTGTATGAGAAAAGAAACGGCAATAAAGAAGCGAGACGCCCTAAATGCCAAGGTTAAAAACAAAACCGAGGCTGTTACCAATAAATATCGGGCTGGTGTAGGAAAACTTGCAAAGGCTACCGGGGCAGGCGGAAGCCGCCGCGAGGCCATGCAAGTTATGGATACAATAGAAAAGGAGGAGTAAAACATGGCTAATACAGATAGAGCCAATGGATTTGCTGTCGTCCAGGATTACTGGGGCGACATATCTTCCATTGCTCACGAATGGCCACTAACCGCTGGCGAAACGATCGCTAAAGGCGATGTGGTTTATTTAACATCAGCAGGAAGGGTTTCCATTGCTACTGCTACTACCGCGAATAGAATTTTAGGTGTAGCGGCAACTTCTTGCGCAAGCGCAACGGTAGGCGACCCGATTCTGGTTTATGACAACCCGAAACAAGTTTTTTCGGGCCAAAGCGTAAGCGGCGCGCTCGCTGACCCATACACAACTGGCTCTGAGGCAAGCTGCTTTGATCTAGTGGCAACGACTGGCGGAATGTATGTTAATTCCGCGGCCAGCACGTATGACGTTTTCAAGGTAGTGGGATTTGGTGTTGAGCCGGACGGTTCAGCGTCAGCAGTAGGCGCTTACCAGAAACAGCTTGTGATGTTTAATCCCGCAGTCCATATCTTTGGAACGACAGCATAAAGGAGGTGTAATATAAAATGACAGCATTAAGAAGTGGATTTTCAGATTTACTTGCGCCAGGATTGTCTGAAGTAGTTGCGGCATCTTATAAGCAGTATCCCGATGAATACACAAAGATATTCAATGTGGAAACTTCTGAAAGGAAATATGAGACTACAACGACAATCGAAGGCCTGCCGATCGCGCCTGTTAAAACGGAAGGCACATCGGTTACTTATAATGACCTGACCCAAGGTTACGACAAGAATCATACACATATTACCTACGGAGAAGGTTTTAGGGTTTCCAGGGAAATGTATGATGACGATCTGTATGGCATTATGAAGCGCGCGGCGGCATATCTTGGCCGAGCCATTAAGCAGAGAACCGAAGTAGGTGCGGCCAATGTGTTCAACAATGGCTGGCAAACTGGTGCGGCTTATCTTGGCCCGGACGGTATAGAGCTTTTCTCAAGGGTTCATCCTTGGGCCAGAGGCGGAACTGCCGTTAATGAGCCAGCCAGTCCGGTTGATCTATCTTTAGCTTCCTTAGAAGCTGGTATTACAGCTATCGAGACTTTGACTGAAGCATCGGGTTCCCCAGTTCAGTTAATTGTCAAGACGCTGTTAGTGCCTGCTAATCTAAGATGGGAAGCCTCGGTATTGCTTGAGTCTCAGTATGAGCCGGGCAATGCCAATAATGATAAGAACCCAATCACAAATTTAGATTTGTCTTGGACGATCAATCATTATCTCACCGACACAGACGCATGGTTCTTGCTGGCGGAGGGTAACGAGTTGAAGTTCTACATGAGACAGAAACCTGTCTTTGAGAATGACGACGACTTCGACACCAAGGACGCTAAGTTTACTTGCACGACCCGATTTGCTACTGGCTGGGCTGACTGGCCGGGAACATACGGCTCGCCAGGAGTCTAATAAAGGAGGAGTAAAAATGAAAAGATTTGTTTTGATAGCACTAGCACTCCTCCTAGCGGTTGGAGTGGCTAACGCCAAGCTGACCAATTTTCCTAACGGCGTATCCAGCTTTGGCGTGCCGGTGCTTGGCGGGGGAAATATTACGACTACCGGCAAATTCTTTTTTGTTAGTAGTGCCACTGGTTCAGATAGCAATGATGGTTTAAGCACGGATTATCCATTTGCGACCATTGAATATGCTATCGAAAACCATGTAACTGCCAGCAAGGGAGATGTTATTCTGGTTATGCCGGGACATACAGAGACACTAACGTCTACTGTAACGCTTTCCGCCGATGATGTTTCTATCATTGGTCTTGGACCTACACCTGGTTGTTCTCTAATAACAACTGCTACGGCAGATATTGATATGTTCAATATTACAGGTGATGATTGTCTGATCGAAAACTTGTCGTTTTCCAATACTGGCACTTTGACATCAACATTTGAAATGATTGATGTTGATGCTAGTAGGGTTATGATTAAAAATTGCAAGTTTGATTTGGGCAACAAAGACAAGGTTGAAGGTGTTAATTTGGCAGCTGCTGAAGTTGACAACGTAATTACAGAGTGTCAATTCATTAGCCCAGATACCATTGAAGCCTGCGTAGTTTTTGGTGGTGCAAGAACGAAGATCATTGACAACCACTTTGATCTATCAGTTGATACTGGCGGAAAGGCTATGCGACAGGAAGGCACAGCCCAGAACGGTATTGTTATTGCCTACAATTCGTTTCTTGCTGGCAATGCCGTTGGAGCTAGACCTGCTGATTATTTAATCACTTGGCAGTCAACTCCAGGCAGAGGCCACGCAATTATCCGAAACTGGGTAACTTGTTATAGTGCTTCTACCGAAGCATTTGGCGCGTCAGATGCAGACCTGGATTATTCGTTTGTCGAGAATTATAACGGGCAGACGGATGGTAGCACGGTAGTCCTTGATCCTAGTCCCTAATGTTTTGATAAGGGGGGCTTAACCGCCCCTCTTTCCTTTAAGGAGGATATAATTTATGGCTAAGAAATATAGATGGTTTGCTAACAAAAAAGTTGAAGACGCAATAGCAAATCTTGGTGCGGAAAAAGAAGATATTGAAGAAGGCCAAAAGATTTTTGATGGTATGACTTATATGTCTTACGAAGTAGATGATAACAAGCCTGAAGAAGAAGTTGAAGAAGCTCCTAAAAAAAGGGGTCCGAAGCCTAAAAGGAAATAAATGGCAGAGATAGTCATACCAACTGACTATGCGTGGTCAACCTGGACGTTATCTGATGTTACCGATAACACGACCAGTATCAGCTTAACGTCTGGGAAGACTACCGGCACGGCAACCTCGCCAAGTGCGGGGTATGATGCCACATCCGGCAATCGGCATTACAAGATAGCCTGGACGGAGGAAGATGGCTATGGCATTTCAGGAGAAGCCAGAACTGCGGACACGTCAGCCGGGATAGCTTCAGCCACATGGTTTGATATACGCAATGGTTCTACTTATTTAGTAGAAAATCGCAAAAGGTTTATGCAGGTCAGGTTTACTTTCACAGTAAACGCAGACGCAACGCTGCCGAAGATTTTAACATTGACTATGACTTATAACGATGTCCCGTTAAACCAGTATGATAATGACGGATTCAACTATTCTGCCGAAGGCGCACGACCTACAAAGGACGGCAAATTCGCTGGACGTTATTATCAATGCTCTATAACGGGATTAAAATTAAGGAGGCATCAAATGGTTAAACAGCGAGGAAAATTGGTAAGCCGGGAATACGCTTATGATGTTCCTCAAAAACAATGGGCTGGAACAGAAAAATATATAGGAGGTTATTAGAATGAAAAGATTGCTGGTTTTGATGATAGTTTTAGGGTTGGCTGGAATGCCTTGTATTGCGGGAACGACATTGGCTAAAAATTTGTATGTATCAGGGCCAACGGCTTTGACGACTGCTGATGCAACAGTTACGTTTCCGATAGGAACCCAAGCGTTCACAATAATAAATTATGACACTACTAACACGCTAGAGGTTACTTATAATACACAGACATTTGAAGTTTCTCCTGTGGTCGGATCGTCAATTTCGTTTGACGACTGCGATTTCGGAAGTATTACCTGGACTGCCAAGGGAACTTCGGGAGAGACGATTAACGCAGCCTTAGTCATAGCGATTTACTAAGAGGGAGGAATTAAATGAAAAGATATTTGATTGCAGGGTTATTGTGTTTGATATTAGCATTTAGCGTATTTGCGACTGGCATTGAAATAGGCGGCGGAGTATCAAAGTTTACGGCTGATGACACTTACGTTCCTTATACCGGGGCGGATAAGGCGGTCAATTTAGGAAGCCAGACGTTGACTACGACCGGCACGGCTTCGTTTGGGGCAACAACGGTAATTGGCAATACCCTTACGACTGGCAACATAACCACAACTGGTTCGATAGGGGCTGGAAACATCGGCACTACCAATTTGGTTGTAGGAAGCATTATAACCGGGGAGAGTGATCTTAGGCTGCAAGGCAATCAGGAATATATCGGTGGTGCGACAATTACAACCGATACCGGGAGCTTGACATTTACACCCGGTGGTCAGGCAACGGTAACCATCAACAATGCTTTGGTAGTTGGAAACAGCTTTGAGGCCACACCATCAGCCATTACCAGCGTATCATCTGCCGGCGGGATAACCGTTACAGCCCATAATATGAGGGTAACAGGCGAAGCGGCTGGAATTGATATAACTGCTAATCCACAAATAGCAGATGGGGCAAACGGTGAAATAGTCAGGTTGTGGTTTGAGAGCGACACCAATACGATCAAGCTTGATGATGGAACAGGCTTGCAGTTAGCCGGAGGGCAAAGTTTTACAGGAGGATTAGGGGATTACATCGAGCTGACATATTTTAGTGATGTTGATGTTTGGAGGGAATGTTCGCGTTCGGATAATTAAAAGGAGGATAATATGAAAAAGATTTCAGGTTTATTTTTAGGGTTGATTGCTTCATTGTTTCTGATAACCGCTGGCGTAGCAGTTGATCTTGGCCACGGACAGCCTGAATATATCAAAGGCAACACGATTTTTGTATCAGACCAGCAACTGCTCGGCTCAACCTTCCCCAACACTACCACGCTTTATGTTTGGAACATTGACAGCGACGCAAGCGAAGCACAGGTTGATATTGTTGGCTCAAAATCATTGGCAGTTGCGGCAGGTGCATTAACCGCAGGCAATGATGTTTTGGGCGTTAGCAAATACTGTGTTTGGTCAGGCGGTAATACGTATTTACAAAGCACGGACACCGATTTTAATGTTGCAAACACAGCTAATACAGACGATTTTATGACTGGCGGGTGGGTGTATATCCCTGATTACACTCCTGCGGCTAGAGTGGCGTTATTTAGTAATAGTTCTGACGGTGCGGCTCACGGCTATTCGGTGGAACTATCTACGGCTGGTGTTTTATCCTCAAACCTTTGGGGAGCGACTGACGCCGCTACTTCTTACTCTCTGGCGGCTATTGGCTACTACCATGTGATTATGGCGAGGGAAGTGGGCGTGAGGCAAAAGTTATATGTGAACGGAAACCTTGTTGCAACTGGCGCAGACACAACGGTTGGGACTACACAATCGCTATTTCAGTTGGGGGGTTTTAATTCGGCAACCAGTTCACCCGAAGCCGGAACACGCTACGACGAGTGTTTCTTCAAGAAAGGCGAACTGCCAACTAATCTTGATGATGTGGTGCGCGAAATCTACGTACGGTCAGCCAAGAAGTTTGCTGTAAAAGACGGCAATGATAATGTTGTTATCCCTGCCAATGTATCAAGCGGGGTTTATACGCCAGTAGCAGTTTCAGGAAGTCATGTTAATGTGGCAGCAGCAACTTTATATGCAAGCTCATGGAGCAGGGTGGGAAATGTTGTTACTTGTTGTATAAATGTAGATATTGACCCAACAGCCGCAGTGCCAACAGCAACTGCGTTTGCTTTTACACTACCTATTGCTTGCACTTCAACTCCTACGCTTATAGGTTCAGCTTCTTCTAATGATTACACTCAGGAAGGTGCTGTTAAGGCTATTAACGCCACTACGGCAGCCATTTATTACAAAGCCGTGAACGCTGGAAATGCTGGTTGGGGTGGTATTTATCAATATGTTGTCAATTAAGGAGGTAAAAACATGAAAAAGATTTTAGCAGTATTCATTGGAATAGGATTGGTTTTGGGATATGTTTTGGCAATAGATAGCATGGCAAAAAATATTACGGTAATAACAGAAAAGACTTACAATGCTTGGAAGGATTCCCCCTATTTAATCAAATTCATTTTTCCAGCTATTTCCAAGGAAGCGACAACAACTTGGGCAACAAAGCCATCACAGAATGCGATTGAAGCAGAAGCAAAAAGGCTTTTTGATATGATAAAGATTGTGGATGATGGCACAGGTTTTGCGGAACCGGCAAAAGAAATCACTATTGAAAAATGAAAAGATTAGTAACTATATTTTTGTTAATTGCTTTGGCAATGCCAACTTTGGCTAACCCTAAAGACTGGTTTGATGGTCAAGCTGACAAGATAGGTCATAGCCTGGCCGGTGCAACGGTTGCAGGGCTGTCCTGGAAGCATAAGGCAACCGTGGAAGGGGCGTTATTCAACACTCTTTTGGTGGGTTATGCCAAAGAGGAATTTGACCAAAGGTTCGGAGGCAAATGGGACGGCTGGGATTTACTGGCAACCGTGATAGGCGGTGCTTTATTCTTGGCCTTATAATAAAGACGTATTTGTTAATTTGTGTGGTTAGCTTTGCTATCTTTGGGGTTATAATAGCTATCCTTAGAAAAAGGGAGATATAAAACATGATTTTATTGGACGCATATAATCAGCTTGGTAGAAGGACAGGATTAGACCCGGACATAACCGCCGACCAGGATAAAATGCGGGACGGTATGGAAGAAGCCCTAAAGCAGATTTACCGCAGGACCAAGCTGATAGCCTTGAAGACTGACGCGACGCTGACGCTTGTGGCTGACACTTATTTCTACTATTTAGACCACAGGTATTTATACGGCTTGAATTTTACCGAGAACCTTTCAACGGATTCGTCAGATCGGGGCGTAATGCTTGATGTTCGCAGTAAGCAATGGTTTGACAGGAATTATCCCAATCCTGATACAAGCGATACTGGCAAGCCGGAGATGATCGTTCCCATGTATAAGGTTTGGGTATCAGCACAGCCAACAGCAGCTTCGGTGTTGGCGGTTGTTTCTAGCACGGCAGATACAGAAACAGTAAGAGTTAGAGGCTTGGTTTCTGGTGTTGAGGTAGTGGAAAGCGTAACGCTGACAGGCACAACTGCGGCCAATACATCAAATACCTATGACGCGAATGGCGTAATTTCAATAACCAAAAAGACTACAACTGGCACAATAACCGTAACTTCAAATTCAGCGGCAGTTACGAACATATCTTTATTGCCTACGGAAAAAGGCAAGACCCATTGGAAAGTTAGGGTTCATAAAGTGCCTGACGCGGCGTATTCTATCCCTTATACATTCTTCAGGACGCCTTGGGATTTTTCAGGTTCGGAGTCTGACAGAATACCTTTTGACGAAACCTTTGATGACGCTTTTATTCTGCTTGCAACGGCTATCCTGCAAAAGATGGATAACAAAGACCAATGGAAAGACAACTGGACTCTGGCTATGGGTATGATCGAGGAAGTAAAGGACAACAATTACTTTAGTGTAGACGAAGACGCGACAATGGGTTTAATTGAATTAGATACCGGGAGCGAATGGTGGCATTAATTGTTTAGTTTATTAGGCAAGATATTTTTGATATTGATTAGTGTGTTTCTGCCGGCACAGCAGATAGAAGAAGTATGGATCGCCAGCAGAGGGCTTGATGCCATCACTCCGACCCATAATCAAGAGCAGCTTTCTTTTACTCGGCTTGATAATTATATAATTGGCTCTAAAGCCGAAGAAGACCCAAAATATACCACATTATCCGTCAGGCCTGGAGTTTCGACTTTTCTCAATGACCCCGGCACAGCTACCAGAGGAATGTTTCATTACCGCAGTCCGGCCGGAGATGACCTAGTTATTTTAGCTACAACAGATACGATATTCAAATCATCAGGCACAATATGGACAACCTTAGAGGCTGGGTTATCTGATTTTCCATGGGAAGGGATTCTTTATTCCGACCCTGATGTTGCGAGGCTTTACTTGTGCAACGGCTGGGATAAGAACAAAAAATTCCTTTCGGGGCAGAGTGTTTTGCTCCCCATGCAAAACCAAGACAATGAAACGCAAATATCAGGCACAGTCAGGTTCGTTGTTGGAAGCTCGGTGGCTACTTGCGACGCTATTGCTAATGCCAGCTTAGAGGCAGGGCAGTATATAAAGCCTTCCACGAGCCATGCTAATACTAACTGGATTGAGATAACTTCTTTAGAGACCGTTGGCTCGGTAACCACGCTTGAATTTTCCTCGCAGTTTCCAGGAACAACCGAAGTTACAACATCTGTTGTGCGTTCAAACGATATGGATAACAGCCGGTATATTACCGAGTTTGCGGGGCATATTGTAACTGGATATGTGAGTATATCGGCTACGACAGATGTTGGACCAAACCTTGAAGGAAGTCCTGAATACTACCTCATGCGGGACTATTACGGCGTAGCGCAAAGCTTTGAGGCAATTACATCTAATATCAGCAGGATTAAAGTTAGGATGTCTGGGGCGTTCCAATCCCAATATCCGCCTGCCGGGAATTTAGTTGTTAGATTAAAAGATTCGATTTCCGCCTCTGCGCCTCTGGCAGAAGTTATTTATCCTATGGCCAGCTTACCAGTAAATCCTAGTCCTGTTTCTTTTGACTTTGGTTCTATACCAGTGACGATTGGCAACACCTATTATTTCACGATAGAACGGCAGACGAGCGATACCACGCCATTTCAGATAGAGCATGGTTCATCTGCGACAGGGACGTCTTATTGGACAGCCAATTCAACTGGATTTGATGGAAGCTGGAATAGTGGCTATACGACATTTGAGATTACACCAAGTTATACTGATAATTTGAGTGTTGATTATCCTGATACTTATATTGATGAGGCAAATCCGACCACGAATTACAAGTCGGCAACGCAGATTTATGCCGGAAGTCTTGGGGGAAACGTGCGCAAAGCAGTTGTTAAAAGTTTAATAGAATATCATGGATTAACTACTGAAGCACAACCCTGGACGAACGTTAAATATAGTATGTATAAGACGGGTGCTGGCACTGGGGAGATCACGGCAGCTCGTATAGTCAGGGTGGACAATCTTCAAGCTATGACTTGGAACAAAAATAATACGGTTGTGAATTGGGCGCAAGCTGGTTGTAATAAAGCTGGCACCACGGCTGGAGATGATTATACTGTGGTAGCTATGTCAACAGAAGCCATAACTTCAGTAGAAGGATATGTAACTTGGGAAGTAACAACTTTATCAGCAAGTTGGGATGTTGACACAAACATCAATTATGGCATGGTAATCAGCAACGAAACCAGCGGGCAAATAGTTACTTTTGAAAGCTCTAATGCTTCAAGCAACAAGCCTAAATGGTTATTAACAACCCTAACCGGCTCGGCTGAATCGGGACATGACCTTTATTTTGAAATCTCGTCAGAAGACAGCGATAGAAGCACGGTTGTTTATAGCAAACGCTTTTTTCCCGAGAATTACCCTTCATTAAATACATTTGATATTCCTGGCAGGATAGTGGGATTAGCCAAAACCGGCGGCTATTTAATTGTAGGCGGCAAAGACCCCGACGCCATGCACTTTTACCGCTTTACGGGGGACGTATTAGACGGCAAAGGCATAGACTATGTTACCACGGTAAACGATATAACTTTTGGCAGTTCCAAGTCAATAGCCTATCCCCCAATGGACGATTCGTTCATATTCTTTTCAGGGTTAGGAATTTATCATCAGAAAGGCTTGCAGACAATGCTTCTATCGGCGCAGATCAGAGAACAAGCCAAGAAGTTTTCTGATTACCGTGACCCAAGGGATTACTACGGCGGTTTAGCGGATTTAATGCCGCAGGCGACGATTCTACCTACCAAAGACACTTATTTAATATCCGTGCCGAATGCTGAATCAATAAACAGCTATATTTACGGGTTAAATTACGCAATGGGAAGCTGGTATCGCTGGACTAATCTAAACGCTACAACTTTAATGACCAGAAGATCGGGGGGAATAGAGCCTCGGCTTTATTTAGGATATGGCACAGGCCAAGTCTACACGCTGGACACTTCGGGGTCAACGACTACGGTAGCTACGGCAGAATTTTTCCTTAACAAAAACGATATAACCAAGACTAAGAAATTGAATTTTATAGAATTTGGGGTTAGAAAAGATAATCCCCTAACAAATAGTGTTGTTAGTTTAGAGGTAGGAACGATAGATAAAGGCGGAAGTGAAACTTATGGAAAAGCTTTAGATGACAACGCTACAACAGATAAAATGGAATATATTAACTTTACTCCTGGCTTAACGGCCAAGGAGTTTAAGTTGAAGTTTACCCAGCAGGCGACTGCCGGGGCGGTATCAATTCGGTCAATACGGTATAACTACACCGTAAATAACACACCAGGAGGGAAATAAAATGGTAATAACAGGAGGAGCAACGCTGCTAGATGCCCTTAAAACAACTGGCACTATGCCAGCAGATTGGCAAAATCAACAAAGAGCATTAGATCGTTTAATGGAACAACAAAGAGCGAGACAAGGAGGAGGGATTAAGGCTTTCCAGCCAAGCCAGCCACGCACATTGACTCCGGCAATGCAAAGGCAAGCGGCGATAGATTATCAAAGAGCGACACAGGGAGGCAGGATTCCAATGCCTCAAGTAACAGACCCAGGGGCGTCAGCGGTTTCAAGCGGCGGTGCAACTTCTATCCCAGGAATAACTAATCCTTACTTTGACCCTGCTACACAGCAGAAAGGTTATAGTGCTTTGGAACAGGCATTGGCTCCGGGTATAAGAGGCGGCACAGAGCAGGTTATGAGCCAGATTAGCCCTTATATGAGAGGTAGCAGAGGGGCTTCGTTGCTTAGGGAAGTAATGCAACCAGCACAGCAGGCTAGGGCGCAGTTTGGGTTAGGACAGGCACAGGCAGGCACAGCTTATGAGGCGGAGTTGCCTTTCAGAGCCGCACCGTTTACTGGAACATTTGGAGGCGAGAAAACATTCCCGACGCAGGTAGCAGAAGCGGCTATGACTGGACAGTATGGCGGCAGGCCAACGACTTCTTATATAAGTCAGATGATGCCTTGGATAACAGAAGGATATTTGCCTAGTTCAACACTTCCAGGAATGGAGGGAATAAGGACTGGCAGAGAAATAGACCCAGCAGAATCAGCCGCCCAAAGAGCAGGATTTAGAAGTGCTTATGAGCAAGCTCTTTATATGGCCGACCCAGAAGCTTACGAAAGAATGTTTGGCAAACGGTCAGGTTCGCCAGTTTTTACTGAAGGTGGCGGAGGATGGGGAGCAACACTTGACCCTAGCACTGGAATGCCTTGGGGGGCGGTTCCTAATGTTGGAAGTGATAAGCCATATCTAGGAATGGCTTACGGACCGCACGTAGCTAGAGGTGGAATAAGAGCCTTTTAATGATTATAAAAAAGATGGATATAGAGACATCGAAAAATAACAAGGGTAAAATACTTGAATTGTTCAACAAGTATTATGGCAGAATAGGCTATGATATTATTGGTGCGACAGAGTTATTTGAATCAGTTATAGAGCGACTGAATAATGGCAATATGCTTTTTTTAACATGGGGTGATTATGAAGGGTTTCTAACTTGCGATTGGAAAACTAATCCTATTAAGAAACGCAAAGAGGGAGTTATCTGGACGGTTTATAATCCTGACCCTAAATACAAGGCAAAGGTGTTGAGCATGATTGAATCGGAGGCTAACCAAAAGGGAATTGACGCGATAGTGTTCTTTGCCGAAAAGCCATTGTTGTTCAATAAAATTGTGGAGGATTTTGGGTATAACATGACTCTAGGATATTTTGAAAAACAATTAAAGGAGGGTGTTAAATAATGCCACCAGTAGTAGCAGCATTAGGAGCCATTGGTAGCGCGGCTGCCCCTGTCGTAGGGGCGATAGGAAGCGGTTTAGGGACAGTAGGCGGAGCAATAGGAAGTGGTCTAGGAACTTTAGCCGGTGGTGCAATGACTGGCGCAGACTTGTTAGGAAAAGCCTTACTGGGTGGCAGTCAATACGTTGCCAATCCTCTTGCTGTTTATGAAGCAACTGGTAATCTTGGAAAAACAGTTACTACCCCAGGACTTTTATCTCAAGTAGGCGGAGCAATAAATTCTCCTGTCGGACAAACGCTTTTGAAGTATGGATTAGGACAACAAGAAAAACAATCTCAGCAAGCTGAATATAACCAGCAGTTACAAGAAGCAGAGAAACAAAGTCGCATAGCGCAACTTATAGCCCCTCAAAGAAGTTCTATTGCTGATATTTCTGCGGCAAGCCAGCAATATGCTCCTGACATATCAGCGTTAGCGCAGGCATTGGCTCCGCCACAATATACTCCGCCATTACAGCAATTTTATCCACAATCGCAACAAGGGGGTTATTATGGTTACTGATTACGGTTCAACGATATTAAATCTAGCCAGTTCAGAAAAGATGAGGAAAGAGGTTGAAAAGGCGCAGCAAAAGGCTCAAAGAGCCAATTTGACCGCGGCTTTGACTGGGATGTTTGCTCAAGCCTTAACTTCTGGTGGATTATTTCCACAAGAAGGCGGCATGAATTTAGGCGCTTTAGTCAGCCCTGAATCAATGCAAGCCGGATTCATAGGCGGTATGCAACCCGTTGCAGACTCAGGCAGGGATTTGATGGCCGGGGGATTATCGGGAATGCAAGTTGCTCAAGCAGCAAAGGAAAAAGCAATATCAGAAGCAACTGCAACCACAAAAGAACAGATGGAAATTTATAAATTAAGAGAAAATGTATTATCTAACTTCGATCTTGTAGGCGAAGGACAAGGTGGCTTTTTGGCTGAAACAGCTGTGCCGGGAGTATTTCCGACAGGGACTTACTTGAAACGTAAAGCGCCGACGCCGTTGTTTGGCGGCTTAGATTTTGGGGCGACGCAACAAGTAGAACATCCCATTATTAAATTATTAAAAGATAAGGGGGCGGCCCCAGCAGAAATAGAGCAAGTTAAGAAAGACTTAGGGATAAAATAGGGATAAAAGGGAGGAACTAGTCTTATGGTTACAACCCAAGAAATATTAAAGAAATATGGAATATCTCAAACGGATGTTAAAAAGTTAGGAGAACCGCAGTCGCCTAAATTGTTTGGCAAGGAAGTTGAATTCAAAGGTGCAACAGTTGGTGGTGCGAGATTCGATATTAAAACCCCAGAAGATGACTTGCTAAAAAAATATGAAGTAAGAACTGAAAAAGCTAGAGCAGTAAAGGCGGAAAGAGAAGCTGGCGGTGAAAGATTAGCGGGAGCACAATTAGACGATTTGGTTGGCTTGGCAAATACCATAAATAAATTAGAAGATTTATTAGCAGAAATGAAGCAAAAAAATATCCTACTGGAATTTTGGCAGGAAAAATGCCTTATAAGCAATATATATATGGTCCGGAGTATGAAGTTTGGAGAACGAGAGGAGAAGAAGTATTTCAACAATATAGAAAAGCAATTACCGGCGCACAAGCTTCGGTAAAAGAATTGGCATATTTAAGGCCGATTATGCCTAGTGAAAAAGATACTTTTAGAACGTGGATTATAAAAGCAGAAAAGCAGATATCCGACAATAGAAAAAAAGTTAAAACTACATTAAATGTTTTAGAAAAAGCTGGTTATAATATCGATGCGGTTAGGGACGTTTATAATCGTTCATTTGAAGAAGAATTCTTTTAAGGAGGACTAAAAATGCCCATTTTTGTAGAAGGCAAAGAAAAACCTTTTGACGCAATATCGTTTTTTTTGAAACAAGGATTAGATCCGGTTGAATATGACCCTAAAACAACCATCATTCGAGTTAAAAATAGAGCCGGAAAAGTTAAGCCTTATAATTTAACTCGCCTTTTAAGTAAGATGGGACATAAAATAACTGACGCCTCCTCATTAAATACCCCAGAACAAGCCATATCGGAAAGCCCGGTTAGTTTTTTGGATAGATTAAAATTAAGTTTTTCAGTTGATCCCGATCGTCCTGCGGCTGTAAAGAAAATGAAAGAAACCTTCTCAGAAGCAAAAATGACTGAAGATGGCACATTGGTTGTAAATGAAAATGGCGTCTGGAAAAGGGTTGATCCAAGAGGATTAGACGCGGGAGATTTAGCGGATATGGCTGGTTATTTATTACCTGTGCTTGGTTATTCAATTGGAGCGCCGCTTGGAGCGGCTGCGGTTGGAGCCCCAACATTAGGCTTTGGTATTCCAGTAGGGGCAGTTGCTGGCGGTGCAGCTGGATCAGGTATAGGGGAAGTCGCCAGACAACAGATAGGGGTGGGAATGGGAGTAAAAGAGCCAGGAGTTTATTTGCCATCTTTGGGATTAGAAATGGTTGGTGGTGCCGCTGGACCCTATGTTGAAAAAGGCGTAGGTATAGCATGGCGAGCTGGTAAAGGGCAGTTATTAAAAGCTGTTCCTAAATTAGCTAATATGCTTGCCGGCGTGCCAGAAGAAGTTGTTGAATGGGCAATGAAGCATCCAGAAGATATTACAAGTGGCGCTGTAAAAGAAGTTAAATTGCCTAGTGGCAGAATATATAAAATGAGTAAAGGAATATTGATAAAACTTCAAAAAGCTGTTGGAGCCGCCGGATCAGAAATAGAAAAGGAAGTTGCTAAACAGGCAGGAAAAGCTGGAGGTCAACCAATCAACGCCAGCCTAGTAAAAGCCCAGGTTACAAGATATGTAAATGAATTAATTGATGACGGACTAATAAAAATTCCCAAAACAGCAAAGGGAGCTCAATTTGATGAAGCGGCAATTCGGCGATTAGAGCATATTCCAGAACCATTAAAAATGCTTTACGATAAAATAGACGATATGGCTGTAAAAAGATACAGTGCTACTACACAAAAATATGTTCCATCTTTAACGTTTGAAGAAGCCCATAACTTAAAACAAACCCTTTATGGCTTAAATAAAAAATATTATGGCAAAGCGGCTGATTGGACAGATGTAATTCATAAAGGATATGCAATAGCAGCAGATACTATCAATCAACAATTAAGAGATATTTCCCCTGATTATATGAAATATAATTTACGCTACGGGGAGTTGGTTGATACCATATCTGACGCTGGTTTAGACCTTGCGGAAAAAGGACCAACAGTTAAAAAAATAAATGCTTGGTTGACTAAAGTAGCCAAAGGCACAATTAGCGAGCCAGAAAAAGAAACATTAGCCAATTTAAGTAAAGCCGCTGGCAAAGATATAACCAGCGCTGCTGCAAAAGCCGGCCAAGCGGTTCAAGCTCAAAAGGCGATGGCTGGAAGAACAGCAAGAGAATTTGGTAAGCCAACTGATCCAATTAGAGCCGCTATATTAGCAACTACAATGGGCGGAGAAGAAGCAATGACTGGCAATATTCCTGGGGCTGTTTCAAAGGGGCTCGGGGGTGCGTTGGCAGCTGTTCCAGCAGCTTGGGGATATGGCATTAAAGGAGCCCATTTAGCAAGCCAATTTGTGAAACCAGTTTTAGAACCAGTTGGCAGGTCGGCATTAGCCAGAGCTTTATTAACCAAGACGGGAATGGAAGGTGTCGGCGGAGTTGCAGGGCAAAGATTAAACCTTCGCTATCAATAAAAATGAAATGGTTAATTTTATTTTTAATAGCCTTATTAAGCCTGCCTGTTTATGGTAAGACACTTCCCCAGCCGCTTCGCAACATACAGGTTACCGATAGCCATAGCGCTGATGCCCGGTGGAATTTTGATGTTATACAAGGCCAATTAAAAGCCGCCGTTGGATTCCTGCCTTCCCCAACGCAAACATTAACTGTTAATTCAACTATTATAGTTGGAAGCCGTGCAATTCCCCTAGCTGGAGATGGGGCAGTAACACTAACTGCGACTCCAACAATAGCCAATGGATTTGATGGTCAAGTGGCAATTCTTATAGGAACAAGCAATGTAAACACGGTTACAATCCAGCATGGCACAACTTATAATTTGCTTTTAGATCAGGGCCAGGATTTTACTTTAGGCAATGGTGATTCTATTGTTTTATTGTTTTTAACTGCGATTGGTGATTGGATTGAATTAGACCGAAAGAACGTGGCAGGATAAAATGACTAAAGACAAATACGAATGGCTGTCTATTTTTAAGAACGGGACTTTGCAGGACGTTGTTAAGCTATTGGTTTTTGTTGGAATTATCCTTGGGGTGTATTTTAGAATTGAGGGATTGTTAAATGACAAGTATGCCAGCGTAGCTTCGGTAAGGGTGGTTGAGGAGGATGTGGACAGGTTAGAGCTAACTTTGGACAGGAACTTAAGCAGCATTTCCGCCAAGCTGGATAATTTGCAAACAAACATCTGGCGGTTAGTTAAGGAGATGAAATAATGCTTAAATTTGATTTCCCTTTAGATAAAAAATATCAATTTATATCTTCGCCGTTTGGCTGGCGATGGATATTTGGAAAATGGGGTTTTCATGGAGGGGTAGATTATCCCTGTCCGAATGGCGCGCCTATTTATGCGCCTTATAATGGAATTATAGCTGATGTGGGCAAAAGACTAAGAGCTGGCAATATTCTTGTAGTAAATCATCCTTCCGTGGGGGACGTTCAAACGGTTTATTACCATTTGAAAAAAGTATTGTTTCGGGTTGGCCAAGAAATTCAGCGAGGGGAAGTTATCGCTGAAACTGATAATACAGGGACTTGGGTTTTAGGGAATGGCCACTTACATTACGGAGTAAGGGTTAATGGCCATTGGATTGATCCTTGTCTTACTTATTGATTTCATAGTGTAAATGCGTTATCATATACATGAGGTGATGTATATGGTAAGGAAGTTTGATAAAAAGACAAGGGGAGAGATTGTAAGGCTCTATCAAAGCAATAGTGCTTTGAAACTGAGCGGGATTTATAAATGTGATAGTTTTGTTATTCGACGAGTTTTAGATGAGGCGGGAATAAAAAAAAGAACTCATGCTGAATCTCAAAAGTTACGATTCAAAGTAAATCCTGAATCTCATGGATGGCGAGGCAAAGAACATTCAGTAGAGCAAAAGGCAAAATGGAGCAAAGAAAGATTTGGTAAACAAAGAGGCAAAGATAACCCATGTTATAAGCATGGAAAACATGAAGGTAGATGGTGTCGTCGTTTTAGAGCTATTCGTTGTCAGAAATGTAATTCAATGAAAAGAATCGCCATACATCATATAGATGGTAATAATAAAAATAATAATGGGGATAATTTAATGACACTTTGTTGTTCTTGCCATATCAAATTGCATTGGCGGCAAGGTGATTATAATAAAAAGAGAAATAACCAATATACAATAAAAAGTGAGGTGAAATAATGGATTTATCAGGAATTGGTAGCGTGGCTGGCGGATTCTGGGGTGGAGTGATTGCTGGTGGTATCGGCGCAGGTTTAATTTCGCTGGTGGCGGTTTATCTAATCAAGAATCTTTTGCTTAGTGATACGGTGCTGAAATATTTAAGCTCTCATGTGGACGAGATAATTGACTCTGTGCAAAAAAAAGATGAGGCTGTTGGCAGGGCTATCCGGGAAAGGTTAATTGTTTTCGCGGAGAAAGTCATAAAAGAATTAAAGGCTCCTAATGGAATTAGTTAAAGGGATTTGGGAATGGCTATGTTATAAGGTAAGAAAGGCCAAGGCCAAGCCTATGCGCTGGCTGGCGTATCTTATCCAGGCAAAGATCACGGCATGGAAGACAAAGGACGAATATCACGATCAGAAAAAATACTACGGCACGAAAGACGACTAAGAAGCTAGACAGCTTATTAAAGAAGTGGTGCAAAAAGACCTGGGGCAGGGAGTGTGAAAAGGGATGCCCTATAATTTCCTGCCTTCAGAATAAAAAGCACGATTTCTATAATAAGAAAGTTGTAAATTAAAAAGCTCCCGGGTATCGATTAGCAAAGAGACAAGACCGCCAATCATTAGCTAAATGCTAAGGGTCCATTGCCTGCTTGCTGTCGGCTCGGGGGTTTTTTTGTCCTCAAAAGTATTTTCCTCAAAAGGTCAAATATTACTTGACAAAACGTATCCTATGGTAGTATAATGTTAGAATCACAAAGAAAGGAGGGTAAAAACATGGTCCAAATGATTGCGTTTGTTTTGCGTTTCACGTCGGAAAAGGAAAGGGAGGAAGGCAAGGCTCTGGCCCACAGGCTCAAAATGTCCTTTAATGAACTGATTCTTGATCTGTTGAAAAAAGCGATAAAAGAATCAAAGGAGGTGAAGAAATGACCAATAAAGAATTTGTTGATAAATGGACAGCCAAGGGGTTTAAGCTGATTTACCAGAGCGAAGATATTGTTATTTTAAGCAAAATAAAAAAGGGGGGATAACATGGCTGTTTTAGTTTATTGCGTAAATTGCAGGCATTGCAAAAGTGATGAAGGCTCCGGGGCTTTTTGGAAGTGCCGGGCAAGTGGGAGTAAAATAAACTTTGTTAATGGCACAACAGAAGAATATACCATGTATTGCGAAACCAAGAATAAGAGGGGAGATTGCCAGGATTTTGAGGAGGTGAAAGATGAAATGGTCAATATTTGAAACCTGGAACCAAGCAATCGAACAAGGCAGGCCGGAGCGAGAATTGAAGGTCAGGGATAATATCTGGGCCGGGGAGTTGGGCGGTGCATTTATTGACCGTTATCTCAAAATGACTGCGGTAAAGCCTACTAATCCCCCAAACGCGCGCTCTCTGCGTAAATTTGAGGCTGGCAACCTGTTTGAGTGGATCGTGGGGCTTATTCTCAAGCGTGCCGGGATATACATTAGTCAAGCTAACTGGCTTTCCTATCAATATGAGGGATTAGTGCCTGTTACCGGCAAGTTGGATTTCATGGCCGGGGGCAAGATTGACCCTGAAAAAGCGTTACAAAGGATTGAGGCTTTGGGGCTGCCCGAATTCTTCAACAGAGCCACGCGCGCCATAATCAAGCATTTTATTGAGAAATACCCTGATGGCTTGAGCGAGGTTATCATGGAGGTCAAAAGCTGTTCCTCGTTCATGTTTGAAAGGTATGAGGCTCAAGGCGCGGATCACAAACATTCCTTGCAACTGTTTCACTATTTGAAGGCTAAAGACCAGCCGGAAGGTAAACTGCTTTATATCTGCCGGGACGACCTTAGAATGTTAGAGTTTGAGATATATAACCCTTCGTCGCTTGAGGATGCCTACCGCGCCGATATTGAGCAAATGACCGCTTATATCAAAAACAAGGAAACGCCGCCTAAAGAGCAAGAGATTTTGTTTGACGAGGATTCTTGTAAATTTTCTAAAAACTGGCGCGTGGAATATAGCTCGTATTTGACTAAACTTTATGGCTATGAGCGGCCTGATCTTTATGATGAGAAACACAAGAAACAGGTTGGTCAATTCAATCGAGTATATAAGCGTTGTGTGGCTGATAAGAAGATGACCAAACTGAATCTTGAAATTTTAGAGGAGGTGAAAAAATGGTTTCCTAATTTTGATGACTTGGTAAAAATGGGAAAAGAAAAGCACGTCGAAACAGTCGAAACAAACGAAGAAGGAGAAGAAGAAAATGAATAAAGATTTAATGAACATAAACGATAAACCAATCCCAGGCTTAGAAAATTTTGACCCGGCGGAAGATTATGTTATATCGAGAATCAAGGTGTCAGGCAAGCGCGGCCTCTTTGATAACAAGGTTACAAACATGGCGACTCCCAAGATCGAATGTGTCCTGCTGACCAGAATAAAGACCCGGACGAAATTCAAAGACGGCTTCCCTGAATGTAAGTCTTTGGACAGAGTATCTGGCTCGCTTTATGGCAAATGCCAGGACTGCCAGTATGCCACGGAAAAGGACGACAAAGACAGGCTGTCATGTCAACCTGCCTATGAATTTCTGCTTATGCTGGAAGGTTCCAACGTGCCTTATGTGATGAGCGTATCCACGCCCAGCTCGCTTGGCCCGGCCAAGAGGTATATCTCGTCTTTTCTGGTGGCCCGGAAGCCATTGTTTTCGGTCAAGACCGTGCTTTCTTATGTGGAGAAAAAGAAAGAGGACAAGGAAACCGGCGAGAAATTCTCGTATTACGCCATGACGTTTGAGGCTAAAGACGAGATCGATAAGAAAGACCAGGAAATATATCACAAGATTTTAGAGACTTTCAAACAGAGCGGGCAGAAGGTCGGGGTTGATCTGCCGGAGGAAAGCGCGGAAGATGAGATTCCTTTGGATGAGGCTGGAGAAAGTTTACCATTTTGATCTAGCCAACGAACGAAAGCGTTGGTGAAGGGGAGCCGAGTTCATAAAAGAGACCTTCTGATAATTGAGGGCTTGGCGTGAATAACCAATAAGCGCTGTCTCGGCTTCCTGTTTACAATTACTTGACAATTAAAGGGAGGGTGAATAGATGACAGACTTAATAAGGCGTGAGGACATCCAAAAACGAGAAGAAGTTGCTGGCGGTTACCATGAAATTATATTTGACATGAACGCCAACTTGTTGCTTATTATCCCCCTTGAGCAAATAGCGGAGAAATTAAGCAAACCACACAGGGCGGATAATGAAGATTTTCAAGCTGGGTATGAAGCTGGGATACAAGAATTAGCCAAGGCAATAAAAGAATATAAGGGGGCGACGGGAATGAATAAAAAACAAGTCAGCCAGCCCCTGTTTACAATTACTTGACAATTAAAAGGAGGTAAAGCCATGAATCTTTTGTTTCAAGCCATGATAGAGGTTGTTAAGTTGACTTTGTGTTTGGCGGTAGTTATGGCAGTAATCGGCTTTGTTCGGGGGATGTTTAGTTAAAATGA
>Ga0180009_10001381_pt1 | contig 29898 bp, 26 predicted proteins | sample OS_PC_MetaG_FD_123537 | JGI IMG/M metagenome (GOLD analysis project Ga0180009, IMG submission 123537) | Groundwater microbial communities from the Aspo Hard Rock Laboratory (HRL) deep subsurface site, Sweden - OS_PC_MetaG | ecosystem: Environmental > Aquatic > Deep subsurface > Groundwater...
CAAACCGATTCGAGTCTTTCTTCCTTTAAGTATATCTTTTTTCTTGTTGGCAATCGGTATAGCCGTCTATAGTCTTGTTTGGGATGAAATATTTTATGATACTACTGTCATCCTTATTTCAGCCACAGCTTTGCAGACATTTTTCTTTGGTCTCTTAGCTGAAATAATTGTTCATAATCGTAACAATTAATAACCAATGAAAGTTTTATTAATAAATCCACCTACTTTTAACATGCTCCCGTCAATGCTTCCTCGTTCTGTTGATGAAGCTCGCGGATACAATCCCCCTCTGGGGCTTTTATATTTAGCTGCGTACTTACAAGAAAACAGCGAACATCAAGTTGGAATACTTGATTGCCAAGTAGAAGAATTGGATTATAAGCAAATAGAAAGTAAAATCAAAGAAAAAAATCCAGACATAATTGGATTAACTACAATGACATTTACTCTAATTGATGTTCTAAATTTAACTAAAATAATTAAAAAGATTAATCCTAAAATAAAAACAATTTTAGGTGGTCCACATGTTAATATTTATCCTAACGAAACAATAAGCCAACCATATGTTGATTACTTAGTTTTAGGAGAAGGCGAAATACCATTAAAAAACTTGCTAGATAATATAAGTTTCATTGATAATTTACACCAAACAAAAAGCATTGTCTTTAAAGATGGCGAAGAAATAATCAACACAGGACAAATAGAATTAAATCAAAATCTAGATTCATTGCCATTCCCTGCACGTCATCTAACTAATTATAAAAAATATTCCTCTGTTTTAAGCAAAGTTAGACCAGTGACAACTATGTTTACTTCGCGAGGATGCCCTTACAACTGTCTTTTCTGTGATCGACCTCATTTAGGAAAAATTTTTAGAGCTCGTTCAGCTGAAAATGTTGTTGACGAAATGAAGGAATGTCAAAAAATGGGTATTAAAGAAATACTTATTTACGACGACACTTTTACCGTTAATCGCCAAAGAGTTATGGATATTTGCTCAGAAATACAAAAAAGAAATTTAAATATTAATTGGGATGTTCGTGCTAGGGTAGATACAGTAGACAAGGAATTACTTATGGCAATGAAAGTCAGTGGTTGTCAAAGAGTCCACTATGGCGTAGAAGCCGGCACTCAAAAAATACTTAATGTTTTAAGAAAGGGAATTACTTTAGAACAAGTAGAAAAAGCATTTAAATTAAGCAGAGAAATCGGACTTGAAACACTAGCCTATTTTATGATTGGTTCGCCAACAGAAACAGAAGAAGATATTTTAGAAACTATTAGATTCGCCAAAAAACTTAACCCCGATTTTACTCACATCACTATCACCACCCCATTCCCTGCCACTGATTTATATCGTATGGGATTAGAGCAAAAAATTTGGCCTGATGATCATTGGCAAAAATTCGCTGAAAATCCCTCTATTGATTTTTCGCCTCCATTTTGGGAAAAAATCTTATCTAAAGAAGAATTAATCTCGTTAAATCAAAAAGCATATCGCGCCTTTTACTTTAGACCAAAATACATTCTCAAAAAAATATTTCAATTAACATCCTTTGAAGAGTTAAAAACTAAAAGCAAGATTGCCTGGCGGTTATTTAAAATATAAATGAAAAAATACTCCTTTATTATCGGATTAATAATTTTTATTATAATAATCACGCGATTAGATTTTAGCAAACTAATTCTTGTTTTAAATGAGATAAACTATTTTTATTTTTTTTTAGCGTTTCTAATGTTGTTCCCAATATTTATGATTAAAGTTTATCGCTGGAATTATTTAATGAAAAAACAAAATATTAATTATTCTTTTAAAGATTCTTTTTTAATGTACGGTACTGGAATGTATATTGGCATTATTACCCCCGGTCGCTTAGGAGAATTAAGCAAAATTGCTTTCTTAAAAAAAAATAATTCCTTAGGTAAATCGACTGTTAGTGTCGTCGTAGACCGTTTAACCGATTTAATCTTTCTCTTGTTTTTTGGTTATTTTGGTTTTTTCCTCTTTTTTTCTCTCTTTAAAAATTTGATCTTAATATTAACCTTAATTTTAGTTTTTAGCTTAATTTTATTAATTACTTTTCTAAAAACTAATATAATCAAATTTTTACTCAAAAAAATGTTGAATTTAATTATCCCGGCTAAATATCAAAAATCTTGGAAAATTAATTTTCAAGATTTCGTTAATGAATTAAAAATCTATAAGCTTAAAAATTATTTATTTATCTTTTTAATCACCGCTTTCTCTTGGTTCATTTATTACTTCCAAACTTATCTTCTAGCCAAAAGTATTGGCATTAATAATCTTTCTTTTCTTTTTATTTCGATTGCTGTAACTATCGCTGGATTAGTCACTCTCTTACCTATTTCTATTTTAGGGATAGGCACACGTGACGTTACTCTAATTGGACTCTTTAATGCTTTTTCTATCAACCAAGAAACTACAGTTAGTTTCTCTTTTTTAATTTTATTAATAGGAATATTAACAGGATTGGCTTGTTCTATTTGTTGGCTAATCAAGCCTATCCAATTTTCTAAAGACTAATGTTGAATAATCTCCAACAAATCTTAAATTTAAAAGATTACAAAATTATAGATGGCGTCTTTGTTTTTGAAAAAGAAAAAATTAGAAAATATAAGATCCCTGAAAAAATACCATCCAATAATCCATTTAAATATTCTCTTCATTTTTGGCTGTATAAAAAATATTTAAAAAATTATCTAAAAGCAAAACCTGACGATTTAATCTTAGATGTTGGCTGTGGAGTAGGACATTCTCTAGATTATTTAAATCAATTTTCAAATAACTTAGTTGGCATAGATACCGATTTAATTTCCCTACTTTATGCTCAAAAAACAACTAAAGCTAATTATGTTTTAACCAAAGCAGAAAAATTGCCATTTAAGGATAATACTTTTGATAAAATAATCAGCTTCAATGTTTTAGAACACATTAAAAACGACCAAAAGGTCATTGAAGAAATAAGAAGAGTCGCAAAAAAAGGAGCAGAAATTCTAATTTGGGTTCCATCTCTTGAGGGAATAAGAACAAATTCAAAATTGAAAAATTTAATGCATGAAGAAGAAAGTGGATATGAAAAACATTTCAGAAACGGTTATTTTATGAATAATTTAAAAAAACTTTTAACTAAAAATAATATTAAAATCATAAAAGAACGTTATACAATGTTTTTGTTCGCTGAACTTTTTACAGAAATAATCAAATTGTTCTATTCTAAAAAACAAAAAAAATATCAGCGACAAACTGATATATTTAATGTTACAGAAAGTAAACTTTTTACTTTTTATAAAATAATGATACCTCTAATAGCACAAATTGCCTTGTTAGAAGATTTTCTGTTTTCTCATTCTAAAAAAGGGCATGCTTTGATAATTAAAGGGAAAATTCCTAAACAATTTATTTAACTAAATCTAAGCTATTGATACCAGTTTGTTCTTTAATTCTTTGACTTAAATCAAAATCAAAACCAATAATTTTAGTAACACCGAATTGCTTAAAAGCTTCGGTTAATTTATTTTGTTCTAGTAATCTTTCGATCGTTTGGGAATTAAAATAAATAATATTCTGATCTGTATAGTAATTTAAATTCTGAACAATCGGATGAATGCTAATCGCAATAACATCATTTTGCTTGTCTAGTTCTTGCTGATTAATTACTTGAGATAATTCTCTAATAACATCCACTTTAGAAGTATTATACTCCTCATGAAGCATCCATTTATTAGCCAAACTAAAATGCAAAACTAAAAAAACAAGGAAAACTATAATAATAAGGTATTTAAGATTTCTAGAAAAAGATAAGTTCATGATATGTTCAATCAGCCAAACAACACCCAGAGAGATCGATAGAGCAATAGGGAATCTTAATTCCATAAAATGATCCCAATTATTAGTTTTTAAAATGATTAAAAGAAAATACCAACTAATTCCCCAAAGAGCAAACAATTTAAACAAATATTTCTTCTCTTTATATAAATATATTAAACCAGCTATTAACAATAAAAGAATCAAGGGTCCACCCAAAACAATTATTTTAGAAACTTCTTTAGGATAGAATAGAGCTGACTCAAAATACAATCTGAAGCGATCAATAAGACTCACGGGATAATCGTATTTCAAGAAATATTCTGAAAAATAAACATTGTAATCACCTAAAATGCTTTCGAGATATTTTTCTTTTTCAAAATGATAAGTATAAGGATCAGGAAACAAGTGTCCATAATAATTAAAACTAGTATCTTGGGAAGATAGATAAGCATTAGGCAAACCAACTAAATAACCAGGCATCAAATAAACACCCCAAATAATTATAAAAGGAAGGACAAAAACAATTAATCTTTTATATGATTTATTCTGCCAAAAGTCATAAATAGCCAAAGGTATAAAAGAAAGTAAAAAAACATTACGAGCTAAAGAAGCTAAACCAAAGAATAAACTAGCTAATAATAAATTTCGTTTATTGCTTTTCGGCCAAAGATATATTAAAAGACCAAAGCTAAAAAACAAAACAGCCCATTCATAAAAACCAGCCATTAAGGAACCCTGGGTAAAAACCGGTATAAACGTATCTATCAAACCAAAGATTAAAGCAACTTTTAAATTAAATAGTTTTAAAACAACCAGAAAAAGGATTACTCCACTTAAAGACCATAAAATTAAAACAAAGTATAAAGGTAGATTCTGATTAAAACCAAAAATCTTAAAAATTTGACCGTAAATATATGGAGTCAATTTATTACCCCAATTAGAATAAATTCCTTCCTGCTTAATCTTTTCTGAAGACAGGTAGACATTTTTTTCACTTTCAATTTCTAATTGGCCAGTCAAAGCAAAATTCCTAGCTAAAATCAAACTTCCACCAAAAGAGTCGAAAGAATATCCTTTTTTATAAACAGGTAAAAAATGCACGACCAAAGAAAGAAGGAATAAGATAATAATAATTAAGATAATATTCTTTTTCATTTTGATGCTTTGATTCCTTGAAGATAATAATAATTTAAAATTTTAGTGTAAAACGACTTAGGCAAAGTAATTGATATCTTATCTAAAAAACAAATAACTGCAGTTAATAAAGGTAAAGTCAAATTATTAAAAATTATCTTTTTAAGAAAATATCTCAATGGATTTGAAGTTTCGTAAACACTAGATTTTTTTTCTAATTGAGGAACTTTTTTAGATAAAATAGCTAAAGATTTGCCTTTATTAATCATGGTTCTTTGATAGCTTTTAAAATTCATAAGATGATTGTGATAAGCGATTGCCTCTTTATTAAAAACCATCTTCATCCCCTGTTCAGACATTCTATAAGCTAATTCCGAATCTTCATAAGCAGCATAAATAAATTCTTCGTCAAATAACCCTATTTTTTCTAAAAGATCTTTACTGACAGATACATTAGAAGTATAAAAATATCTCCAATTAACATTATTTTTATCTGCAATAGCCGAATAATTGAAATGATAACCAGCAATATACTTTCTAAAAGGAGTTATTTTAATCTGAGGTGCCCATTGAGTATAACCTAGAACTACTAAATTACTATTCCCTTGCTGATGCATAGTTATATGTTTTTTTAATAGATCTGGCGAAGGGATAATATCATCTCCAGTAAAGAAAATAATCTTTTCTTGAGCTTTCTTGATTCCTATATTCCGAGCACTGGCTGGACCTTTATTTTTTTGAAAAAAATAACTTATCTTAAAGGGCGAATTCAATTTATTAATAGCTTCTCTAGTTCCATCACTACTCCCATCATCTACAATAATAACCTCAAAATTCTTATAAGACTGCTGAGAAAAAGCTTTTAGAGTTTCTATTAAAACATCTTTTCTATTATAAGTTGGGATAACAACACTTAATCTCATTAATATTTACCCTTCATAATCTTCCAAATCATCTTTGGACTCAAATAGATATTGGGAATTTGATAGCAAGAATGTGTACAATGACATTCTTTCTTTCTAATTGACCTTCTTATCTGCTTCGCTTTCTTTGATTGCCAAATCTTAATTAAATTACAATCAAAATCTCTAAGATTACCAATCTTTTCTCTGTTCTCACAAGGATAAACATTACCTAAGGCATCAACAACTGGATAAAAAGGAGCAATTCGACAAGGAATAAGCTGTTTCTTTTTTCTTAAGATATCTAAAACTAATCTATGATAAATCGAACTAATTATTCTTTTATAAAAATTCTTCTCATTCTTAAATTCTTTTTCCATTACTTCGACAATTTGTTCAAATTGATTTGGTTCAACTTCTCTAACTTTATTTTCATTATAACTTCCTCTTAATAATTCTAAACCACCGTAAAAATCGATCTCAGGCATATTTTTCTTAACGTATTTTGCCAAATCAACAATTTTATCAACATTTAAATTAAGAACAGTTGTACAGATTCTCAGTCTTAATTTTGGATACTTCTTTTTTAATTTTGATAATCCTTTATAGGTTTCTAAAAACTTTTCGAAATTACCTTCAACTCCTCTAATTTTATCATGATCTTGACCAATCCCATCTAAAGATAAACCAATCTTAACTCTACCCTTAAAAACATTTAATATCTTCTCTGTTCCAGTTAAAACTTTGTTGACTGACAAACAATTAGTTGGAATAGCGACCATTGAAAGATTATTATTCCTTCCAAAACACTCAACGATTTCTGGTAAATCATCTCTTAGGAAGGGTTCACCGCCACCAAGAGTAACTATTCGTAGATTACCTAATTTTTTGGTGAACTGGTCTATCTCAGATAAAGTCATTTCTTTATCTGTATCTTTATTTAAAATTTTCCAATTAAAACAAGTAACACATCTAGAATTACAAATATTAGTCACTTGGAAAATTAAACTATAAAAAGGGTAAGATCTTCGCAATAAAGATCTTAAGAAAAACTTAATATAAGTCTTATCATAATTATCTAACAGTTCTTTGAAATTCATTTTTGTCTATGTTGCCAAGCTATTTTTATTAATCCCTCTGGTCCTTCATAAATAATTGACCATAGAAATAAGGGGGTAACGATAAAGATATATCTTAACAAAAAAGTAATTTTGTATCTCCCAGGAGCATGTCTCATAAAAAAGATGAATCTGTTTTTATAATGCCTGCTTTTTTGTTTAATAGCGCTAAATAAATAACGGACAACCATTTTAAAAACGATTATAATCTTTTTTATTGAACCCGCTCCTTCCATTTGAGATTTTAAATCATCCAAAAAAACACGACTAGCCGTAGCTGATTTCATATGCCAGACACCACCAAAAGGTAGATAAATTACCTTATACCCAGCCTTTTTTACTTTCTGACATAAATCAGCATCTTCGTAAAAAGCAAAGAATTTATTATCAAACAAGCCAACCTTATCTACTACTTCTCTTTTAATCATTAAAGCACAACCAGTGATAAAATCAACCTCCTTTTTTGAATCATTAGATAATTCTTTATCTATTATATTTTTACCCAAATGATAACTATCACTCTTTACCCAATCTATTTTACCGCCAGCAAACCAAATTTTACTAGGTTCATCCATATAATATATTTTTGGTCCAACAATTCCCATTTCCGAAGAGCTCTCTAATCCTTCAACCAAAACTTTGATTAGATCCGGATGAATTTTAGTATCATCATTAAGAAGAAAGAAAATATCTCCCTCAGCCCTTTTAACGCCTTGGTTATTTCCTCCAGTAAAACCTAAATTCTTCTTATTCAAAATTAACTTAACTTGAGGAAATCTCTGACTAATCATTTCTGGCGTTCCATCTTTAGAACCATTATCAACTACAATTACTTCGTAATTATAATAATTTGACTTAAAAACCGACTCCAAACAATTAGTTATATGTTTAATACCATTCCAAGTAAGGATGATAATAGATACTTTAGAATTTTCCATAGTTATTTAACTTCCCACAAATAACTTCCCTGATCTTCAAAAATTAATCTAAACAAATCTGGTTCTTGTTTAACTTTATCAAAAAGATCTTGCCAAAAAGGACGATCTACGTTTTTAACAATATATTTAATATTATTTTTCTGAAAGATAGAATGAATTTCTTGGGCTGTATAATTATCACAGCATTCTAAATCTTTAATTAGATAATAAAAGGTAAAAGTATCCGCCCCAACTACCTTAAAATCATGATACCAGGATAAATAGGTAGGAAAAGATACATAAGTATAAAAATCCCTATTATTACCCTCTAATTCTTCGAGTTGACTGGCTACGACTGGTAAAATACCATAAGCTTCCTTTTTAGGAAATTCAAATCCATTAATAGCAAAAAAAGATAAAGCTAATCCCCATGAACTTAATATTAACAATATAATAACATAGCTAATAATCGCTTTACGTAAAAAAGATTCTTTTAAATAGCTTGAATATTTCCAAATTAAAATAAGAAAAATCAAAAATAAAATAGGTAACCAAATATTCAACCAACTAATTTGGATAGTACTTGTTGTAATTAAATAAGAGGAAAACACTAATAACATCAAATATTGCCAATATTTCCTATTAGATAAGAAAAAATAAAAAAATAAAGATAAAACCATTGCTCCAATAAACCTGTAATCAAAAATAAATTGACTCAGACTAATTAAAGGAGATAATAACTTTTCTAGAGAAGCGATTGAACTATTCTGAGATAAAGAAATTTCTGTTTTAAGTAAACCAAAAAAAGCAAAAAAGAATATACCAGAAACTAAAATTCTTGATTTTAAGTAAGTTAACCCCTTTAGTGCATAAATCAATAAAATACCAATAAGGGGATATAAGTAACGCGTAACTGTATTTGGCCCATTGTAAACAACAGCCGAAGCAAGAAAAAACAAAGCAATAAAAATTATATATTGATTCTTTTTTCCTTTCCAAAATCCATAAAAAGATAATAAAATAAAAGGAAAAGCGAATAAAACATCTTTAATAATAAAACCAAGCCGAACAAAAATATTACCAAACTTAACAGGATTATGTTGACTATAAAGAAGAAATGTATTACGAATTAATTCGCTGTATTTTCCTCCAAATAAATCGTTAAAAGGAGCAATCATAGACATCGGATTACCATAAACAGAAATATTTCTAATAAACCAGAATATAATAGGGAAAAAGACAATTATCATATAGAGCCAGTAACTTTTCTTAGGAACTCTATTTCTAATTAAAAACAAGAATAGAGGAAAAAATAAAATCAAACCAGTAAGTTTTGAAGCTATAGCTAAAATAAAACTTAAAAATATTAACCAAAAATAAAAATTGCTTTTGTTTTCTTGATATTTCTCTAAATAATAGAAAAAAGCAGTAAAGAAAAACACAATTAGTGATTCTTGGATAAGATCCCAGCCATATTTTATTGTCACAGAATTAGTTAAAAAAAGTAAAATTACAAAAATTAAATATTTTTTATTTATCCCTTTTTCTCGCGCCCACTTATATAATAGGAGAGTTGTTGCAGTCATAAAGAAAAGTGGTATAGCAACAACAAAAATTTCCCTGAATGGCAAAAAAACAAAAACACCAGCAAATAAAAGTGGTAAAAATGGCATCCGACAATTTATAAAAATAGGAATATTTAATAAAAGATCTGGCATTTTCCCTTGTAAAGTGATTTCCCTCGCCCAAAGTAGCCAATAATTCAAAGCGTCTCCAGCAAAATATCCTTTAAATAGAATAAAACCAATAAAAAACAAAGGAATAAAAATAAAAAAATAGAGATAATATTTAGAAAATTTAATCTGTCGACGAAAAATAAAAATTAAAAAAGAAGCTATCAATAAAGCTCCACTTATCCAATATATATTGAACAAGCCAAATAAACTTAAAATTAATAAAACAAAGAAAAAATAATAAGACAAAATAACAATTAAATCAATTAAATCTAATTTAATTTTTTTCATATACTAATATGTAAGATATACTCGCGTTGTTAACACTTTTAAGGTAGAGTGTTAACAATATGACTATACACAAATGGACTAAGCTAACTCCTGTTCTAAGACGGGAAATAGCTGATAAATATTTTAAACAAAATGTTCGTGTAGCCACATTAGCCAGAGATTACCAGACAAGTAGAAATACTATCTACAATGTCATTAAACGGGCTCGGCATAATGATTTTAGCATACACAAGAGCATTAACAAGCGCTACCGGTGCCTAGAATACGGATTAAAGAGATTAAGCAAGATTGAAGCTGTATTAGAGAAGAAACTCAAGAATCAATCCATGCGCTACAATAAAAGTTATCCTGGTGAAATGATCCATGCTGATAATACCTTACTCCCTATGCTTAAGGGAAATACTTCCTTAGACAAGCCAGAAAGACTTTTTGTTGCTATTGATGACTTTTCTAGAGAGCTTTATGCTGCCATATTACCTGATAAAACTCAATTCTCTTCAGCAACTTTCTTAAAACAAGTTCTTGAAGAATGTCCGTATACAATTGAAGTATGGTATACTGATAACGGCACTGAATTCAAAGGCAATCCCAAAGAACATGTTTTTGTTCAACTGTGTCAGGAGTATGGAATTAAGCAATCTTTTACTAGAGTAAAGACTCCTAGAACTAATGGCAAAGCAGAAAGAGTGATCAGAACAATTATGGATATGTGGCATTCAAAAACTAAATTTAAAAGTAGTGTTCATCGAAAACAAGAATTAATCAGATTTGTGAATTACTACAATACAGTTAAACCACATAAAGGAATTGATAATCTTACACCTTTTGAGAAATTAACTAATTATTTCTATCCTAAAGAACTGTGAACAACGCGGATAGATCTTACAACTAATACTAATATACTTATAGACAAAAAGCCAGAAATATTTTAAGATAAAGCTATGAGAATTTTATTACTCAACCCTCCTTTTAAAGGTAAGTTCTCTAGAACTTCCCGGAGTCCAGCAGTAACAAAAGGGGGTGCTATTTATTATCCTCTCTGGCTGGCTTCTACGGCCAGCGTTTTAGATAAAGAAGGCTTCGAGGTTATGTTCATTGATGCTCCAGCTGATGACATTAGCCCAACCGAAGTAATAGAAAAAGCTATTACCTTCCAACCTCAGTTAGTCATAGTTGATACCAGCACACCGAGTATTTTTAATGACGTTAAAATAGCTGAAAATTTAAAAAAATCCTTGCCCAATTCTTACTTTGTTTTAGTCGGAACTCATGTTTCGGCCTTACCTGAAGAAACTCTCAAATTAAGTAATGGAATAGATGCTATTGCAAAAGGAGAATATGATTATACTATTAGAGATTTAGCTCATTGCTTAGACAAAAAAGGAAATCTAGAAAATGTTAATGGATTAATTTTTAGAAAAGAAAATCAAATCATACACAACCAAACTAGAACCTTAATTGCTAATCCTGATGAAATTCCTTTTACTAGCCAAGCCTATAAAAAACATCTTACCATTGAAAACTATTTCTTCTCTCTTTCTGATTTTCCTATGGTTATGATTATTACTGGACGCGGTTGTCCTAATATGTGTACTTTTTGTGTCTATCCTCAAACTTTTCATAGCCGAGCTTATAGACCTAGAAGTCCAGAAAATGTAGTAGCTGAATTTGAATACATTATAAAAAATCTTCCTCAAGTTAAAGAAATAGGCATAGAGGATGACACTTTTACAACTGATCAAAAGAGAGTTATCAAAATATGCCAGCTCCTGATTGAAAAAAAGATAAAAATGAAATGGTATTGTAATGTTAGAGCTAACTTAAATCTAGAAACAATGCAATGGATGAAAAAAGCAGGTTGTCATCTAATGACTATTGGTTTTGAAAGTAGTAGTCAAGAAGTCCTTAATAATATTCGCAAAGGAATAACTGTCCAACAAATTAAAGATTTTGTTAAAAACTCTAAAAAGGCAAAATTATTGGTCCATGGCTGTTTTATGGCTGGAAATCCAGGTGATACAAAAAAAATTCTAGAAGAAAACCTTGAATTAGCTAAAGAATTAAACTGTGATAGTATGCAATTCTATCCTCTTTTAGTCTATCCTGGAACAGAAGCATTTAATTGGGCTAAAGAAAATAGATACCTAACTACTTATGATTACAGTCAATGGGCAACCGAACAGGGAGATCATAATTGTATTCTCAACTTTCCCAATCTTTCTTCTCAAGAAATTATTGAGCATTGTCACCGAGCAACCAAAGAATATCACCTCAGAATTCCTTATCTCCTAATGAAAATTAAACAAATAATCTTACACCCTGGAGAAATAGCAAGAACAGCAAAAACAGCTATAACCTTCTTTAAATATTTAAATAATAATTAGAATGAAAAAAACTAAAATTATAATTAATAGTATTAAAGCTATTTATAATTATCATCAAGACAAAACCAAAATTTCTAACTTACCTACTTTGCTTTGGATTGAACCAACTAATAAATGTAATATTAATTGCATTATGTGTCCCAATTCAGAAATACCAAAAGATAAGCTTGGATTTATGGAATGGGATGTTTATACAAAAATAATTGATGAGATTAAAGATTACGCTTCAAGTATTTATCTTTTAATTGCCGGTGAATCTTTACTTCATAAAGATATTTACAAAATGATTAAATATGCCTCAGACCGAGGTATTAGAGTTTTGATGAATACTAACGGCACAGTTTTAGTCCAGCGTGATAATATTAAAAAACTTCTTGAGGCTGAACCAGAACATATTACTTTTGCTCTAGATGGATATAATGCTGAAACCTACGAAAAGATACGCCGAGGAGCAAAATTTAATCAAGTCATTCCAGCTATTATAGACCTCCTTAAGGCTAAAAAAGAACAGAGACGAAAAAAACCATATATTGCTATAACTACTCTTTTAGTCGGTAAGGAAAATTACCAAGACAAAGAAAAAGCTAAACATAATTTCAAAAAACTTTTTAAAGATCTCCCAGTTAATGAATTCATTATCAAACAGTGTAATTCCTGGGGAAATGTTTTTAAAAACACCAATGAATTCACCTATCAAAAGTTTGAGGATAAAAAAACCTATCCTTGTGGTCATCTTTGGAGTACTGTTAGTATTCGCTGGGACGGAACAGTTATTCCTTGTTGTTTTGATTTCTTTAACGGGTATATTCTAGGAGATGTTAAGGAAAAAAGATTAAAAGAAATATGGAATGATCAACCAATGATTAAACTAAGAAAGGCAATGATTGAGAATAAAGCAACTCAAATTTATCCTTTGTGTGATGGTTGTATTATTAGAAATTCAAAACCAGTTTTTGGAATCCCAGCTGGTATGAGATCAGCTATTGGTAATAATGCTTGTAGTGTCTTGGGTAATAATTTAGAAAAAATAATTATTAAACTAGCTAAAAAAATATCTCCATCATTTCCTTTGGAGATTGATAGTGATAAATAATTATGAAAAACTTACTTATTGAACCACCAGCTATTAGCGAGTTCGGTAACCAAAGAATTATGGGCGGTTTTGGTAGTAATAAATCAGATTTTGCCTGGCCACCTTTGGATTTAATGACTATTTCCGGCTGTTTAGAGAAATATGATTTTGAAACAGAAATCGAAGATTTTAATAATACTAAAAGAACATTTGAAGATGTTCGTCAAATGATTATTGAAAAAAAACCTAAAATGATTGTTTTTTCAACTTCTAGTACCAGTATCTATCATGATTTAAAAATAGCCGACGTAGCTAAGCAGATTTCAAAAGATATTCTAACTGTAGCTATTGGTGTCCACGTTATGGGTTTAAAAGATGAAATCTTGGAATATAATAAAAATTTAGATGTTGCTGTATATAGTGAACCTGAATGGGTCATTCTTAATCTAGTTAAAAACAATTATCAACCAGAAAATGTTTTAGGACTTTGTTATCGTCAAAATAGTCTGATTAAAGAAAATCAACCTCAGCCTAATATTGAAGATATTGAAAAATTTGGTTTTCCTTCTCATGATAAAATACCTATTGAAATTTATCATGATCCAATTACTAGAAGGAGACCTCTAGCTTTGGTTATGGCTCAAAGAGGATGCATTGGACAATGCACCTTTTGTTGCCAACCAAGTTTTTGGGGTAAATTAAGACAACGCAGTATTCCTCACGTAATCAAAGAATTAAAATGGGTTGAACAATTAGGATATAAAGAAGTTTTCTGGAATGACTCAAGATTAACTGCAAATCTTCAATGGTCGCATAAACTTATGGACGCCATAATTGATAACAAGATTAATTTAACTTGGTCTTGTACAGATCATTCAACTAGTGGCATAGGCCAGGACCAAGAACTTTTAAAAAAAATGAAAAAAGCTGGTTGTCATTCAATTAGAATGGGATTAGAAAGTGCTAATCCTCAAATATTGAAAAACATTAGAAAAGGGACTACTCCAGAACGAGTTCGTCAAACTACTAAAATGATTAAAAAAGCTGGCCTTGATGTTCTTCTTTTCACAATCTTCGGCCTACCTGGAGAAACCAAAGAAACAATTAAAGAAACTATTGATTTTGTTAAGTCTTTAAACGTTGACTTTGCCACTTTTGGTATTGCCCAACCTTATCCAGGAACACCTTTTTATAAATATCTTGAAGAAAATAATTATCTCAAAACTAAAGATTGGAGTAAATATGATCCAACTAAAGCTCCTGTTTATGAATACCCTAATCTATCAAGTCAAGAAATACTTGATGCTCATTACAAGGCCTTACGCAATTTTTATCTCCGACCTTCATATATATTTAAAAGAATTCTTAAGATACGATCTTTCTATGACATCACAAATAATATTAAACATTTTATAGAATTCATTCAACGCTATGGACAAAAAACAAGTAACAATTATCGTAACTGTTCTAAATAAGAAAGATACAATTAGAAATTGTATTGATTCCATATTAAATCTTAATTATAAGCCCAATCAAATTCTAATTATGGATAATGGTTCCTCGGATGGCACTTATAAAATCTTGCAAGAATATGGAAATAAGATAGATCTATTTCAAGCACCTATTGCTCATTCAGCCTTGTTTAATATGTCTTTTGATAAAGCTAAAACAGAACTTATTGCCCTAACTGATGCTGATTGCATAGTTGATCCTGATTGGTTAGATGAGTTAATAAAGGGATTTAATGAGAATGAAGTCATTGCTACAGCTGGCTTTTGCGGAACACCTAAAGATCTTTCCTATTTTCAAACAGTCATTGGCTTAGAACTAGAAAATAGATTTAAAAGATTTCCTAAATATATTTCCCGAGCACCAACTATGAATTTAGCTTTAAAAACAGATTTAGCCAAAAAAGTCAGATTTGATGAAAAACAAGGAGTTGATGTAGAAGTAGATTTTGGATATCGTTTAATTAAATTTGGTAAAATGAGATATATGCCTCAAGCTAAGGTTTATCATTACCATCGAAGTAATCTCAAGGGTCTTTTTAAACAACAAAAAGGATATGCCAAGTGGGGTCTAAGATTAGTTTACAAGCACGGTCGCCGAGCTATGGCTGATCAGTTAACCACTCTTAGTATGTCTATTCAAATACCTATTCTTTCTTTGGCTTTTCTTTTCTTAATCTTATCTATTTTTGATAAATCTCTTATATATATCTCACTATCTTTCTTTTTAATCCTCTTAATTCTCTATATTAAAAATATTTTTCAGATTAAACCATCTCTTAAATACTATCCTGGATTTTTTTGGCTATTCATTGTCAGAAATATTGCCTGGATATATGGAATAATTGAAGGCACTCTTTTTTTTATTAAAGAATTTATCTGGCCAAGTGAAAAAGAATTAAAAGAAGCCAAAAAAAGCGAATTCTAATGACAAAAATATTATTAATCAATCCACCTAGCGAGCTTAAAAATCCAGTACTTCCATTGGGGCTTGCCTCAATTGCTGCTTATTTACAAGAAAAACAAGTTGATGTTTCAGTTATAGATGCATGGGCAGAAAAATTAAGTTTTAATAAGCTATCTCAACAAGTTACTCAAAACCAAGCTGATATTATAGGCATTTATATGCTTAGTCCTCGTTATGACCAAGCTAAAAAAACAATTGAAGTTTGTCGTCAATCCTTACCTAATTCTATAATTGTCGCTGGCGGGCCTCATACTTCAGCCATGCCAATTGAAACATTAAATGAAATACCAGAACTTGATGTTTGCGTTATCGGCGAGGGAGAAAAAACAATGTACGAACTGACTACAAAGAAACTATCAGAAGTTAATGGCATAGCTTATCGAAATAAAAACGGAAAGCTAGTTTTAACTCAACTAAGAGAGTATATAAAAGATTTAGACAATTTACCTTTTCCTAGTCGTGATTTATTCCCTTTAGAAAAGTATAAACCAGCACCACCTATGGCTAGAAAGGAATCTTGTTACACAATGATTACCTCAAGGGGTTGTCCATATCAATGCACTTATTGTTCAAAAGATGTTTTTAAAGATGTATATAGAACTCTGTCCCCAAAAAGAGTATGTGATGAAATTGAAGAGTTGATTACAAAATATAAAGCAGAGGAAATCCCATTTCTCGATGATGACTTCAGTATGAATATAAAGAGAGCCGAGGCAATCTGTGATGAGATTATCAAAAGAAAATTGAAATTCAGATGGTCTTGTTCAACCAGAGTTGATCAAGTAAACGAACAGCTTCTAAAAAAAATGAAACAAGCAGGTTGTTGGCTAATCTGTTATGGAGTTGAATCAGGTAATCAAAAGATTCTTAATAGTATTAACAAAGGATTTACGATTGATCAAGTTATCTCATCTTTTGAAATGACAAGGAAAATTGGAATACTAACTCTAAGTTCATTTATGGTTGGTTTACCTAATGAAACAAAAGAAACTATCCAAGAAACTTTTAATCTAGTTAAAAAAATAAAACCTAACTTTATTAGTTGCTCAATGTTAATGGTCTTCCCAGGTAGCCGACTATTCAAGTTGATTAAAAGCGGTAAGTATCAAGGCAAACTAAAGGTTTTAAAAAAGGAAGAGAGGATACCAGGAGTATTCCTTAAAGGAAATTATATCGCCTTTGAAAATAATTTAACTTTTGAAGAACTAAAAAAGATAATTCAGAAAATAACTAGAGATTTTTATCTACGACCCCAGTATATAATCCAGTTTATTAAAACTATTAAATCATTTTCAGATTTCAAATATTATTTGAAAGGTGCTCTTAAAGTATTAAAATCAGTTATATGAAAAATAATAATTATCCAAAAATTCTATTAATTAATCCACCCAGTGAATTCAAAACCCCAATCCTGCCATTGGGGCTTGCTTCAATTGCTGCCTATCTTGAAACTAAAAATATTGATGTCTCTATTTCTATTATTGATGCCTGGGCAGAAGAATTAAGTTTTGATAAATTATCAAATAGAGTTAACCAAAGCGAAGCAGATATTATAGGTATTTATATGCTCAGTCCTCGTTATGACCAAGCTAAAAAAACAATTGAAATTTGTCGTCAAGTTTCGCCTAACTCTGTAATTATCGCCGGTGGTCCCCATCCTTCGGCTATGCCTATAAAAACACTTGAACAAATACCCGAACTTGATGTTTGCTGTGTCGGTGAAGGAGAAGTAACAATGTATGAATTTGTTAAAGCTATTCAAAATAGTTCTGATCTTTCAATGGTTAATGGAATAGCTTACCGAGATGGAAATAAGGGATTAATCCTAACTCAACCAAGGGAATATATAGCTAATTTAGATAACCTACCCTTACCAGCTCGTCAACTATTCCCCTTAGAAAAATACAGAACTCATCCACCTTATGGTCGAAAAAATCCATTTTTTTCAATAATGACTTCTCGAGGATGCCCTTTTAACTGCGCTTACTGCTCTAAAGATGTTTTTAAAAGGACTTACCGAGGCCGATCACCAGAAAATGTTTGCAATGAAATAGAAGAATTAATCTCTAAATACAATGCCCAAGAAATTCATTTTTATGATGACGATTTTACTTTAGACATGAAAAGAGCTGAAGCAATATGTGATGAAATTATAAGAAGAAAAATTAAAATTATCTGGTCTTGCCTAACTCGAGTTGATTTAATTAACGAAACTCTCTTAAAAAAAATGGAACAAGCTGGCTGTTGGCTCATCTCTTACGGAGTTGAATCCGGCAATCAACAAATTTTAAATATAATTAATAAGGGTATTAAATTAGACCAAGTTACTTCAGCTTTTAAAATGACTCGTCGAGTTGGTATTAGAACCTTAGGCTACTTTATGATCGGCTTACCCGGAGAAACAAAGCAAAGCATTCGTCAAACTATTGATTTGTCCAAAAAAATAAAACCGAACTTTGTCAGTTGGTCCATCTTAACTGTTTTCCCAGGTAGCTTTTTTTTCAGACAAATCCAACAAGGAAAATATCAAGGTCAATTAAAGGTTTTAGATAAAAAAAAGAACATGGCTGGAACTTTTTCTGGTAAAGGCAATTTTATGACCCTTGAAGATAATTTAACTATTGAACAAATGAGAAAAGCAGTTAAACAGGCTAATCTGGAATTCTATTTACGGCCTAATTATGTTTTTCAGTGCCTCAAAGATATTCGCTCTTTGGCTGATTTTAAATATTATTTAAGCGGCGGGTTAGAAGTAATAAAGTCGGTTATTGGCTAATTATTCTTTTTCTCTTTCAACAAAAGAGAACCAATCAAACCAAATATTAAAAGAAAACCAGTTAAAAGTAATCTAACTAAAAGAATAGCAGCTGTACTTAAAATAATTGAATGACCAAACAAACTCAACATATAGACCGAACTAATTTCAGAAACTCCTAATCCACCAGGAATAAATGTAATTAAGCTAGCCCCAACATTAATAACCTGAGCAACAACAATATCCATAAAATAAATTGAAAAGACTGAACTAAAGATAAAATAAAAAGCCAAAAAATCAAAAAGCCAACCTAATAATGTTAAAGGTACCACTGTTTGGTAAATCCCCTTATTCTTAAATAAAGGTAAGGCTTCGTAAAAAACATTTAATTCTTTTTCGATAAATTCGAATATTCTTTTAAGAAAAGAATATTTTTTAAAAAAACTAACTACTTTCAAAACAATTTTCCTTGAAACAGCGACGATAATCAAAAAGATTAAAATCAAAAAGAAAACAGCAAAAAGCCACTTAAAAACAGATAAAACTAAACCATTTTCTATTCCCCTGTTGAGAATATAAAAGAAAACTAAGATTAAAATAATAACAAAAGTCATCAATTCTAGAAACCTATCTAGAATAACAACAAAAAAACCCCGACCGACAGGGATTTTTAAATATCTTTTGAATAAAAAAGGTGTAACTGCCTCCCCTGATTTAAAAGGAGTCGTATTGCCTATTAAAGTATTGACTAAGTAAAACGGTAAAAACTTTCTATACTTAACTTCAGGATCAATTACTCGGATTAAAATAAACCATTTAAAAGAACGAATAGAAATAACTATAAAATACGATAAAACACCCAAAAACAAAAAAACAGGATTTGCTTCAGATATGTGTCTAATTGTTTCCTTAAAGCCAACATGATGTAATAAAAAAAACAATAAAGACAAGCCAAGACAGAATAAGATAATCTTAATTATCTTATTCATCTTGTTTTTGTCCTTTAATAGCAATTTGTCTAACTAAGTCAGTTAAGCGTTTATCTAATTCGGCAATTTTTACAGCTTGAATAACTATTGTTAAAACAAGACCTAAAAATCCCAAAATTGTCAAAGCTGAAATACCGGTGGCTACACCCATTAATCGAGAAACTAAGTCCAATAATCTAGGGATAGTAATAATTATTAAAGCTATAATAATTAGAACCGACCAAACTACGCCTTGGGAAACACGTAAACGACGACGATAGACTAGGGCCATAATAGCTAAAAGAACTATAGCTAATAATCCATCAATAATTATTTTTTGGAATAAGGTTGCTGTAATCATATTTTTAATTTACCCTGTATTATTCTATGGAGCAAGGCTCCAAAGATTAGATAACAAGTCCTTAGGGGATAAAAAATTAATTTTTGAAGATGGTACATTGAACTGCCTGATTGTCTTTCTTCAACTTTGATTGGCACTTCTCTAACGCGAATACCCATCAAGCTGAAATAAACAAGTAGTTCGGCATGACCATCTTCTAATAAGGCGTTTTTAAAAGCAATCATTGCTCTTTTAGATAAAAGTTTCATTCCACTAGTAGTATCACGAACAGAAAGACCAGAAACTAAGCGAACAAATATAAAGAATATTTTACTTAAAAATCGTCGAGCAAAAGAAGCGGCACCAACTGCTCGAGCTCCAACAATAACATCAACTTCTGATTTATTCTCTTCGTAGTATTTAATTACTTTGTTTAAATCTTCAGTCCGATGTTGGCCATCTCCATCAAAGAAAATAATAAAATCATATCCTTCAATCAAGGCAACTTCAACTCCAGTTCGTAAAGCTTCAATATACCCCATATTAATAGGATGACTAATGACCCAACAACCCATTTCTTCAAGTATCGAACTAGTCTTATCAATTGAACCATCATTAATAAAAAGAACAGAACAATTATCCAGACGTCCCTTAAGTTTTTCGATAACACGAGACAGAGCCGTCTCTTCATTGTAAACAGGCACAACAATTAATCCTTTATTTCCATTTTTATTCATAACTATTCTTCCTTAAAATATTAGCCACAACTCCAAAGTGTAATAGCAAGAAAATAGTAGTTGTAATAATTAAAGCTAGAATCACAGCTATTAAAGAAGAAAAAATCTTAACTAAAATTATTGTCAAAACAGTCATTAAGATAACTTGAAAAATATTAATTATAATTGAAGTTTTCATTTTATCAGCCGTTCTGTAAAAGGGAGCTAAACCAACTCCAAAACCAGAAAGAGCAGCAAAGATAGCTAAATAATAGACTAAGCGAATACTTTCAATATATTCTTGACCATAGAAAAATTTAATTAAGTAGGGAGCTAAAATAAGAAAAGGAATAACCAAAAGAACTGATACTAAACCGGAATAAAAAGCTGTTTTGTAAAAATGTTCTTTTAATATTTTAAAACCAAGCGTCTTTGACTTAGGCAATTGAACAGATAAAAGGCGAGAGATAGGACTAAGAATCATTATCGGGATAGAAATATAAGCAAATGCAATTTTAAAATAGCCAACTTCTTGAGGTAAAGCAAAAATCCCTAAAAATATTATTGGCATAAGAGAAACCAAACGACCCAAGTTTTTATCAAGAGCAATTGAGAAACCAAAATTAAAATATTTCCTTATTTTTATCTTTCTTAAATTATAAAATATCTGTTTAAAACTAGGCAAAAGACTATCTTTTTTGACTAAGGAAGAATAGGCAAAAACAGAATAGATTAAAAAGATTAAGATAGAAACAAGATGCCCCCAAATAACCCCAACTAAACCCCAGCCAATTAAGATAAAAGCAACAGGAAGTAGACTATGAATAATCTTTTCAGAACTCTCCAAAATAGTTAACCGTTTAATCTTACGAATAGCTTGCAAAACAATAACAAGTAAGTTATAGACAACACCCAAAAATGTAGAAATCAAAATTATTCTTGCCAAAGATCCAATTCGACTATTCTCATAAAGTAATTCTGTTAAAAGAGGAGCTAAAATAAGGCCCAAAACACCTACGACTAAAATAGCTAAAAATGTAATTTTTATGAAATAAGTTAAAACATTTTTAATTTCTTGCTTATTTTTCTTTGTATAATTTTCAGCTAAAAGAGTTAAACTAGCATAACTAGCTCCCCAATCTATAAAAATTCCAACTAAAGCAACAAAAGCAAAAATTAAACCATAAATTCCATACAATTCTGGTTGAAGTAAACGAGCTAAAATAATAGAACTTACTGCTCCTAAAAAGATAGATAAAAATTTACCCACCTGTAAAATACCAACATCTTGGACAAACGATATTTTAATAAAATCTTTAAATTTAGAGATCATTTTCCCTTTTTATTCTTTAAGCATTCTTTTTGAATTAGAAGAAGTACTTCATCTAATTTGACTTGTGACTTCCAACTAATTAATTCATTTACTTTCTTAATTGATGGAATCCGACGCCTCATATCTTCGAAACCAGATTCATAGGCTTGATCGTAAGGAATATGAACCAACTTTGATTTAGAATTAGTAATTTTTTTAACTTGCTTAGCTAAATCTAAAATATTTATCTCTTGTTCACTCCCAATATTAAAGATTTGGCCAATCGCTCTAGAGGTAGACATAAGTTTAATTAAAGCTTTGATAACATCACCAACATAACAAAAACACCTTGATTGTAAACCATCACCATAGATTGTGATATCTTCATTGTTAATAGCTTGATTAACAAATCTTGGCACAACCATACCATATTGACCAGTCTGACGTGGTCCAATTGTATTAAATAATCTAACAATAACAACCGGTAAATCTGATTCCTTAGCATAAGCTAAAGCTAAAAATTCATCTATAGCTTTTGAAGTAGCATAACTCCAACGACTATTAATAGTTGGACCTAAAACCATATCATCTTCTTCTGAAAAAGGAACTTTCCCATTCTTACCATAAACCTCAGAAGTCGAAGTAAAAAGAATCTTCTTCCTATAACGAGCAGCTGTTTTTAAAACAATATGAGTTCCCATAACACAACGTTCTATTGTATCAACTGGTTGACTAATAATTCTTTCAACACCAACTGAAGAAGCTAAATGATAAATCATATCACATTCACTAATTAATCGATCCATAACCGATTCATTCATAATCGTCTCTCTAATAAAAGTGAATTTAGAATTTTTCAGTAAATGATTAATATTATCCATTCTACCCGTAGAAAGATCATCAACAACAATAACCTTATTGTTTGTCTTTAATAAGGCTTCTGCTAAATGAGATCCAATAAACCCTGCTCCTCCAGTGATAAGAATTTTTTTCATAATTTTAATTTCTTTTATATTCCTCTATATATTCTAACACAATTTTAGACCAATCGTGACTTTGAGCCCATTTTTTACTATCTTGGGCCATAGTTTTAGCTAAATCTGGGTTAGATAAAATGTTAATTATAGCCTGACTGGTTTGACCAATATTATTCTGTTCAACTAATAAGCCATTATAATGATCTTTAATAGCATCTTCAGCCCCACAGCCATAAGTTCCAATAACTGGCTTACCACAAGCATTAGCTTCTAAATAAACTAAACCGAATCCCTCAAATTTACTACCTTCAACATAAATTGGCGTTAATAAAAATAAGTCTGATTGATAATAATAATTAATCAAATCTTTTTCAGAAACATTTTCTAAAAAAATAATATTTTCTTTTAAGGAATGTTTTTTTACTAAATCGTTTAACTGATTAAAATATTCTTTATTCTTCTGACTCCCAATAATATAATATTTTAAATCAGGATATTTTTTAACTACCTCAGCTACGGCTGGAATAGATATATGATAGCCCTTACGAGCCATTAAAGCACCAACACTAACAATACTTTTATTCTCTCTTAGCTTAGATAAATCATAGGCTCTAAACTTACTATAGTCAACTCCATTATTAATAACAATAAGATTGTTTAAATCAGGTATTTTTTTTAAAACTTCTTCTTTAGTAAATTGACTAATACAAATTATTTTTTGGGCCTTTTTGTAAACTCGACTATACAATCCTTTTAAATACCATTTATTTAAGGCGTCTACTGCATAAGTTCCATGAAAAGTAATTACCATTGGACGTTTTCGACAGGTCAAATAGGCTATTAAACTATATGGCTCAGCTAAAACATGAATAATATCTGCTTCTTGAATTAATTTTCTAATTTTAAAAAAGTTTTTAATAAAAATATATAATTTAATCCAACGATTAATAAACAAAGGTGGCAGAACCCTATGCTCTTTGACCGAAGGCAAATCATTAATTTGACTTCGAACTGAAGACAAAACTAAAAATCAACATTTTGTTCTGATAAATGCTTAATTAGATTAACAGCATAACTCCCCCAACCATCCTTGAGAGATAATTGATTAACTAAAAAACAAATTTTCATATTTTTTTAATTAATCGATAAATCGGTCGACTTACTCTATAAAGGAAAGGTGTTGAGATAATAAACCCTTTTATTTGTCTAATTTTTTCTTTGAAGGCTTTTTTTGAATCATATTGCCTATAAACATTATACGTAAAATTCCTAACTTCTTTTTTAATTTGACTAGAACTTAAGCCTGGTAATTCTAAAACAGATTCATCCATATAACAGTCGATATGATCCTTAGCAATTAATCCTTGTTCAATACACTTCTGGCCCAATAAAGTCCCTGGATAAGGATAGAAAGCAGTTACTTGCATAAAATCAGGTTGAATTTTAGCATTCAAATCAATGGTTTCCTTAATGGTTTCTTTAGTCTCTCCTGGAATACCAATCATATTGAAAGAAAAAGTTTTAATCCCTACCTTCTTGGCCAAATCAAATAATTCAATAACCTCTCGATCTGAAATACTTCGTCCTAAAACTTCTTTTCTTAAATCCTGATTACCAGTTTCTAAACCAACCTTAATTAAATTACAGCCAGCTTTTTTAAAAGCCATTAAAGTTTCTTCATCAACAGACCCTATTCGAACATTACATTCAAAACTCATATCAAATTCTTTTGAATACTTATCGCAAAACTCTAAAACCCAATCCTTATTCAAAGAAAAAGTATCATCATCAATTTTGAAATGTTTAAAATTATATTCTTTTTTAAAATTCCTAATTTGTTCAATAGCCCGATCAACACTCATAAATCTTAAGTATTGACCTTGACCAGAATAGATTTTTTTAAAGACGTGATTACAACAATAAGTACAGTTAAAAGGACATCCTCTTGAAAAAATAAAGCGGGGAGAAATCTCTTCTTGACCAGCTTCTTTAAAATATTTAAAAATTGAATAATCTGGAAAAGGCAATTGATCTAGATCGACCAACAAAGGAGCGATGTTGTTTCTAATAATCTGATTTTTTCTTTTAAACCAAAAGTTGCTAATATTTGTATAATCTTCTTTCTGTTCAATTCGACTAACTAATTCTAAAAGAGAATCTTCAGCCTCACCAACACAAATTCCATCAAAAATTTCTTCTTTAACTGCCTCTTCTGGTCTAATAGTAGAATGAACTCCTCCTAAAAATATTGGAATATTAAATTGGGCCTTAATTTTTTTAGCTATCTCGATAGCATAGAAATACTGATGAGAATTCGCCGATAAGCCAATAACCTGTGGTTGATATGATTGAACAAAAGAATTTATTCGATCGATTTCTTTTTTATCCTCTATCTCCAATAAATCAACCTTATGTCCAGCCTTTTTTAAAACAGCCGAAAGAAAAGATATCCCGACCAACCATTTTGCCTGAGAACCAATTTTAGGAGCGATAAATAAGATTTTCATTTGTTTATTTTTTCGAAAAAATGGCGAGTGATTAGGTGAGTTAGAATAAGATGGACATCTTCGCTTACGTCATATAGATTAATTTTGGTAGTAATATTAATATCGGTTATTTCGGCTAACCTCCCTCCCTTAAAGCCAGCTAAACCAATGGTAACTGCCTTACGTTTTTTAGCCAATTCAATTGCTTTAATAATATTAGGAGAATTACCACTAACACTGATACCAATGACCACGTCATCCTTCTTTAATAAATTTTCCAATTGTTGAATAAAAATTTGGTCGTAATTAGAATCATTACTCCAAGCAGTTATTAAGGCAATATTGTCAGTTAAAGAAATCACCTTGAATCTTTTTATTGTTTTTTTACTACATTGAAGAGAAAGAGTGCTTTTACTTAAGTCGCAAGCAAAATGAGAAGCAGTTGCAGCACTTCCACCGTTACCCATGATAAAAATATATTTATTTTTAAGGTATGCTTGATAAATTGCTTCAACTACTCTTTTTATATTTCCAGTTGATAGTTGATTAATAGCTTGATTAATTTGATCAAAGTAAATTTTAGTTTCTTTTTTTATCATAATCCATTATGAATTATCTGACTGCCATTTGGCTCAAGACCAAAAGGAGTTTCTTCTAGTCCCCTCAAAGCGTGACGAACTTGATTTTGCTTTTCTTTTTTACAATAGAAAAGAAAGAACCCTCCTCCACCAGCTCCGCAAATTTTACCTCCTAAAGCACCATTATTAATTGCTTTTTGGTAGATCGAATCTATCCAGGGATTGGTTATTCCCTGGGCTAATTGTCTTTTTTCAAGCCAGTTTTGATGCAAAAGATAGCCGATATCATCTAATCTGTTATTAATTAAACATTTTTTCATTTCTTTAGCTAAATCTCTCATTTTAATCAATGATTCTAATTTAGTTTTGGTATTGTCTTTTTGTTTAATCAAAATAGTATCAGCCTTTCTAGTTTTGCCAGTATAAAAAAGAAGTAAATTAGAATCAAAATCATTTTTTTTATTTTCTTCCATAGTTATTACTGTTGTTTTAACTTTCCCATCCTTCTGGAAAATAATCTCCCTCAGACCACCGTAAGCGGCAATATATTGATCTTGTTTTCCAATTGGTTTTTTAAGAATATCTATTTCTATTTTACAAGCATCTTTGGCTAATTCTTCAGCTGATTTGTGTTTATCTTTATAACAATAAAGAGCATTAAGTAATCCAACAGCAAAACTACTTGAAGATCCCAATCCTATACCAGTAACTGGGACATCTGACATAGAGACAATTTCTACTCCATTAATCTTAGTTAATTTCATTGGCTCTCTAAGCATTTCGTTTTTAATCTTATCGATTTTACCTCCTTCTTCTATCTTAGAGTATTTTAAAAGAAATCTACTGCCATCAAAATGTTTATGGAGACAAATATATATATATTTATTTATGGTTGCGCTAATAACCATGCCTGGTTCGTATTTGTAGAATGATTCTAAATCGGTGCCTCCACCGACAAAACTTATTCTTAGTGGTGTTTTCGAAATAATCATTTTAGTATTAGTTTAACTGCTGAATATAAATTATCTGCTTTTTTTGTTCTAAATTGACATTTTTCAAATTTTTGCTGATTTCTTTTAATTAAAATAGTATTGATTTTAGCATTACGACCAGCTTCAATATCTCTCCAAGAATCTCCAATTATCCATGAATTAGCCAAGTCAATATTTAATTCTTTGGCTGCTTTTAAAATCATGCCTGGTTTAGGTTTCCGGCAATTGCATTTGATTCTTAATTCAGGTACACCAGGAAATTCTTTTTCTGGATGATGAGGACAAAAATAAAGTTTATCTATCTTTGCTCCTTGTTGTCCAAGTAAAGTATCCATTTTTTTATGTATTTTATCTAAATCCTTAAAATTTAAGAGCCCCCTAGCAAGAACTGGTTGATTAGTTACAACACAAAGAAGATATTCAGAAGAGTTTATTAGTTTAATCGCTTGGGCTGTTTTTGGCAAGAGTTTAAAATCATCTATATTTGATAAATTATCAGTGTCATAATTAATTGTGCCGTCTCTGTCTAAAAAAATAGCTTTTCTTTTATTTTTTGAATTAAGTCTTTGGATTTTATTGTTTAAATAATCTTTAGTAACTTGCTTGAGCCGTTCTGGGGTACCCATGTCTTTTATATATTCAGGTGTATTATAACCAAATAGTTTTTCTTTTTTAAATATTTTAGGAAAAATATGTTTACCAAAGTCCAATTCAACTTCTTTTTCTGATTTGATGTATTTTAGTATTTTGGGAGACATTATATAGACGCAAGCATTATTAAGATTCATAAGATATTTATCTTTTAGATGAGGTTTTGAATGAAAAGCAATTATTCTGTGATTATCATCAATTTCGAGTAAATCACTATCATGTGGATGATCATTAGGATGGATAGCGAGAGTGCAATTACTATTTTTGTTTTTATGGAATTTAATAAATCTTTTAATATCCATATCTAGCATTATATCTCCATAAAGAACAATGAAATCATCTGTCAATTTATTTTTAGCTAATTTTAAATGTCCAGCTGTGCCTAGTGGTTTGTCTAGATCAAAATAGGTTATATTCACTCCAAAGCTTCTTCCATCTTTAAAATAATTTTTAATTATATAGCTTAAATATCCAACAACAATAATAATTTCTCTTATTCCATTTTTCTTTAGGAAATTAATTTGGTGTTCTAAGATAGAATAACCGCCGATTGTTAACATCGGTTTAGGGATTTTTTTTGTTTTTTGATCAAGTCGATTACCTCTACCTGCGGCTAAAATTACAGCTTTCATAATAAAAAATCAACTTTTTAAATATCTTTTTTGTCAAAGCCTTCCATTGGCTTACTTAACCGATTATGAGCGATAAATAAGATTTTCATTAAAAAACAATCCCTACAAAATAAATAAAAGCATCAAGATACTGTTTGAGTTTACTCAAATCTCTTAAGCGCTTAAAATGCTTCCAAATATATTTAGGTCTTAAGTAAAACTTTTTATAACCTAACATCTGCATATCTCTTATTTCCTGTCCATTCTTATATCCATTTGGTACATAGGCCGGTGCAGTCCTTCCTTCATATGCTGGGGCATATACGATCTGACCATTCTTAATAGCATCATCATAAAGCTCAGTACCCCATTCTGGATAAGTTGGCTGAAACTGAACATAAGTAAAATCAACTTCACAGGCAAATTCAATTGTTTTTAAGGCCTTAGCTGGCGTTTCTCCTGGTAGGGCCAACATAAAAGAACCTCGCGTATCAATATTTAACTGATTAGACCATTCTATTGCTTGGCGAATTTGATCTAGAGTAATTCCTTTTTTAACTCTATCCAGTAAATCTTGATTACCACTCTCAATCCCATAAAAAATACTCCATAATCCTGAATCAGCAGCCCGTTTAAGCATTGATTTAGAAACAGTATTAACCTTCCCATAGGCACTCCAAGGAATTTTAATGCCTTCCTGATCAAGTAAATCACAAAACCTATTAACCCATTTTTCGTTAACCAAAAAATTATCATCCCAAAAAGCAACTTCTTTAATCTTTTGAGTTTTAATTAAAAATTTGATTTCCTCAATTACTCGCTCTGGTGAATGCCGCCTATAAAGTTGAGAGGCACGACCAGCGTCAAAACAAAAAGTACATCTCCCCCAAGGACAACCACGCGAAGTCAGCATATTAGCTACTGGCAATTTCTTGTATTGCAAAGGCAAGGGACGATAGAGATCATAATCGTACAATTCGTGAGCTGGTGACAAAATTTCATCTAAGTTCATTACTGCCTTAGCTGAAGGATTTTTTTTAATCGAACCATCCTCTAATCGAATCCAAGTTCCAAATACTTCTATTGGTAATTCCTCATTATCGCTATAGTAATCAATAACTTCCTCAAATACCCTTTCCCCTTCACCCAGAACAATCATATCTAGCTTAAGAACTTTTTCAAAAACCAGATCAGGGAAACAACTCATGTGCGGCCCACCCAAGATTATCGGCAAGTCAGAGTGATTATTTTTTAAAAAATCAACTAAATTATAAGCCGATCTAGATGTAGCTGTTACTACTGAAATCCCAATTAAATCCGGCTTGAATGCATCAACCTCTCTTGCAATATCTTCATTTTCATAATTTAAAGGGGAAGAATCAATAATTTTTATCTGATGTCCTTTTTTTAATAATGGTGCAGCTAAATAACCTAATGCTAAGGGTGGGAAAAAACCAGCTCTTAACTTTCTCTTTGAGCCATACCCTTCTTTCATTAAATTGAATGGTGGAGTTAATAGTAATATTCTCATATTATAAATATCTTTTAGCCCAATTTTGGAAAATAATTAAATTCCACAAAATTTTCCTATTATCTCTTTTATTCCCTAAATGTTCTTTAATTAATTTATTAACAAAATCGTAATCAAACAAATTAG
>Ga0180009_10001382_pt1 | contig 29894 bp, 21 predicted proteins | sample OS_PC_MetaG_FD_123537 | JGI IMG/M metagenome (GOLD analysis project Ga0180009, IMG submission 123537) | Groundwater microbial communities from the Aspo Hard Rock Laboratory (HRL) deep subsurface site, Sweden - OS_PC_MetaG | ecosystem: Environmental > Aquatic > Deep subsurface > Groundwater...
ATCTTTTATGGTTGCTCTGGTGTGCCGAGAAAAACCTTGATCGACCGAGCGGGCACGGTTCTCCCGATCTGATCGGGAGGGAGCGAAGTCGATCACGGAGTTGGATTTTCACGCTGGGGAAATCCAACGTGTTTTCGAGGCATACTAGAGCAGCCTGCCCTTACTTCCCAAACCTTCGCTGCCGCTCACTATAATCATTCAAAGCTTTATCTAGTTCTTCCTCGTTGAAATCTGGCCAGAGAGCGTCGGTAAAATACAGCTCGCTGTAGCTAACTTGCCAGAGGAGAAAATTGCTGAGACGTCGTTCGCCGCCGGTTCTGATTAATAAATCGGGGTCGGGTTGGCTAGCCGTGTATAGATTTTGCTCGACTAGTCCCGGGGTTATTTTCTCTTTCACGTCTGAACTAATTATTTGCTCAACAGCGTGAGCTATTTCTTCCCGAGCGCCATAATTGAGAGCGACGTTGAGGTGTATCTTATTATTGTCCTTTAGTAAATCGACGGCATCGCTAACTTCTTTCTGCAAATCGTCTGGTAGATAATTGAGATCTCCCAGAACTTGCAGCGAGCAGCCTAATTTATGCAGTTTCTGGCGTTTTTTTCGAATAAAATAGCCGAGAAGTTTCATTAGACCTTTGATTTCTTCCGGACTGCGATTGCGATTCTCAGAAGAAAAAGCGTAGACGGTAATAACCTTGACACCCCGGTGACCACACTGGTCAATCACTTTTTCCAGTCGCAAAGAACCCTCCCGATGACCTTCGATCGTCGGCACTCCTTTGGCTTTTGCCCACCGTCGATTGCCGTCCATAATGAAAGCAATGTGGTGGGGAATATTTTGCTCTAACTTATTATTCATTGGTCATCTTTTCTATCTCCGTCATTAATGTCTCGACAATCTCATCTTCCTTAACAGTTTTAAATATCTCCCCTTTTTTAAATATTACCCCTTGCCCTCTGCCCCCCGCCACCCCAATATCTGCTTCCCGCGCCTCGCCCGGACCATTCACGACACAACCCATAACAGCTACGTGCAGCGGTTTGTCTATTTTCGACACTCTCCTCTCCACTTCCTGCGCCAAGCCGATAAGATCTATTTCCGTCCGACCGCAAGTGGGACAGGCTGTTACCGTCACTCCTCGCTGTCGCAATTCAAGCGACTTTAATATCTCCCAGCCTACCCGCACCTCTTCAACTGGGTCAGCGGCCAGTGACACCCTAATAGTATCACCGATGCCAGCCGCTAGCAGGCTACCAATTCCCACCGCTGATTTGATTGTTCCCGTCCAAGCCGTGCCTGCTTCTGTCACACCCACATGTAGCGGATAATCCACTTCAGCTGACAAAGCAGTGTAAGCCTCAATCGTGCGCGGCACATCGCTAGCCTTGAGTGACACCGCAATATCAGTAAAATCATGATCCTCGAGTATTTTGATATGACGCTTGGCTGACTCGACCATGCCAGCGGCTGTCGCTTTGCCATTATTTTTTTCTAGGATATCTCGTTCCAGCGAGCCCGAGTTGACACCAATGCGGATAGGGATCTTCTTCTCCTTAGCCTTATCAACCACCGCCTTTACTTTTTCCTCAGAGCCGATATTGCCAGGGTTGATCCTCAGCTTATCTACTCCTTGATCAGCGCATTCGAGAGCCAATTGATAATCAAAATGGATATCGGCCACTAGCGGGATATTAATGTTCTTTTTGATTTCACCTATCGCCTTAGCTGCCTCCATATCTGGTACAGCTACCCGGATAATTTCACAGTCGACTTCCTCAAATTGCTTGATTTGAGCGATGGTGGCCTTAGCATCACGCGTATCGGTATTGCACATTGACTGAATGGCGATCGGCGCACCGCCGCCGATAGTGACATTACCGATCGCTATTTTTTTTGTATTTTTTCGCTTGATCATGCTGTTAAATTAGCCTTAAATACACGCCTATCGTAGCCTAGGACTTAAATTAAAACAATATTGACAGATTTACAATATTAAGGTACCTTGCACAGTTTCTACAATTAAGAAAATGGGTTGGTTTCGGCTTAATTTAAACACTGAGTAGTTAAGTCACACTCGGATAAAGCTGGCGACGCAATTGAACGGTTTGATCTAAGTGTGGTTTCACAATCCCGTGAAGTCTAGTACATGGCAAGTACATTGCAAGAATAAAACCAAGGAGGAGGTCATGGAGACCCAGATTAGAGTGTGGAGAACCATGCGGGCCACAACGTGGCTGTGCAACAGTCGGTCGTGGACTAATATCCGGATCGTCCTGGCTACGGTTTTCGGGATCGAAGAGTGGAATAAGCTCGAGGACTTCATGCGGACGTGCGTCGAGCTGTTCACCTCGTCCTTCGAGCGCGGCTTCCACCAGCGGGGTGGTGGGCTCGACCCTGGCTACAAACTGCGCTGCTGCCGTGAGACCGGCAAGCAGTTCGGTGACCAGTTCAGCGAGAGCGGTGAGGGTGAGAGCTTCATTCTTCGCCTGCCGGAGGTGACGCTCACCCTCGACCAGCACTATCTGGACTTCGGAAGCTACGGCAGCAACTATTTGCAAGTGCGGATTGAGGCGGCGAACCCCGCCAAGCTGGAGTCCGTCAGTAAGTTGCTGGGCGAGTCGGATCGAGGCCTCTCGGACAACGACCTGGTCTTCCACGACAACGAGTTCGCCCTCGATCGGCTGCTGATCCGGGCTGGTATCGACTCGCGGTACGATCAGGGCAAGAATGCCGCTGTCTTCGCCGCTCGAACGCGTGATCTGCTGGGTGACCGACTGACGAAGGAGTACGCCCCCTTCGAGAACGTCCCTCACGTCATCCAGCCACTCCCCGACGAGGAGCTCCGCGTCTACAACGGCTGGGCGGCGCAGACGCTGGGTCTCGAGCTCAGCGACACCGAACGCCAGCAGAATCACCACCCCAAGGCCGACGAGGTGTTCGCCTCGGTCGGCCAGATCTGCCTCCGACTGGTTGAGCAGCGCGGTGGTCAACAGCGTGACCGACGCCGTCCCGGCAGTCTCCGGTACGTCATCATCGCCGACACCGACCCGAACATCCCCTATGATCCTCCCGAACAGGAGGACGATGAATGGGACGATAGCGGCAACGGGGACTACTGCTAGACCTGCTTCAACCCCAACCCACAAACTCTCACGAGTCACTGTGGGTCTGGGGTCTTTTTTTATTCAAGCCAAACTTACCACAATAAAAAACCGGCCTTCATGTCCGGTATTTTATTTAGTTCAGATCCTTAGACTGTTCGCACAAAAAATGTCTGTTTATATTTCTTACCTAATTCTGCTGCTGCCCCTTGAGCCTCTTCTTCATTCCCCCACACCCCAAACACCGACGGTCCACTGCCACTCATCAAGCTCCCTTCAGCTCCTAATTCCAACATTTTGCCTTTGATTTCACCAATGACCGGATGCTGTGGGATAATTGACTTTTCAAAATCATTGTGTAAATTGTCTATCACGTCAGTCAAATTACCATCAGTCAAAGTCGCAATCATTCGCTTGGTTTTTTCACTCTCCTGCCCGACCTGCGCTAGATCCAGACTGCCATAAGCTTCCTTGGTCGAAATAGCAATTTCCGGAGTGACTATTATTATTTGTAGGCTTAAATTATTTTTCAGCGACCGCACTTTTTCGCCTCGCCGCATGCCCAGAGCAGTCCCTCCACTCATTAGAAAAGGAACGTCCATACCTAGCTCAGCCGCGTATTCTCGCAGCATCTCGTCTGTCAATCTTAGCTCCCACATCTCATTGAGAGCTTTAAGTGTTGCCGCCCCATCAGTGCTCCCCCCGGCCAAGCCCGCTGCTACCGGGATGTTTTTTTCAATATGAATATCGACACCCTTTTTAATGCTATGCCGTTGACGAATCAACTCGACTGCCTTGTAAACAATATTATTCTTATCAAGCGGAATCTGCTTAGAGTTGGAAGTAATTTTAATATCGCCGGCTCCGTTTTCGGCAAGATCGAGCTCATCATAAAGATCAACTGCCTGATAAACAGTTGTTAGTTCATGATAATCATTAGGCAACTTGCCCAGAATATCAAGGGTGAGATTTATTTTGGCGGGGGCTTTGATTTTCACAGATTTATTATTATGAGGCACGCCAAGGCGGCCGAATTTATTTCAAAAGCGAAACAACTACAAAAACCTGTATTCCCTTCCCTTGCCCAAAAGCAGTCAAACCTTCGCCACTGGTGACTGTAATGCCAACATCTCTCGCCCGGACACCTAACAAACTAGCGATGACCTTCTTTATCTGCGGAAAATGCTTTTCCAGCTTCGGTTCTTTGCCTTCAATCGCAATTGAGACATTACCAACCTGATAGCCTGCTTTTCGTACAAATCCCTGCGCAACTTTTACATATTCTTGACTATCTTTAATGCCTTTTTTCAAACACATTTCGTCGGCATAAGTAGAAATAGAGCCTTTGCCAACTGCGCTACTTAAGGCATTGCACAGAGCATGCAAAACAACATCGCCGTCAGAGCTAGCGGTAAATCCGCGCAAATAATCTATTTTCACTCCGCCTAAAATTAAAGGTTTCTTGCCCGCAAAACGATGCGAATCCTGTCCTAAGCCTATTTTCATTCCGGCCACTCGTCTCTTCCCCAACACTGCCCGAGCAAAATCCAGATCCGCTGGGTAAGTTATTTTAATATTTTCGGCCGAACACGGCACCACCTTCACCCGTTTACCTAACCGCTCTACTAGAGACACATCGTCGGTACCGTAAAAACGATCTTTATACGCTTTATCAAAAGCTTCCAGCGCCAAACCAAATTTAATCGTCTGCGGTGTCTGCATCGTCCATAATTCACGGCGATCGAGCGTCTCCTGTACTAGACCAGCAGCACTAACTCGCTTAATAGTATCGCGCGCGGGCTGCGCACAAACGGCCACCCCGTATCGCTTGACCTCCCGGATAGAATCAGTAATGTCCTGCTCACTCACCAGTAAATTACCACCATTGTGAATCAACACTAGATCATATTTACCCGCTCCCGCTTTACGCAAATAATTTAGTCCCTGGTAAACCGAATCTTGTCGCTCCTTTCCTCCCGCTACAATCGCCTCTACTTTGCCAAATTTATATTTATCAACGATCTTTTCCATGGCTGCAATATCATTCTGAGCCGTTATGATGATAATTCTCGCAATACTCCGGTGCTGCTCAAAAGCTTTGAGTGTATGATAAATTACTGGATATTTATCCAGCTTGAGTAGCACTTTATTTTTCCCTTGCCGCATACGTTTGCCTTTACCAGCTGCGACGATGAGAGCAATGTTCATGGGATAAGTTTTAGGCTGCTTAGGGGTTGGATGTTGCCTTTTTTCTAGCTTCGAGAACTCGTCGTTCCGATGAAATCGGAACTCCTCAAACACCTCTCCGCTGCGGAAAAAAGTAATACCAATCCCTTGTTACCAATCAGCGACGATCTTTCCTGCCCACTCACTGGCCTGCATAATTTCTGCAAAATCCGGCTCAGCCACCACCTCATGTTTATCCATCGCTTCTTTTATTAACTGGGGAATATCCAAATATTTGATTTTACCGTCTAAAAATAACATCACAGCTGCCTCATTGGCGGCGTTGACAACCGCTGGCATAGTTCCTCCTGCCTTGAGAGCTGCAAAAGCATAGGCTAAACAGGGAAAAGCTTCTAAATCCGGCTCCTCAAAGTCCAAACGTGCCACGTCAGTTAAGCTAAAATCTTCGGCTGGTGAGGGCTTATGAGCTGGATAGGTCAGGGCGTACTGGATCGCAATCCGCATATCGTGGGGGCCGAGTTGGGCTTTGATACTACCATCAGCAAATTCGACGGCTGAATGCACAATGCTCTGCGGATGAACCACCACCTCAATTTGCTCAGGCGTGACGTCAAACAACTGATAAGCTTCGATTACTTCTAGTCCTTTATTCATCAAAGTAGAAGAATCGATCGTGATTTTACCTCCCATGCTCCAGGTAGGGTGGTCAAGAGCTTGCTCGACGGTAATGTTTTTGAGCTCATCACGTTTCTTCCCCCGAAAGGGTCCGCCGGAGCAGGTGATAATTATTTTTTTAACTTCTTTCTCCTTCTCCCCTCGCAAACACTGCCAGATAGCGGAGTGCTCAGAATCAACCGGATAAATATTTACTTTTTTCTCGCGCGCTAACTTCATTATAATATCGCCAGCCGCCACCAGTGATTCCTTATTGGCCAGAGCGACGTCAACACCCGCTTTGACTGCCTCTAGCGTCGGCACTATTCCCGCCACTCCCGAGAGAGCATTCAAAATCAAATCGGCGCCGGCCTCCTTAATCAGTTCTTCGCTGCTGAACAATATTTGTGTTCGGCCTAAATCGGCAGCGACTAATTCAGCCCGTTTGCCTTCATCTCCTACCACTACATATTCCGGCTCATATTTCTTAATCTGCTCACGCAATAAATCAACCTTAGTATTAGTCGTCAAAGCCACCACATCAAAATCCCCCGGCAGATTATCAACTACTTCCAGGGCTTGCGTGCCAATTGAACCAGTTGAGCCAAGAACGGCTAGCTTTTTCATGGTATTTTTAATATGTTCCTCCCCTCCTCTTTGAGGAGGGGAGCCAGAGGGGAGGTGGCTCATGATTCTTGCTAACACTCCCTCTAGATTATTATTTACCTCGCTATTCCAAAAACGTAAAACCTTCAGACCTAAGCTCATTAAGTATAAATCTCTTTGGCGATCATGCTCTTGGTTATCCAGATGCTGACTACCATCTATCTCTATTACTAATTTACCAGCAGGACAATAAAAATCTACAATATATCTACCAATGGAGTGCTGTCTTCTAAATTTATTACCCAGCCTCTTCTTTCTTAACCGTGACCACATTACCACTTCTTGTGGCGTAGCTGACCTTCTTAATTTTCTTCTGAGCTCTTTCAATTATCCCCTCCTCTATCTCCTCCCCTTTGTAAGGGGAGGAGGACGATATTAGCAAAACTCCTTCAACTTCTCCGCCACCTCTTCTACTAGCTCCCGCGGCGTCGAAGCACCAGCCGTAATACCAACACTTTTCACCTCTGCAAACCAATCGTCCTCTAAATCCGCAGCGGTGTCAATCCAATAGGTCTTTTTATTTAACTCGTGACATATTTCGTAAAGACGAGTGGTGTTGCCACTGGACTTGGAGCCAATTACTAGTATAACATCATTATTTTGCGCTAATTTCTTGGCTTCCTCTTGGTGCCCTCGCGTAGATTCACAAATCGTGTTAAACACCTTAACATCAGTAAATTTCTCTTGTAACGCTTTCTCTATTTCAGCAAAAACCTCCAGATCCTGCGTCGTCTGAGAAACAACGCCAATTTTAGTGTCGGCGGGGAAATCGAGCTCAGCCACTTCATCAACTGAAGTGATTACCTTGGCCTGCCAACCGACAGCTCCATTAATCCCTTTAACTTCGATGTGGTTCTCATCACCGATGATTATAATCTCTCGACCCTCCGCTTGCAACTTCTTGGCTAGCTGATGAACTAAAATTACCTTGGGGCAAGTGGTATCGATAATATGTAGACCCTTCTTCTCAACTTCCTGATACACCTCCGGATAAATGCCATGAGCCGTAATAATTACCGTGCCTTCCTTGGCTTCGTCGAGAGACTTAATAATCTCAATCCCCTGTTTTTTTAAGTTCTCTACTACCGTTTCGTTGTGCACCAAATTGCCAAACATCTGAAGAGGTCGGGGTGTGTCTGGATCTATTTCGGCACACATTTTAACGGCGCGATCAACGCCGAAGCAGAAACCGGCGTGTTGAGAAATAGTGATTTGCATAACTTAATTATACGCTAAAAATAGCGCCAAAGTCTAGTAAAAAGTCACCCCCAGCTCACTTATTTCAAGCCCAAAAATGAAGATTTTCCCTAAATTTAGCCCAAAAGCTATTGACTTATATATTGTTATATTATATAATATGGGGTCTATCGTGGGCAGTATATCTGTCCTGATGGCAAACCGTTCTTTTCATTGATCAGTTAAATAGGTAGGAATCTTACTAATTGACAGCTTTGCGGCTAGTACAAGCTGGCCTTGGAGTTGTCAATTGGTGAGAAGTTTGAAACCGCAACGCTTTGCCGAAAAGGAGAGTCCAATGGCAAGCACCGTAGACAAGCAGAAGAGGGTGGCGGCGTACGCGCTCGCGCGCGACGTTGTCTTGGTGAAACTGATGTTCTTGACGATGAAGGAGGTGAAGACACTCGACCTGCACGAAGCTGTGCGGGTCAACGAAATCATCCATGATGTCCACAAGCGGGCGGCGCGGATGCGGGGGCTGAACGCCTACAGCTACCGCAGCATCCCCGACACCGGCCATCCCTGTCTGCAGGGCGAGAGGAACGTCGAGTTCCACTCCGCCCTGGAGCAGGTGCTGGCCAACGGCCTGCACTACGCCGGGGGGCACTGGTACCGCGACGAGCGGCACCAGGGGCAGCCGGTGGTGGTGCTCCAGTTCCAGCGGGACGGTGAGCCCACCGAGACGCCGACGGTGGTGAGGGAGCTGCTCACCCGCGTGGGCAAGAAGCTCCACGTCTGGGCGAACCTCGCCTACCAGACGGACGAGACGGGCGAGTTCCTGCCCGACGCCCCCCAGCGGCGCCTCGACACCTGGAACGTGGGCGGTCTGCGGCCGGCCGGCGTCACCCCCGAGGACACCCGGAGCCTGCAGCTCTTCGGCTCCAAGGGTCACACCTACCGCGTCGGCTGATCAACCCCGCACCTTCGAACCCCCAACCAAGCCAGTCTTTTGGAGAATGAATAAAGACTGGCTTTTTTCTTACCTTCAAAAACATAAAGCCATCTCGGCCTGCCCAAAAAGACGTGTTTTCGAGACAGACTAAGATGGCTTCCTATTGCTATTCTAATGAATCTTCTTTATCAAATCGCGATAAATGTCCAAATAATTATCCGCCAACTGCTTTACTCCCTCTGGCTCTTTTACCAAATTTCTCAAGTCGACATAAATCCCTTTAGTATCAATGCGTTCTATTCTTTGCTCAAGCATCTGCCAAATATCAGTTTGGCTCTTTACATTTTTATTATGTTCCGCTTTAACGATCTGCCGTACTCTCTTTAAATTTGGCTTAACATTATTTTGGAGAAACCAAATAAGATCATAAAAATCCCGGCCTCTAAAATCATATTTATCTTGATATATTTTATCCTGGCGACCCAGTATCGCTCCTATCTTATTCGCGAAAAGAGTTTCTAAATCATAATTTTTCACCACATAAAAAAGATTGTAGCGCGTCACCGGTGTGGATTTTGTACCAAATTCCGAATATCTGTTTTCCGCCAATTCTATCTTTAAATATAATAAATCGCTTTCGTTCCTGATATTTTTTACCAAACCAAGCTCATTTAATATAGGAAATTTTAAGGTTATTATTCTACCATTTCCCTTAGAAGTAGCGGTAATATTTTTTACACCTAAATTAATAAAATATTTAGTTAGGTCGGCCACCAGTTTTTTAAAATCAAATTTATTATCAAGATAATCCAGATCTAGGTCTTCCGATAAGCGCGCCGTATCACCAATTATTTTTAAAGCGGTGCCGCCGCCGAAAATAAGCTTACTCCATTTTGGTGAATTGTAGATAAAATTCAAAGTATAATGGATAAGCGCTTCTTTCAGCTCGGTTTTTATATACTCGACCGGTAAATTCTCGTCTTTATTAATTTGAACAATTTTTTTCAGATCATTGATTAGCATATTTTTTCATTAATTTGTATATCCCCTTCATCTTTTTTTGCATTTTTGGGGGAGTCTTTTTTAAGTATTTTTCATATTCAGTCCAGTCGCTGGCTTTCATAATTTTTAAATTCAATCTCAGACTCTGTAATTCACTTTTCGTAAATTCCGAAAATTTATTCTGGTTAAAATACATATAATCGAACAAAGCCTTGGCTTTACTGGCAATAAACCAATTCATAGCACCGTATGATTCGGTGGAAAACCCGCTAAACAATTCATCACTGATTGATTGGTAATTAAAAGTACCAAGTTGATTGGTAATAGAATTAGTTTTTTTAGTGGTAACCACTGAGTAATTGTAAACCACGTCGGTTAACATTTGATAATCTTGCAAGACAAACTCCATACTCAAATAACTCGGCTCAATCATTTTGGTTGCTAAAAACCTCGGATAATATAAGGCATTGTCCTTCTTATCTAAATAGCCTTGAAATACATAAAAACCTCTCTTAATTCTTACTAAAGAGCCTTCCTTCTCCCAATAACTAAGCCAATTCCGCAAAGTATTAGGATTTTTACCTAAATAGTTAGCTAGAGCCGTTTTGGACAAATACGGGACTTTTTCGAGTTGGGTTATCGTTTCCATAAATACTATATTATTTAGTACTTACAGAAACAGTATAGCATTAATAATACCTCATGACAAGGGTTTTTCTGCCTGTCACAGCAATCAATAAACTAAATCCGACCCTGAAAAGCTGGACTAGGAATGCTTTTCTACTCCAACCCCGGCTTAACATGAATATACTCCCCAATCACCTCCTTGGCCGCGGCCACCGAGCCAGTGCCAAGCTCTGCCTTGAGATCGACCTCGTCTTTGTTCACCCACTCCGGAATGGGCATGGCGCTAGTAAGTTGGAAAATATGAGTGAGAAATGTTGTCGCGTAAGCCGCCTTGGGTAAATCAAAGCTAATAAGCACTCCCGTTGGCAGTACTTTATAATCCCCCACTTGCGGATAAATCTTAGTGGCCACCATCCGCCGCTTCAGCCGAATAAACTTAAACGGCCGCAAATTATTACGAAATTGCACCGTGTTCTCTTCTTTAAGCCAAGGGAAATAAATATCGTTATCTTCGGGAATCGGACTGAGCAGGGACGGTAGCTCAGCTGGCAATTCCTTACCATCCTTAGCTGCTCGCGATAGATAACGATTAAAAACAAAACTATCGTAAGCGTAAATCCACATTTTGGTCTGGTCCTGGACGTGAATCAAAGCACCAACAAAATCCTGGGGACTTTGCACTAAATATTCCACCAGCCGGATTTCTTCTTTGAAAATATAGGGTAAACGATTAAAATATTCCTTCATCTTATCCCACTGACCATAATGCTTGGCGGCTTCGGCGCGGATTTTTTTAATTAAAGGGATATCAAAGGAACCGGGCGCGGTGAGAAAATATTTGACGGCGTCCTCGTATTGTCCTTGGAAAATAAGGCAGCCGACAACGTGGGCGTGCAAGCGAATGCCGCCAAAGCGCTGGGTCTGGTAATAATTTAAAAAGCCCTCTTGCTCTAACTGCTCTAATTGCCTCGCTAGCTTCTCCTCACTGTATTCCTGGTCAGTGCGGATATAGATCGTAAAGCGATTGCCCTGTAAATCGCCGGGTTGGATCGCACCCTTGCCATAGGCAAAGCGGGTCAGATGAACACTAGGTACTTTCTTGTCAACGACATCCTTTACCAGAGTTCGCGATAGCGTTATTTGCTGGCTGGTAAGGGCGGCGGCGTCCTTCAGTCCCGCGTAACCAATTTGCTGCTCGTTGATTTTTAAAGCCTCGGCCAAGCGCCGCACTGCTTGCTGAGTCGGCACCCCTACCTTGATCATATCGGCCCAGAGGGTAAATTTCTGCTCTGGCGGGTCAGGCAAATCAACTGGCTCGCTCGGTTCAATCGGGCTGATCTCCCCGTCCGAGTGGATTTCTTCGACAATAAAATCCTGCGGATAAAGACGCAGGTAGCCCCGTGGCCGATCCGGGGGTAAACTCGTCACCCCAATCTGTACCAGCATCTCATCTTCTGTCGGTGGATTCTTTAAAGTCACCAACTCCGGATTCTCCCGCCGGATTTTGTTCATGATCTCATTTTGTCGCTGCCAGGCTTGGTAGTTACTCATAGGTAAAAGTAATGCTTTTACGATAAGTATACGCTATGAGGACGGATTAAGGCAAATATAGTCATTGCTATTGTGTGCTGAAAAACCGTATATCGACTGAGCGGGCATGGTTCTCCCGCTACGCGGGAGAGAGCGAGGTCGATATCCGAGTCGGTTTTTCTCGCCCGCCTGCAACGCCTGCGTCTAACATAGCGGGCAGGCTGGGAAAAACCGACGTGTTTCGAAATACATAATAGTAATGACTGTAGTATTACTAATAAAAAAAGAGGGTAACAGATTTATGATCCGTTACCCTCGAGGTGCGAAACGATGAGAAGCTACTTGCCGCCGTTGCCGTTGCCGTTGCCGACCTTGGCGACCTCGCCCAGTTTGAAACTGCCCTTCTTGCCGCCCATCTCCCGCTGGAGGTAGGCGAGGGCAGCTTCGGCGGACATGGTCTCGCCGCTGGCGGCTGGCTGCTGGGCGTCGTAGCCGGGCTGCTTGCGGCCGTGGGCGCCGCCCTGGCCCTTGCCCTTCTTCCGGCGGGGCTTGGACGGCTGGTCGCTGGCATCGGACTGACGCCCACCGTGGTAGCGAGCCTTGATCCGCTGGTACGCCCTGTCGCAGGCGATCCGCAGCGACCCCGTCCGCATCTTCTTGCCGGACAGGTTCAGCACCAGGCTGCCGCAGTCGCTGCACAGGATCAGGGCGTGGCCGCGCTCGTCGCCACCGACCAGCTTGACGCCGGAGACAAACCTCATGCGATCCAGCTCCTTGCCCTCGCGGCCGATCTTGACCGTGTCGTTGAGGGTGCCGGAGCCGGAGCAGTGCGGGTTCATGCAGCTCACCGTCTCGGTCTCGGTCAGCTTGTTCAGGTCGATGAACGACCCGAACTCGCCCTCGGCCTTGACCTCGCCGGCCACCAGGTGCCTGACCCACTGCTCGCGCAGCTGGTCCGGGCTGTCGGAGAGCACCCTGGCCTGCATGGCCTGGATGCGCGCCTCGGCGTCCTCCAGCGCCGCGGCCTTCTTCTCCTCGAACAGCTCCTGGGCCATGACCTTCGGGTCCTCGCCGAGGAAGCCAGCCAGCTCCTGCGCCTCCGAGAGCGCCTGCTGCCAGGCCGCCTTCTCCGCCTCGGAGCGGATCTGCTCGGCTTGGGCCTCCACACGCTCGCGCTGCTTGACCAGGCGCGCCTCACGGCGAGCCTCCTCGCCCATGGCCCACTCGGCCTTTTTGGACAAGATCCACGGCACCTGGATGAACAGTCCCTTGACCCGCCCCATGTACTTGAACAGGATGGCCTGGCACTCGGGGCAGATCGCCGGGACCTCTCCCTTCTTGACCTGGACGTGGAACTTGCTGGCGATCTGGTGCACGAACCGCGCCGAGATTCCGGTCCGCTCCTTGAAGTCCTCCAACACCTGCTCCAGCACGTTCAGGGAGAAGGTGCGGGCGCAGTCGGCCTCGCGCGGGTGACCCATGCGCACGGTGTGGGTGCAGCCGTCCTTCCCACCGCAGCTCAACTGCTCCTCCGGGTCGTAGGCCAGCGCCGGCCGCTCGTCCTCCTTCTCCTGCTGCTCGACGGCCTCCGCCGCCTCCTTCTCCTCCTTCCGCGCCTTCTTACGGGCGCGCGCCGCCTTGCGGCGACAATTGTAGCACTGTTCATGTTGGGTTCTGATCGTTTTCCCGCACGCGCACTTCTTTTCTTCCTTCTGGGTCGCCATGATCTCTCCTTGACTCGTTGGGGCCCTCTCCTAGATTTAGGGCCAATGGTGGTTGCTAGTCTATAACAATATTTTTACTCAGGCTTTCGCCCAGTTGAGCAGAATAAAAAATTCCACCCAATTTGGCAAAAGCCTGGGTATTTCTCATCGCTTATTTTAAACAACAATCCTTCTCGCCACTTACTAAGAACCTTATCTTAGACATAAAGTCCGCACCCCCTGCAAGCTCGCAGGAAAGCTCGAGCCGGCTTGTTGCCAGAATAAACTTCTAGCACCAGGCAAAATTAGCTCGAGCAAGGTTTTTAGTAAGTAGCGAAAATGTACACAACTTTCCTTAAAAATAACACAAACTAAGACTTAACATACTAACATATTTTAATATTTATGTCAAGAGTTTTCGTCTGTAATTCGCCTGCGATTTGATTCTATGCTTCTCCTAACCAAAAAAGGCTTATTTAAGCCTTTTTTTGCCGAATAGGGGTCTATGGAAAAGTATACTTAACTGGGCACCTGATTAAAACAATGGATTAAGATGTACTAATTTCTTTCAACCTTTCTTTGACAACATCATCAGCCACCTCGTACTCCGACAAATAGTCAACTTGCTCAGAATAATCCACATCTTCAAAATATGCCAGCTGTACCCGAAACAATTTCTCATTAAATTCACCATCAAAAATATTATTTGCCTTATCAGCTATATCACGTAATCCGCAATAATTCTCCATCACAAAATACAAATCGACATAATCTTTCCATTTCGCTCGTCGGCCAAGAGTAAATGCTTTCATGGCCGCCAAGGTAATTAGATCAGGTAATCCGATAATGTCATCTAATTTTTCTTGGTGCTCAACTTTGTATGGATAATGCAAAAAGGTAATTTTAACTCCTTGAGAAATTAAAGTGTATTCTCCTGCTTTATCAATAACCACTTTATCTATGGAATTTATCGATTTAACTTTCTGTACTAAATCTTTATTTTCAAATTCTTCCCCAGAAAATAGATCAAGATCGATTGAATGCCTATGGCCAATATGCAAAGCAACAGCCGTTCCGCCAGCAAAATAAAAATCCTTGCTGAATTTTTTAAGCAAGGGGAATAACTCTATCTGTTTGTCAGTAAGAATCTCCTTATACATGACGGTTAAAATACAAGTTAAAGTAATTGGCTATTTCGGGACGATAGTTAGTCCGACCCATTTTATCTTCCAGGCTTTCCTTGAACAGCTCGGCTGTCTTATCAATTCCCAGTATTTTTATCATTTCTTGTACTTCGCTCCAATCGCCATAATTTAAAACGGCTTCGACAATTGATTGGGTCGAAAGTTGATTATAATTTTTGGTAGACCAAACCAAATGAGGATGTTTTTTAATAAACTGATTGATAGTCATAATACCAATTAAACTAGCTCTGTAATTGTTTTAATTACCCTCATTATAACAAAATAATGCCTAAAAAGCAAGACATTTCGGCTGTAATCTGGCTTGAATAAAGCTTCTTCTAAATTTTTTAAAAAAAACCAGCTGGCAGGGACCTCGTGGAGGACGTTAGAACTATTATCCAGAGACAGAGTGAGTATATTTATGTGCCAGGCCTGCGTCCGCAAGTATAAAATCACGATATCAGATTTTACCCTACCCTGCTACTCACTATATATTATTTATGATTTGCAGTTTCTTGCAAGAGCATAATTTGATAGAATAAGAAGGAACTAAGTTTATATAAAATAAACAATGTCATGAAAATAAATAACAAAATCAAATTAGGAATTACTGTTGGAATTATTTTATTGGCTAGTTTATTTGGTCATTCTGCTAATGCTTTAACAGATGAAGAAAAACGAGAATTAATAGAAGAGATCGGAGAAAAGTGCCAGCAAGAACTCCGTGATGCTTGTCAGGGAAAACTTGAGGATCTTCATATAGAAATTGAAGGTCCTATAGATTTTGAAGACCCTTATATCAAGCATCTATGTTTTAACGCCATAGATTCACAGGCCTGCTTTGATAAATATTGGATACCAAAACAAACCCCAGAAGGGACTACAGACGAATGTGGAAACAACGCATGTGATGTTGGAGAAAATTGTTCCAGTTGTCTGGCTGATTGCCCCTGTAGTTCAGAAAAAGTATGTCAGACAAGTGATAGCCAGGCGGATGCCAATGGTTGTGTTATATCAGAAATGGATTTGACCGTTACCACCGACAAGAAGACTTATTCTCCTCAAGAGACAGTGATTATCCAAGGTAGTGTATCAGATACAAAAGGTGGATTGGATGGTGCTGTTGTCGCTCTGGAGGTAAGCAACGACATACCATATTCAGCCACCGCCTCAGCCACCGCCGACTCAGCCGGCAACTACCGCCTTGAATTTCCCATCCCCTCGAACATCACCCAGGCTGTATTCACTCTTTCGGCAACAACATCTTATTCCAGCTATCCCAGCGCCAGCCAGAGTACCAGCTTCGTGGTGGGAGAAATTGGCATCCAGCTAGAAGAGAATGCCGCGACTGGAGAGCCATTCATCGGTGCTGCCGCCGATGGAACTAGCTCTCTTGATATTTCTATTTCTCTACCGGGGTGTAGCAAGGGGTGCAGCAACATAAAGCTCAGCCAGCCAGATATTGGCAAACTCGAAGGAGAGGCCATAGATGTTGGAGGTAATGTTACGCTAGATTCTACTGGAGCAGCCAAGATTACCTATCGTGCACCGGATTACCTCACGAAGGATCAACTCACCAGAAGTCTTGATGTCCATCAATCAGGTTCTAAGACCTGGGCGGCTGGAGTTCCCTTGATTTTAACTTACACCGATGCCAATGATCAGGCAGGAAAAATAGAATCGGAAATTCTCGTCTACCGTCCTCCAGTAATGCTAGTGCACGGATTTCTCGGTGCCACCGCTACCTGGGATAAAATGTCCACTTATTTGCGCGGAGAGAAATTCGATACTTACACAGGCAATTATGGCGCCACCGACCAGTCTATTGAAGGACTATCACTAGTATTGAAGAACGACATTCAAAAGCAAAAGGCTGATTATGCCAACGCCAACATCAAGCTGGCAAAAGTGGATGCCGTCGGGCATAGTATGGGAGGGTTAATTTCCCGCTATTATTCCCACAACCTCCCTGATTATCCTGATGATCTGAGAAAGCTAATAATGGTCGGAACACCAAATCATGGTGTTTCCTGGACCAAGAAGATAACTGGCAGTATCGGCGCCGGCTGGTACCAAGCACACCGGCTTCCGGCCGAGCAGCTCTATTCCGAAAGTTCATTCATAAAAACACTCAATAGCGGTGAGTCAACCGGTGCTCATCTCAATTCTGCCATACAATATGGCAACATATACGGGTGGCCTGATGATTGGGTAGTCAGCGCAGCCTCAGCTTATCTCAATGGCGTGAATAGCGTGTCCGAGTCTGATGTCAAACACTCCTCGGATATTTCCGGTGTTCCAGCAGTAGCCATTACCGAATATTTGAATACCTGGGAGCAAGTAAAAAACTGGTTGATCAGTGACATTTACCAGCCGTCGTTAAAAGGTTCACGAGCCGAGGTCTATAAATACTCAGGAGATGTTTACTCGGTAGATTATGATTCCTCGGGCGGACAGGAGAATAAGTTAACATCCAGCCCGACAAAATTTGATTCTTGGCAGGGCTTGCGAACTGGCTCAGACGCAACAGCAATTGTCCACCTAACAATCGATGACCTTCCCTGGGGAGTTATATTCCTAGACCCAGACAGTGAAATTTTTCTGGGTTACCTCTCTCCTCAATTGGTAGAAGTTCGCCTCTGGAAAGGAAAGGCTGCCTTCAGGAGTAAGCAGGACAGTCACTTTACTGTGCCCGTAAACATTAAGCGGTCAGAAAATGGTGAATGGTGGAAATACAGCCCCCAGGCCGTAGTCACCGGACGGAATACGGAATTTACGGTTACGGCCGGAGAAAATATAGCAGTTCATTCCCTCGAGGGAGAGTTAGTTGTGAACACCCCCAACGCTACTAAAGAAGGAACTGTCCTAGCTGCTAACAAATCTGTAGCCGTTGATGGGGAGGAGATAGTCGCAATCAACCCAGTCTCGCAAGATGACTTCTGGTGGTCAACGGCCGATGATGACTTTTTGGATTCTACATCGACAGACAGCTGGCTTAATAAATTAATTAGTATTGGCCAGGGTATAAAAACTAATCTAATGGCATCCATCACTTTCATTATCGCTATAATTTCATTACTGTTCTTTATATTCTTTGCCGTTCTTAAATTTGCCCGGAAGAAAATTGGGATAGGAATATTAATGCTCGCCTTAGGATTTGTCTCATTCTGTATCTTTGTTGGAGTAACTTGGTTTTTCGCTTCAGCTAATGTTAACCTAGAAAAAACAAATAATGAGGCAGTAACAATTAATGAAAATAATAATTCGGCATCAACTAATACCAACACATCGGTCAAGACAGATTCCAATCCTACTAAATCTGCCAACACTAATACAACAATCCCTACAAATACAACAACCTCTACAAATACCAGCCCAGCTAAAAAGTCATCAACCGTGACAGTAGCCGAGTACGGTTTTACTTTGGAAGTTGGAGAAGATCAGGCAGACAAAATTAGGCCAGTAGCTATTGATCCCGGCAGTTTTGCGGAAGCATCTTATATTTTTTGTTATGACACTAAAGAAGAAAATGAGGAGGTAATTTATTGTGATCCCGGCGAAGCTCCAGTTTTTTCGGTTGACATTATGACGCAGGCTCAATGGGAAGAAACAGCTACTAGCTCGTCAGGGGAAGCGTATTTATCCATGGCGGAAAAAAACGGCTTGTATTATATATTTTCCCATCCCAGTGACACATTACCTAGTGATGTACCAGCCACCCAAGATTTTTATAATCAGGTTATGGGTAGTATTAAATTTTCTGATTAAAAAATAATCACATTATACAATACGACTTATCTATTCCGAACAGCAAGCTACAATAACGATCTAATCTCTCTTTCCCAGGTCAATATTAACCCCACCGTGGAAACCTTTGTCGTAAGCCCAAAAGGCGCCAATTGGATAAAGCCCCTGGTGGTAATAGTGGTAGATGCGGATATTAGGACCACCGTGAGTACGGGGGGCGACTACTAGCTCAGCTCGGCCATCATTCTCTAAATCGCGTGCTTTTATATTTAAACCACCGTGGAAATCCTTATCGTAGACATAGAGCCAGTCCATTAAATCAAAGGTGTTGTTGTCTAAGGAGTAAACCCGCAAATTTGGCCCGCCGTGCTGGAGAGGAGAGACAACCAACTCAGCATGGGCGTCAGCGTTAATGTCACCAGCCGTGATGTTAATCCCGCCATGAAAGTCTTCATCATACGGAAAATGCCAATCGAGAAGATCAATCGACCCGTTACGATATTCAAAGGCGCGGACGTTGGGGCCACCGTGAGTAAGAGGAGAAACGATAATTTCTTGCCGATTATCCCCGTCAAAATCACCAGTCAAAACATTTGTCCCTCCCCGAAAAGCCTCTTCGTGGGTAAAAGTATCAGCTTTCAACTTGAATGCCCCTTCTTCAAATTTAAAAATGCGCAAGTGAGGACCACCTCCCTCCCGAGGAATAGCTAACAAAGATTCGCGGCCCGATTCATCTACGTCTCCCGCTCCCAAATTCAAACCACAACGCAAATTTTTGTTGTAAGCAAAGAAATCAGACATTAGCTTGAGCTGTCCATCATCCCAGCGATAAATTTTTAGTTGCGGCCCACCTTCGGCCAGGGGCGCGACCGCAATTTCATCACGGCCGTCACCATTGAAATCGCCTGTTACCGCATTCAACCCGCCCTTGAATGATTTATCAAAAACCATTTCTGCTTCCAGAGGCGTGCCGTCTCTTTTAAATACTTTAAGATGTGGTCCGTGACCGATTCCAGGCAGAGTAATGATTTCGTCTTCACCAGTTCCTCGTAAGTCAGCCGTGATTGCTTTGAATTCACCGCGCAAGCTAGAATCGTAGGCCATAAAAGATGATAATAAGGTTCCGTCGTGTTTGTAAGTCATAATCTGGGGGCTGCCGGCAGCTGCCGGGGCGGTCACAATATAGCCGTTAGTATATTCGACGCCTTCAATTGTCCCACCGTCATCATCATCTTGCTCTTCTTCGTCTACCACACCTAGATTAATAATTGCTTCTTTGTCGGGACCATCAAGCTCAACTGTAGCCGAACCACTATAATCACCGTAAGTGGCCGTTACTGCAAAGGGATTGCGGTCATCAGCCAAGGTTGTTCCGTCGGTTACCGAATAAGAATATAAAAGATTATTAGCAGTGTAGCCATCGCTACCACTCATGCCAGTTGCCACCGTAGCGCCGTCTTTATCAGCGACCGTGACCGTCGCGTCGGCCAGCGGGGAGACGGTGCTTACCGCAACACCACTTGTTACTTTGGTTCTGAGATTTTGTGATACATTTAGATTGCCGTTATTGACCCAGAGTTTTTCTCGCGTAAAAGATGAATTATCCAACGCGATATTACTTGTCGAACTTAAGTCCGTTAAAACAACGTCTTGACCAAGGGAATCGATTGCTGAATTTTCCACCGTGTTAATGTCCGCGGTTGTATCGTGGAACAAAAAGCCGATCCCATTATTAGAAAGAGTCTCATTGGAAAACGTATTACCCGACGACCAGATACCATAACCAGCCCACAGATATCCATCATAATATCCGACGGCCGGATCAGCAGAATATCCTGGAGCTAAACTGGCAGAAGCTGTCCCACCCGAAACCAAGAAGTTGTTAAAATTTGTCCAGCTGAACTGTTCAGTCCCAGCACTATAGGTGAAATAATTCATCTTAACCGCGTCGCATCCCCCACCCAGGCCAGCCAAAACTGTCTGGCAGGTAGCATAATTGGAAATACCAAAAGCTCCAATTGGAGCATAGATTGTAGCATTGATACCAGAATATTCTCCCAGAATTACCATAAAACCACCAGCGCTGATGGCATCATCACTAATCGCCTTTTCCAGAATGGAATTATTATCACATATAAGCATCGATGATGATCCATCACTGTTTATCGCCAAAACCGCATCCCCACCATTACATCCGCCTGAGGGATCGCCAGTATAATCAGTGCTACCATAATTTAGAGGACTTAGATTCGTATAATAAATGTTAACCGGCGTGGTATTGCTATCCCTAACTGTATTGCCTGACAGATCTGAATTGATGGCCAAGACTTCAAGATATATCTGATAATAAGCATTAGCATACAAGGTATTATTGGTAACCGCATTCTCCGCATTGCTTACCTTAAGTCCATGCCAGGAATTGTCATTAATCGTATTCCCGGAAATTGTATTTTGACCGGAGGCTTGCTCAGTCGCGCCAGGAGTAAAGACCTGAACACCGTCATATCCACTTCCCGAAACAGTATTTCCCGAAAAGGTATTTCCGATTGACTGAATAATTACTCCCTGGTGAGCACTATCTCTGATAACACTGTCTGTTAGGCTATTACTGTCTCCACTGGGAGTAATGTGAATACCATTTGAACCATTATCGGCGACAACCAAGCTTTCTAAAGTATTTCCACCCCCCGAACCATCAAGAGTTAAACCATTATAAGTCCCGTCGGATATGACTAAATTTGAGAAGGTGTTTTGTCCAGAACTCCCACTGGTGCTGATGCTGGTTCGGGCACTGTTTCGAAGAGTAAATCCGGATAGCAAATTATTGTTTGAGGTTATGGCGATACTGTCCAGGCCCGAATTCCCACCAGCTCCATCAATAATTAGTTGGCCGGTACCAGGTCCTTGAATAGTAAGATTTCCCTCGGTACCAAGATTGATATTGTCGCTCGTGATTGAAATCGTCGCCGGATAGGATAGATCGAAAGTGATCGTTGAGGGTTCGAGATCAGCGTCAGCTGCGGCCAGAGCATCGCGTAGGGTACAACTCGCTCCACAGGAGCCGGTAGTTGCCCAGTTTGTTGATTTTACAACGTAGTTTCCTGCCTCAGCGGTATTCCCCAGAATAATAAAATAACCAACGGCGAGAAAAATAACGGCAAAAAAAACAAATAGTTTTTTCATTTATTTTTTTATTATTACTCCTTATTATTCATTATATTAAAAAATCGTCGTCGTGGCAACTTCTTAAAAATCTAGCAACAACAAAAACCCGCTATTTTAAACGGATTCTTTACGGAACAGGGACCTCATGGAGGACGTTAGAACTATTATCCAGAGACAGAGTGAGTATATTTATGTGCCAGGCCTGCGTCCGCAAGTATAAAATCACGACATCAGATTTTACCCTTCCCCTCAACTCACTATATATTTTCCTCCTTAACAAACATAAATAAGACAGGTACAACAAACATCAAACCAATTCCAATCATATAGGCGGTGTTAATACTGTATAAATCAGCCAAATAACCAATGAGGGGGGCGATAACAGCAATACCTATCTGACTAACAAAGCTATTTATTGAGTTGATGGTAGCTCGGTGGCTTGAAGGAATATTTTTATTAAACAAATAATCGATGACAGTATTGCGTATACCAAATAGAAGCGACGTACTTGCCAGTAGAAAAGCAGCTAAATATTTATGCGTGAGAGTTGCGGCAATACCTATTACCACTGAAAGCACCAGTGACACAATGAGCACTCTCTTGTTACCAAATTTTTCTGATACGTCATGGGCAATATAATGACTTATGGCAGAAAAGCCAAACACCAGAGCAGAAAAATAGCCGAAGTATTCGATGGGGATCTCTTTAAACTCTAAAAATATTGGCTTGAGTAAGTGCATGCTTTCTCCCAGTGACATTAGCAGAAGCCACCCAATGACTAATATCAGTAATTGTTTGCTCTTTAATATCGTCTTACATGAAGTGCCAATATGTTGAAATACGTTGGTATTTTCTGGCTTCTGATATTTTGGTTCCTGTAAAAATAATACTAAGAAAAATGCAATAATCGTAGGAATAAAAGAATATGCCACCGGAGTAGCCAGCGATATTTTAGCCATATAACCACCAACAATTGATCCAAGAGATATCCCCAGCGGCCACAAAGCATAAAATGTGCCGATAGTTTTTTTGTAATATTTTTCCTTACCCTCTTCCTTCAAGCTATCATATATGAATGATTGTTGATTTCCGCTAGCTAACGCCATAGAAAAACCATTAAAAATAGCGTAACCGATAAACATCTTTAGACTTCCACCAATTAGTAGAAATGAAAGCGAGACAAGCGTAACTATAAAATCCATGATAATTACTTTTTTTCGGCCAAATATATCTGACAAAGCACCGGTAGGAATTTCAAAAATCGCCACCGCAATTGCCTCAACGGCAAAAATAATAGCCACATTTTTTATAGAAAATAGACTCCGCTCAAAATATAAAGCTAGTACGGGAATAAAAAAGAGCATGCCGCCAAAGAATTCAATAGCGTACATCAGCGGTATGTTGCGAGATTTGATGTTGTATTTTTTTAGGAAAAACATAAATAGATTGTATCATTACTGCGGCAAAAGTTCGATCCTCCCCCTCTCCCCACCAAAAAAAGGCTTAGACAAGCCTTAATTTTACGAACAGGGGCGGAGAGAATCGAACTCCCGTATCGGGTTTTGGAGACCCGCAGTCTACCACTGACCTACGCCCCCAGGCTTTAAACCACAAACAACAAACTCTAAACAATTCACAATCACCAAATCGCAAAAAATTTATTTATTGAAATTTGTGATTTGTAATTTTCAGCGTTCCCCTACTTCGTTTCCTTGTGCAGCGTGTGCTTTTCGCAAAACTTACAAAACTTCATTAGTTCCAGTCGATCTTTAATGTTCTTTTTGTTTTTCCGCGAGTGATAATTCACATTCTTGCATTCTGTGCACTCGAATTTGATCATACTGTCTTGGGACATAGCTTATAACTTAAAACTTATAACTTGTTGCTCTCTTAATACAACTCACAGCTTACCCGATTATTAGAGCCGTGACAACCCTACTTCTCCTGCCAATCTAAGGCTTTGGGCATATCCTGATATTGCAGTAGGCGCAGATAACTATCCCCTTCTCTACCCGCTAGATGCCTTTCCAGAACATCCACCTTTTCCCGCTGCCAGTCTACTGTCTGTATCAGTGAATAAAAATGAGGTAATCGCTCGCCAAAAAATATTTTCTCGCCTCGTCTGTCCCAATGCAAATCATAAAGCATCGCCCCTACTTCCGCTGCCTGGTGAATCGCCGCGGGATTATCACCACTACTCTCTATCACCCACAGCTCAGCTTTATTCCTCTGCCCAGTACTATCGTGAGTAGCAACATTGAAGGCTACCCGGCGGCCATCCGGCGACCAGGCAATTTCATAGACATTGCCGGACACTGTCAATAAATTAGTTTTGCCGCCACTCTGATCAATGATGTTAATATCAGTAGTCACCACCTGCTCACCCTCTAACTGCCGATCTAAATAGACAGCTGATAAACCATCGGGAGAAACAGCTAGTGGTTTAACTTGCCACATATCTCGCCAGTCAACTTGGCTCCAATTAAAAGCCGGGAAAGCAGTCGTTATCACCGAACCACGTGCTTCATATAGTACATATGAATCAAGTCCAACATTTTTGGTAAAGTAAAATTGCTCAGAATTAGCCCCCCACTGCTGAGTTGGGGTTGGATACAAGCCTGCCTCCGGTATCATCAATTCCTCCACCAGATTCTTTTTAAGATCATGCCCCCAGAAAGCCGACTCACCATTGGCCTGATTAACTTTTTGATAAATTAGCTGTTCGCCGTCGGCCGATAACCATCCTCCTCTAATTTCATAGTCCCGACCCGGTGCCGCCACAATCTCATCCCGACCACTCGCCAAGGTCAATGAACGCAGGGTCATCACTTCCCTACCCTCCGACCGATTCAAGGTATAGTAAAAAAGGCGATCGCGACTAGCCACCGGATCAAAGAGTGGCGTAGCTTCTTGTTTTGGTTCAGCCAATAAAACTCGCTGGTTGTCTTCGGCCAGGAAATATAAATCTCCCCACTTGGTATTACCAGCAGAGTCAACATCCATCTCACCTAACAGTAAGGCTGATAAGTGATAGGGGTCATCTTTTTTCTGTGCTACCAGCGGAGCAGCTATGTCGCCTTTAATCACTACTTCGTCAATTTTTTGCTGGTACTTCACCGAGTAATAATCAAAGCCCCGCACAAAAACAACCGCCAGGAAAAGCAGGCCGGATAGTAAAACAAGATTGACCAAGATTGGTTTGATTTTGGACATGGTATTTAGCTTTGTTTCAGTATAGCAGGAAAATAGATTGGATTCAATCAGGTGATATAAAAAAGAACAACAGTTATCTTACTGTTATCCATATTTGGTATTTTCACCACTCACTAGAAACCTTCTGTTAGGCATAAAGCCCGCACCGCCCAAGGGCAGACTCGAGCGTGCCTCCTAGCAGAATAAATTCCTGCTAAAGGACATGTAAAGCTCGAGTAAGGTTCCTAGTGAGTAGTGAACACTTATTTTATTCACAACCACTGGCTATTTGGGTTACCTTACAAGATAGCATATATTGACTATATTGTCAATACTATTTATAAAGTATTGACAGATATATTAATAAATGATATACTACAAAGTTCTGCCAGAGTTGGATATTGGCAATCAAGCGGGAAACCTCTATAATATAATTAAGAACAGATAAAATGAAAATAAGATCTATGCGTGATCAATATCGTTTTCCTAATTACTTTTTAGGCAAAGAAATCCCCCTCTTTATTAAGGGAGTGGCTTTTCTCCTTATAATTGCTATCATCCTCTTTATAATCGACACGGTTGGGGTCACCTATAAACCTACTATCAAAGTAGATGCTTATAATACTAACCACAGCATTCCCTCTACTCTCTATGGCTACAGTACGAGCTCTACTTTTAAGTACGATGATACTTTGGTAGCCACGACCAAGGGTAATGCTCAGACCTTGCGGGTGCTCGACGAATACGAACCAGGAGCTCGAATGTTGGTCAAAATGGAGGATGGCGCTTTTAAAGTCATGGCGGCTGATAATACACCCTACGATCCAAATGCTGAATACCAGCTAAAAATCCGGGTGCAGGGTAGTAACATCAGAGTATATATAGACAACAAGGAAATATTTAATGTTAATGATACTAAATTCGCTCAAGGTGAGATTGGCCTAACTTCTAGTTATAACCAAAATAGCTACTTTGATAATGTGGTTGTCCAAGATAATTCCGGTAAGACTGTTCTCTCCGATAATTTCTCTAGCGATTCTGGTAAATGGGACAACGGCGATATCCCTAGTTATTACAACCAAGGTGATTGGCGTCTGGAAAATGGCAAAATGTACCATAGCGGCCGACAAGCGCTAACTCTAAAAAGAGCTGGTGATCACAGCTGGCGTGACTATACTATCCAAGCTAAAATCAAATCCACTTCATATAATATGTACGAAGCTGGTTATATTGGTATGGTGGTCAGATACAACGGCGCCTTAGATAATTATCGCTTCCTCTGGCGCTCCCCTACCCGCCAGCCTTATGAAACCAATAACCCTTGGGGAGTAGCTGACTTTGATGGCCAACTACGCTTTGCCCAAGATGCTGGCTTGCAACCGACCATGGTAGTTAACATGCGTGACACTTCTCCGCAATCAGCGGCTGAGCTGGTCAAGAAAATGAATCTGGAACAAAAACGTAATATTAAATATTGGGAGCTGGGTAATGAAATCTGGGGCTGGGAAGGCTCTTATATGGAAAGTGCGATGTACGCTCAGAAAGTGAAAGAATTCTCCCAAGCAATGAAAACAGTTGATCCTAATATTAAGATCGGAGCCTCTTTGCTCCTGGGCTATTCTAATTGGGATGTGGAAGTAATTAAGCAATCAGCGGCCTACTTTGATTTTATAAATTTCCATTATTACCCCTACCAAGTCCAAAGCAGCGTTTCCGATAATCATATTCTAGCGGCTCCCTACGCTTTTGGTTACAATTACAAAAACGCTTTCGGCCAGGGTAAAGGGGTGGCGGAGAATGCTTACGACTTAATCAAGCAATATGCTCCTGGCCACGAATCGCGCATTGAAATTGGCGTCACTGAATTTAACACCGCTGACGCTGACCAAGGCGAAGATTTGATTTACGGCCTCGCCACGGCTGACCTACTGGGTCAAGCTACTACCAAGAAACGAGTGAAATTAATGCAGTTTCATAAATTAGCCAATGAAACCGACTGGCACTGGGGAGCTTACACGGCTGATTACCGGGCTAAACCGACTGCCTTGGCTATCTCTCTCTTCTCTAAGCATTTTGGTACTAAGTCACTATCGACTTCAGTAAGCAACTCTCCAACTTTTGCTGTCTCGGAAAAAGGGCATGTACCTAATATGGATAACGTTCCCTATTTGACCTCATACGCTAGCCGTAGTAACGATGATAAAACTCTCTATCTGGCTGTGGTTAATAAACACGCTATTTCCGATATGAGCACGACTATCAAAACCGATAATGCTTCTATCGCCGGATCAGCTAAAGTCTACACGATGAACGGCTCTTCAATTCACAGCGACAATAAAGACAGTTCGCAAGTTAATATTTCGGAGTCCACCATTGACAACGCTGGGGCGAGTTTTAGCTATAACTTCCCGGCTCACTCGGTAACTGTTATTGAATTAAAGATTAATAAATTAATCGAGCCCGTTAGAACTTCACCGACTACACCAGACGACGAATCTAATAATCAAAACGATGATGAATCACAAAATGATCAAGACGACGAATGGTATAAGAAAGTGGACCAAATTGGTGGCCCTGATGCATCAAATTCAACTAATGAGACCAAAATCATTGTTGCCGCCGGTCCCGGAGGTAATCCACATATTAAGTCGTTTGATTCCCTAGGTAATCGTAAGCAAGCTAACTTCTTTGCTTACAGCGACCAATTCCGGGGTGGGTCTTCAGTCGCCTACGGTGACATCGATGGTGACGGCCAAGCTGAAATCGTTACTGGGGCTGGCACTGGTGGTGGACCGCATATTAGAGTTTTCAAAGAGGATGGCAGAGAAATTGCTAATTTCTTCCCCTTCCATGCTAGCTACCGGGGTGGTATTGAGGTAGCCACTGGCGATATTGACGGCGACGGCCGGGATGAGATTGCTGTTTCCCAAGCCTCGGGCGGACAAGCCTGGATTAAAGTTTACCGCGTTGACCAAACTCGCACCGTTGTCGGTGAATGGAATGCTTTTGGCTCGGTTGAATCCGGAGCGGATATCGCCATGGGCGATGTTGACGGTGATGGCCAGGATGAGGTAATCGTCGGCGCTGGCGCTGGCGGTGGCCCGCATATTAGAGTTTACGAAGGTAATGGGCAACTTAAACCACTTTCATTCTTCGCTTTCCACCCGGCTTACCGGGGTGGGCTATCTGTCGCCGCCGCTGACGTTGACGGTGATGGTAAAGCCGAAATCGGTGTCGCCCAAGCGGGTCACGAAGAAGCTTGGACCAAAGTTTATCGCTTTAATAATCAACACACCGTGATTGGCGAGTGGCGCACTTACGGCCATATCCCAGTGGGTGCCAATATCGCCATGGGTGATGTTGATGATGACGGTAAAGCAGAACTAGTAGCTGGTCCCGGAATTGGTGGTCGGCCGATGGTGGTGATGTACGAGGTGACGGGCGAAAAACTGCCAGTCGGCTTCTACGTCTTTAATCAAGATTTCTATGGCGGTTTGGATGTAGCGGTAAAGAACTAATATAAATACGTTTCTGAAAAAGCTGCCTAAAACCGTTGTCCCCACTCAGATATGTGTAAGGGCCTACTCTAACTACTTCGTTCACCTGTAAGACTGGGTTCACTCAGTAGTTAGAGTAGGCCCTTTTTCTATAATTCACGCGACAGCTACTCACAGGAAAAACTCACTATAGCTATTGCGCGAACCCAGTCTTACAGGTGAGAGCAATAGTTATAGTGAGTTTTTTGAGGTATAATCAACGTATGATAACTGACTTTGACACTTACTTACACAAATTCCGCCAGCGGGAAATAGAATTGCTTTTCGAAAAAGTCCCGGCCAAAGCTCTCGGGCAAGGTTTAGAATTGGGAGCGGGTGATGGTTTTCAATCAACTTTGCTTGCTAAGTATTTTAATAACCTAATTTGTACTGAATACACCGACGAGAAATTGATCCGGCGTGATATTCCTAATGTGCGGTATCAAGCTTGTGATGCCGAAGATTTGCCCTTTGCGCAGGATCAATTTGACTTCATTTTTTCCTCTAACCTACTCGAACATTTGCCCAACATCGACAAGGCATTGGCAGGAATGTATAAGGTGCTGAAAAATGACGGCTTAATGATCCATGTTATGCCCAACCGAACCTGGAAGTTCTTGTTGATATTGCTCTACTACCCCTACCTACTTAAAATGTCATTTAACTTTAAAGAATTCAAACAAAAGTTGCACGGAAAACAAGAAAAGGATGTTGATCCTAACAACCCGAAAAAAGAACAATCACGCTCCCGACTAGCTTGGCTGAAATATCTCTGGCCGCAGATTCACGGGGCTTATAAATCACACTGGGCGGAGTTTATCGGCTACGGGCAAAAACGCTGGCTTAAGTTATTTGCGCAAAATAACTTCACGGTAGTAAAAGTACGCGCAGATATGCCACTAGTTTCGGGATATAATTTAGAGTTAAATAAAACACGGTCGGTATTAAAAAAGTTGGGTCTGACTTCTAGTTACGCCTATATTATTACTAAAAAGGGGAAAGAGAGTCCTTTACTGAAATACTTCAAGTAAACCTGGCAGTCTATAAGTCGCTTTAAATAGCCATTTCTGGCTGTTTTTTATTAGCAAAATTAGCAAAATGGGCTTGACTCATATGGTATTTTATGCTATTGTCAGATGATTGTACTTTTTACAATTGAGGAATTACTGATTTTCCACCGAATGGGACAAAACAGGCCAAAGGCCAAAGGAGGTTACCATGTCCCCCAAGATCGCTATCATCCTTCTGTCCACCCTGATCTTCGCCGCGGCCGGCTGCTGCGGCGACCTGGACTGTGCGGACTGCCCCCCGGAGGTGGGCAACAACAACGGGGTTGACAACCCCACGAGACACCGTTCAATTTCGGGTGCGTAAATTACGAGTTTCCTGCTATGATATGCCCAAAAGTAGTGATTTAACTAGTTAAATAGGCATATTATGACAAAAAAAACGTAAAGTAAGGTGCCCAAAT